>Ga0315339_1002580_pt1 | contig 13624 bp, 14 predicted proteins | sample ASW17metaG_FD_204514 | JGI IMG/M metagenome (GOLD analysis project Ga0315339, IMG submission 204514) | Ammonia-oxidizing marine archaeal communities from Pacific Ocean, United States - ASW #17 | ecosystem: Environmental > Aquatic > Marine > Oceanic | place: USA: California | collected 2016-12-05
CGAAAATCGCCACGTTTGATTACCGGTGCCATCGGCCCTGCCATTGACGCATTCCTCGGTCCACGTCACCGCCTCGTTTGGTTTCGGATTTGCGTTCCAGACCGCGCAGCCCGCCTGTTCTCGACTTGCTGCCATTTGCCTGCCACCAATGCACTTGTTGCCCCCGGTCCACACACCAACAACACAACCATAAATCCACTAAACAACTTTGGCATTTCCCTCTCCCCACAAAAAAAGCCGCCCAGTTTAATACCAGGCAGCTTATTTGTCGTCGGTTGCATCTGTCAATTAGCAACCAAAATGGTTGTTACGTTAGCGTGAATAATACTCGATCACCAGGTTCGGCTCCATGGGGACCGGGTAGGGAACCTCGGCGAACTTCGGCGTGCGCACGAAGGTGCCGCGGCGTTTGCCGATGTCGACTTCCATGTATTCGGGCACGTCGCGCTCGTTCGAGTCCAGGGCCTCGAGAACCATGATGATCTCGCGGGATTTTTCCTTGATCTCGATCACGTCGCCTTCACTGACCCGGTAGGAGGGGATGTTGACCCGCTTGCCGTTGACCAAAATGTGGCCGTGGTTGATGAACTGGCGCGAGGAGAACACCGTGGGCACGAATTTCATGCGGTAGACCACCGCGTCCAGGCGCCGCTCCAACAGGCCGATCAGGCCTTCCGTGGTGTCACCCTTGACCTTTACGGCCTCGTTGTACGTCCGGCGGAACTGCTTTTCGGTGATGTTGCCGTAATAGCCGCGCAGTTTTTGCTTGGCGGCCAGCTGGATGCCGTAATCGGACGGCTTGCGCCGGCGCATCTGGGCGTGCTGCCCTGGCGGATAATCACGCTTGTTGACCGGGCTTTTCGGCCGGCCCCAGAGGTTTTCTCCCAGGCGGCGGTTCAGCTTGTATTTCGAGCGCAGTCGCTTCGTCATCTAATTCCGTCTCTCAAAATTCAGCATCTGTTTTGATAGTTTGAATAGTCACGTTTGAATAGTCATGCGCGGCCAACCGCTCCAGCAGATGGACGGGTCGCGCGAGTGGCCGGAGTTATACCAATCCATCCGCCTAAGTCAACCGATCTAATCCGGGCAATTATTCGTCTTCGTCGCGGCGGATAAGTGCCGAAATAACACCATGCAGGCTGCGAACTTCCTGGCCGGTCAGATTGGCGCGGCGAAAGATGTTGCGCAGGTTCCGCATCATGGAGGGGCGCTTCTCGGGCGGCTTGAGAAAACCGGCCCTGGTTAGCTCCTCCTCCAGGCGGTTTTCGAAAAAATTCAGCTCCTCCAGGCTGACCGGTTCACTGTCACCGGCGGGCTGCATCGCCGGCACGGGGCCGGAGGTGAACCATTCATATGCCACCAACAACACCGCCTGGCCCAAATTGAGGGAGGAAAACGCCGGGTTGGCGGGGATCTGGATGATTGCCTGGGCCAAAGTTGTGTCGTCATTGTCCAGACCGGCCTTTTCCGCCCCGAACATGATGCCGACCCGTTGGCCTTCGCCCAGGCGTCGGCGCATATCCGCCACTGCCTCGCGCGGGCTCAGACACGGCTTTTCCATCTCCCGTGACCGCGCCGTGGTAGCAAATACGGCGTGCAGGTCGGCGACGGCGTCGGGGGTGGTGTAAAACAGCGCGGCATTGTCGAGAATGTCATCGGCCCGGCTGGACATGGCATGCGCTTTTGGATTGGGCCAGCCGTCGCGGGGATCGACGATGCGCAGCCTGTCCAGACCGAAATTTTTCATGGCCCGGGCGGCGGCGCCAATGTTCTCGCCCATTTGCGGGCGCACCAGCAGCACCGCCGGGCTGGGCCCGACGTCAATCGCATCCTTGGTGGAATCAGTGCCGGCCACGTCCCTCAAGGCGCTGCCGCGCCATCCTTGAACAGTTTGTAGGTAATGGATTCCAACAACGCCATGAATGAGGCATCGATGATGTTGGACGATACCCCACCGTGAACCAGCGCCGGCCCTTGCCGTCGGCGCTTTCGATCAGCACCCGGGTGACCGCGCCCGTGCCGCCGTCCAGAATACGAACCTTGAAATCCACCAGTTCCAGATCATCGATGTATTTGGCGAAACTGCCTATATCTTTGCGCAAGGCGTTGTCCAGGGCATTGACGGGGCCATTGCCCTCGGCCACCGACATGATCTGCCGGCCATCCACCGTCAATTTCACCGTTGCCTCCGACACCGTGATCAATTCCCCCTCGGCGTTGTGGCGCCGCTCCACCATGACCCGAAAAGCATCCACGTCAAAATAGACCGGCACCTCGCCCAAGGTGCGCCGGGCCATCAATTCGAAGCTGGCCTCCGCCCCGTCATAGGCATAGCCATCGAACTCCTTTTGCTTCACCTCGTCCAGCAGACGGATGATCTTGAGGTTCTTCGGATCGAAGTCGATGCCCGCCTCGGTCAACCGGGCCAGAATGTTGGAACGGCCGGCCTGGTTGGAAACCAGAACCTGGCGGCTGTTGCCCACCAGGGAGGGGTCGATATGTTCGTAGGTCTCGGGGTTCTTCAACACGGCTGAGACATGCAAACCGCCCTTGTGGGCAAAGGCGGAGGCACCGACAAATGGGGCCTGGCGCTCCGGCGCCCGATTGAGCAATTCATCAAGCAAATGCGACGTCGCCGTCAAATGGCGCAGGCCCTCGTCATCGATGCCGATTTCATAGTTTTCGGCAAATCCAGGTTTCAATTTCAGGATCGGGATCAGGGCCACCAGATCCGCGTTGCCGCAACGTTCGCCCAGGCCGTTCAGGCTGCCCTGTATCTGGCGCACCCCGGCCTGGACGGCGGCCAGGGAGCCCGCGATGGCATTGCCGGTATCGTTGTGGCAATGAATGCCCAGGCGATCACCGGGGATATGTTCCACCACCTCGCCCACGATGCGCGAGATTTCGTGCGGCAGGGCGCCGCCGTTGGTATCGCACAACACGATCCAGCGGGCGCCCGCATACAGGGCTGATTTCAGGCAATCAAGGGCGAATGCCGGATTGGCCTTGTAGCCGTCGAAAAAATGCTCCGCATCGAACAAAGCCTCCCGCCCCTTGGCGATGGTGTGCGCCACGCTTTCGCCGATCATGGCGACGTTTTCCCCATGCTCGATGCCCAGCGCCACGTCCACATGGAAATCCCAGGCCTTGCCCACCAGACAGACCGCGCCCACATCTGCGTTCACCACTTCCGACAGGCCCGGATCGTTGTCGGCGCTGCGCCCGGGCCGCTTGGTCATGCCGAAGGCGGTAAAGGTGGCGCGCTTCAATTCCGGCAGGTTCTGGAAAAAGCTGCTATCGGTGGGATTGGCGCCCGGCCAGCCGCCTTCCACGTAGTCGACCCCAAGCTTGTCCAGGGACTGGGCAATGGCGCGCTTGTCCTCGACCGAGAAATCCACGCCCGAGGTCTGAGCCACATCGCGCAGGGTGGTATCGAAAATATAGAGCCGTTCTTTTGCCAATGTCCTATCTCCACTCAACTTCTGCGCCAGATCGTGCCGCCGGCCCCATCTTCCAAGACCACGCCCCGCGCCGCCAGATCATCGCGAATGCGGTCCGAGGCCGCGAAATCTCTGTCGCGGCGTGCCTGGCGGCGCTGTTCGATCAAATCCTCGATATCCGCCGCCGAAAGATCATCGGCACCGCCCTGCCCCCGGAACCAGGCTTCCGGCGTCGCCTGCAGTAAACCAAGAATTTCGCCGGCCGCCTTCAGTTGGGAAGCCGCCGTCCCATCCCCGGCGCCGGCCCGATCAGCCAGGCGATGCATCTCGGTTATGGCCTTGGGCGTGTTTAGATCATCCAGCAATGCGGCCTCGACCGCCTCCGGCAGGCCTGGTGCCGCCTCTACATCTCCCATGGCCCGGTACCATTTATCCAGGATGTGCCGGGACCCAGCCACCAGCTCCTTGGTGAAATCCATCGGTTGGCGGTATTGCGCCGACAGCAAGGTCAGGCGCAGTGCCTCGCCGGGGAATTCGTCCAGCAGCTCGTGCACGTTGAGGAAATTGCCCAGGGACTTGGACATCTTCTCGCCACCGACGGTAATATGGCCGTTGTGCATCCAGTACTTGGCGAACGGGGCGCCGTCATGGGCGCAGACGCTTTGCGCCAGTTCGTTCTGATGGTGCGGGAACACCAGGTCTATGCCGCCTCCATGAATATCAAAGGTCTCGCCCAACAACGCCTCGGACATGACGGAGCATTCCAGATGCCAGCCGGGCCGGCCCCGGCCCCAGGGGCTGTCCCAACCAGGCTGGAGGTCGCTGGACGGCTTCCACAAGACGAAATCCGTCGCGTTCTGTTTATAGGGTGCCACGTCGACCCGGGCGCCGGCGATCAATTCGTCCTGGCTGCGCCGGGAGAAGACACCATAGTCATCCATAGAGGTGGTATCGAACAAGACATGGCCATCGGCCACATAGGCATTGCCCCTGTCGATCAGGCGTTCCGTCATCACGACCATGCCATCGACATAGTCGGTGGCGCGGGGTTCATGGTCGGGGGGCAAGGCGCCCAGGGCCGCCATGTCGTCATGAAACACCTGGGTTGTATTCGCCGTTACCTGGGCGATGGTCTGGCCGGTTTTTTGCGCTCGGTCCATAATCTTGTCGTCGATATCGGTAATATTCCGCACGTACGTCACGCTGCCATACAGGCGCCGCAACAGACGGACAAAGCTGTCGAACACCACCACGGGACGGGCGTTGCCGATATGGGCCAGGTCATAAACCGTGGGACCGCAGACATACAGGGCCACTTCGTCCGGGCGCAGGGGGGCGAAGATCTCTTTGGTTCGGGTGGCGGTATTATGAATCTTAAGTTCGTGCATCGGGATAACTCCCGTAAAAAATATATCAGATGCTGGTGATTAACTGCGCCCCATATTCACCAAGGCGCGGCGCGCCTTGAATTCAGGCGCAGGATGGAGGCGCGCAGGCAATACCCGAACGGCCTCCGCCGGTACAGCAGACCGGCAAGGTGATAATTCGGACGGATTGTTCACCACGCTGCATGATCGCAAGCATTCTCAATCTGCCGCCTTAAGATGCGACGGCGACCTTATAACGCCGCGCCTGGGCAAAAGTCCAGCGGTAGGGTTTGATATTTGCTGGCGATGGCGGGCGGCATGCGGGATAATGGAGATAGCAGCGGATAGGCAACACAGAGGAATGCAAGATGAGTCTTAGGGATAAATGTGCCGTCACGGGCATCGGCGAGACGGAATATTCAAAAAACTCCGGCAAGTCCGTCATCGCCCTGCAAATGGAAGCATCGCTGAAAGCCATCGCCGATGCCGGCCTGACCCCGAACGACATCGACGGCATCATCCCCTACGGCAACCTGGAAGTCGTGGCCGAGGATTTTATCACCAATCTGGGCATTCATGACCTGCGCTATTCCGCCGTCACGCCCCTGGGCGGGGCCAGCTCTGTCGCCGCCGTCCAGGCCGCCGTGACCGCCGTGGCCTCCGGTGTCGCCAATCATGTGCTGATCCCAATTGGCCGCAATGGCTCCTCCGGTGAACGCATTGGCGACCGGGTGCAAGCCATGCCGCAATTCAGGATATTGGGCGAGTATGAAATGCCGTCGGGGAATATTGCCCCGCCGCAGCTGTACGCGCACATGGCACGGCGGCATATGGAATTGTATGGCACCAAGTCCGAGCAGTTAGCGGAGATTGCGGTGGCCATCCGCGCCAACGCCCTTTTGAATGACAACGCCATCATGAATAAACCCATGACAATCGAGGATCATCAGAACTCCCGCATGATTTCCGACCCTTTGCGTTTGTTCGATTGCTGTCTGGAAAGCGACGGCGGGGCGGCGGTGATCATATCCGCCTCGGAACGGGCCAAGGACATGGCCCAGCAGCCCATCTACATCATGGGCGTTGGCGAAGGTCATCCGGACTCCCCTTCCATCATCACCCAACGGCCCGACATCACCACCCTTGGCACCGCGAAAGCCGCGCCACGTGCGTTCGGGATGGCCGGCGTCAGCCCGAAAGACATTGATGTGGCGGAGATTTATGACTGCTTTACCTATATCGTGATGTGCCAGTTGGAAGATCTGGGTTTCTGCAAAAAGGGCGAAGGCGGGGATTTCGTCTCCAACGGCCGCATTGCCTTGGACGGGGAATTGCCCATCAACACCCACGGCGGGTTGCTGTCGCAATCCCATATCGTCGGCATGAACCACGTCTGCGAACTGGTCAAGCAACTGCGCGGAACGGGGGGCAAGGCACAGGTGGCCGATGCCGAAATCGGTCTGGTCACGGGCTACGGCGACATGGGCGACGGTACCGTCGCCATCATGCGGAATTAGGGCGGGGAACAAGTAATATGAGTGATGCAGCCTACGACAAACCCATGCCGCCCCTGAACCGGGACAGCAAGCCGTATTGGGATAGTTTGCAGGAGGGCAGCATGCGCCTGCAGAGTTGTGCGGGTTGCGGCAAGGTACGCCACTACCCCCGCCCCGTCTGCGATAGCTGCCATTCCTTCGAGGTGGAATGGGTACGCGCCAGCGGCAAGGGCAAGGTACATAGCTGGACCGTCTCCCATCATCCGTTCCATCCGGGCTTCATTGTCAATTTGCCCATGACCCTGGTCACCGTGGATTTAGAGGAAGGCGTGCGCATGTGCGCCCAGATGCGTGGCGTGGAACCAGACCAGATGAGCATCGATATGCCGGTGGAACTGGGCTACGAAGCAGCGACCGCGGACTTGACGCTACCGGTATTTCGTCCCGTGACATAGTCTTGCCCCAACCATCGGAAAAGATCGCAGTCATTACCGGCGCCGCGCGGGGCATTGGCCTGGCGACGGCGGGGCGTTTTCTTGACGAGGGCTGGGGCGTTGCCCTGCTGGATATTGATGGCAATGGATTGGCGGCGGCGGATCTTTCAGGTGCGACCCTGCTGATTGCTTGCGATGTCGCCGATCCCGGGCAGGTAACCAACGCCATGAACAATGTGACCGCGCATTTCGGCCGCATTGATGCCCTGGTCAACAACGCCGGCACGGCCCTGTTCAAACCACTGTTGGAAACCAGCCATGAAGAATGGCAACGGGTTCTGGATGTGAATTTGAGCGGGCCGTTCCTTTGCGCGCAAGCCTGTGCACCGGTGATGATCGCCCAGGGGGGCGGCAGCATCGTCAACATCACCTCGATCTCCGGACTGCGCGCCAGCACCTTGCGGGTCGCCTACGGCACATCAAAGGCCGGCCTGATGCATCTGACCAAGCAACAGGCGGCGGAATGGGGCGAGGTTGGCATCCGGGTCAATGCGGTTTCTCCGGGCCCCGTGGACACGGCCATGGCCAAGGCGGTGCACAGCGCGGACATTCGGGCTGATTACCATGACGCCATCCCCCTTAACCGCTACGGCCTGGAGACCGAAATTGCCGACGCCGTTTGGTTTCTGTGCAGTGACCGGGCCAGCTACATCACCGGTCAGAACCTGGCGGTTGACGGCGGGTTTGACGCCGTGGGCATCGGATTAACTAGTTTGCGAGAAAACCTTTAAGCTGCCCTGAATAACGAATTCAAATCGGAGGGATTAAGATGACTGCTGAATTATCCATGCTGTTTTGGGCCGTGGTGCTGACCGTCGTGCAAATGCTGGTCGCCGTGCAGTTGTTTAATATGCAGGTGGGACTGGCCGCTTTAGCGGGCAACCGCGACGGATCCGCCCCCGAAGGCATGGCGGGCCGCGCCAGCCGGGCCCACCGCAACATGTTGGAAAATCTGCCCCTGTTCGCCGCCCTTGTCTTGGTGGTCCAGCTGGGCGGACTGAACAGCGACCTGACTGCATTGGGTGCCCAGATTTTCGTCATCGCCCGCCTGGTCTATGGGGTGATATACATCATTGGGGTACCTTGGCTGCGGACGGCAACCTGGTTCGTCTCGGCGATCGGCATGGTCATGATGGCGTGGACGATTTTGGCCGGTTAGCCCGGAAGGCAACAGCCTGATCAAAAGTTGCCCCAGCGCGCCTTCATCAAAATTTGTTTTCGATGTCTTAACCTTGCCTTAATAGCTTCAATGTCAGATTAATTGGCACCCATGAACAGATGACAATCTCAGACAAAATTTTGGATCCGGCAGCCCCCTCCGCTTCAGAGCGCGACGACTTGATGCGCGAAGTGGCGGACCTTCGCCGGCAATTGGCAAAGCACGAATTAGACGAAGTTTCCCTATCCGAAACCAATGCCGCACTGCGCAAATTCGAGGCGCAATTTGGCCAAATTTTTCAACAAAGCCCAATTTGCCTGACGATCTCGGATATCGAAAGTGGAGAGATTTTCAGGGTCAATGATTTCTAGTGCGAAACGTTTGATTATACGCCTGAAGAAGCCATCGGCAAAACCACGGTGGTGCTGGATCTGCTGGCCCCGTCGATAGCAATCGCGAAGCATTTTGGGATGTCCTGAAGAAAGACGGCAAAGTTCGTAATGTCGAAGCTCGCATGCAAACCAAGGACCGCCAGATACTCACCGTCCTGTATTCCTGCGACACCATAGATGCGAATGCGCGACCCGGCTCTACACCACGATCACGGACATTACCCAGAGGGCCAATTCGGAACAACTATTAGCGGTTGCCTTCGAGGCCAATCCCGAGTTCATGACAATATCCAGCGTCGCGAATTAAAGATTGATTAATGCTAACAGGCGGTTCCTGGACTACTATGGTTTTTCCAAACAGAACGTGGTTGGCAAGGATGGGGAGGAGCTGGACTTCTAGGCCGATCCAGAAGACAGGAAAACTATTCCGAGGCCTTGCAGCGCCACAGCGGTGTCCGTGACTACCCTATTCGCATGCGGTGGCCGGACGGCGGGATGGATTATTTTCGTTTTTCCACCGACACAATTATTTTGGATGGCGTTGCCGCGTTCCTAACAGTCGGCAGGCGGGTCACGGATGAAGTCGCCGCGAAACAAGCCTTGAACGACAGCGGAGAATTGTTCCGATTACTGCTTGAAGCCGTGCCCGTACCGCTTTTCATCACCGCTGATGGCGTGCACAAATTTGCCAATAATCTAACCTGTAAAATTCTTGGCCGGCGGCAAGAACAACTGATCGGTCAACCGACGACGGTCTCATACGTGAATCAGGAGGACCGCGATGACTTCTTATCGACCCTGGAACGAGAGGGAGAAATCAGGGATTTCAACGGGCAATTCAAACGTAAGGATGGTTCTACGTTTTGGGCCGAAGTCAGTGCGACCAAAGTGATTTATCAGGGCCGGCCGGCCAACCTGATCGGCATGCATGACGTCACGGAACGGCGCGCGCTTGTAGAGGCCCTGCGCCTTAGCGAAGCGCGGTTTCAGGAATTTGCCGAAATCGGTTCCGATTGGCTATGGGAAATGAATGAGGACCTTCGTTACACATATTTCCCCGACCGTCTCGAGGAGTTGACCGGCATTTCGCCCGACCGCTCCCTGGGTTGAACACGGCAGCAGGCGGTACGTGGTAACGAAGAGGACAAGGCCTGGCACCAGCACTTGGATGACTTGGAAAACCAACGGCCGTTTCGCGATTTCCGCTATACCTATACCCGTGACGACGATCGCATTCTCCATTGGTCGGTCAGCGGCAATCCGGTCTATGACGACAACGGAGAATTCCGAGTTTTCGCCGTACCGGAACGGATCTAACGGCAGAGGTGGTGGCGCAGGAGAGGACAGCGAATTTCCAACAGCGCTTTGTCACCGCAGTGGAGCAAATGCCCGTGGCATTTGCGCTCTACGACCAGGACGATTGCCTTGTCCACTTTAACGAACGTTATGGGAAGTTGAATAATTTCAACACGGAACTGGCCGTTCTGGAGGCGACCTTTGAATCGATATTGCGGGCAAATGTGGCATCTGGCTTCGTCAAGAGTACGGGGGACGATCCCGAAGTCTAGATAAAGGAGCGGCTGGAACGCCATCGAAATCCAAGCGAACCCATGGACAAGCGAACCCATGGAACTGTCGTTTGGAGAAGCCACCTATTATCTACGCGAACACAAAACACCGGATGGTAGCATACTGCTTATCCTGGCGGATATCACCGAACGGCGGTCGGCGGAATTAAGTCTGCGTCAAGCAAAGGAGGCGGCAGAGCCGGCGGTTCGCGCCAAATCGGAGTTTCTGGCAAATATGAGCCACGAACTGCGCATGCCCTTGAATGCTATCATTGGGTTCTCTCAGATGTTGAGCATGGGGCTGCACGGCGAGTTGAACGAAAAGCAGACCGAACAGATCAATTATGTGGTCAAATCCGGCGAACATCTGCTGGACCTGATTAGCGATATTCTCGACATTTCAAAAATTGAAGCCGGCCGCGCGGAATTAGCGGAAGAAAGCATCGATATCAACAGCATGGTGGGTGCCTACGTCAATATGATCAAGGCCAAGGCGGACGAGACCTCTCCCAGATTGGAAACAGCCATTCAACCGGGTCTGCCCGCACTTCGTGGCGATCAACGCATGATCAAACAGATCCTGTTGAATTTGCTATCCAACGCCGTGAAGTTTACCCGCCCCGGGGGTTTAATCGATGTCAATACCGGGGTGGAGGGCGGCCGCCTGCGGATTGACTTGATCGACAACGGTATCGGCATTGCCGCCCACAATCTGCCTCGGGCTTTGTCCACCTTTGGCCAGTTTGACAGCGCCATGAACCGCAGCCAACAAGGTACCGGCCTCGGCCTGCCCCTGGCCATATCGCTGGCCGAGGTGCACGGCGTCAGGCTGGAAATCGATAGTGAACCTGGCAAGGGCACCACCGCGCGGGTCTAGGTCCCCGCCGAACGGCTGCAAGGTATGGACATGCCGGCCTAAGCCATGTTTTTATCCTCCCGAATTATTCCGCCGGAGGACAGACATGAAATTCCTGACACCCCCCCATTGGCCCCGCCCCAAGGGCTATAGCAACGGCATTGTAGCCCGTGGCGAGATGGTCTTTCTGGCCGGCATCATCGGCTGGAACGAACGGGAGGAATTCGACACCGACGATTTCGCCGGCCAGGCCCGGCAGTGTTTCGCGAATATCACCGCCCTGCTGACCGAGGCCAGCGCCAAGCCCGAGCATCTGGTCCGCCTGACCTGGTATGTGCGGGATCGGGATGAATACATCGCGGCGGGAAAAGCCCTAGGCGCGGCCTATCGGGAATACTTCAGCCAGCACTACCCAGTCATGGCGGTTATCGGGATCGACCGCCTGGTCGAGGAACGAGCCAAGCTGGAAATCGAGGCCACCGCCGTGATTCCAGATTGAGGGGGCCAAATTAGGCTCGAATAATATTGTTTGGGTACCAAACAATATTACGCTATAGTTTCCCTTCAACAAGGGAGAAGCGCCATGGGAGAAACACCGTGAAAACCATCCTTTCACTGACCCTTAATGGACAGGCCCGCGACGAGGTGGTCCCCGGCAATATGCTGCTAGTGGATTACCTGCGGGAAAAAGCCGGCCTGACCGGCACCAAAATCGGCTGTGACGGGGGCGAATGCGGTGCCTGCACGGTATTGATCGACGGCCGCCCGCGCCATGCCTGCCTGACCCTGGCGGCAACCTGCAAGAACAGTTCGGTGGAAACCGTCGATGGCCTGTCGAAGGACGGCCGCCTGACGGCCATTCAACGGGGCTTCAATGAAAAGCTTGGCTCCCAATGCGGCTTTTGCACGCCGGGCATGGTCATGGCGTCGGAGGCACTGTTGCGGCGCAATCCCGATCCCAACGAAGATGACATCCGGGCCGCGCTGGCCGCCAATATTTGCCGCTGCACGGGTTATGTGAAGATAATCGAGGCAGTACAATTTGCCGCCGCCGAATTGCAAAAGCGGGAGGTTGCGGTATGAACGACATGCGGCCCATTCAAACCATCGGCGTTCCCCAACCATTAGTGGACGGCCCGGAAAAGGCCACTGGCAAGGCCATGTTCGCCTCCGACTTCGATGCGGCCGAGGCCCTGGTCGGCCGCATTCTGCGCTGTCCGGTGGCCCATGCCAATATCATCTCCATGGACACCACGGCGGCCGAGGCGCTGCCCGGCGTCATGGCCGTGGTAACGGAGGCCGATTGCGCCGACAGTTATGGCGTCCTGCCCATTGCCATGAACGAATGGGCTCTGGCCCGAGGCCGGGTGCGTTACAAGGGCGAACCGGTGGCCGCGGTGGCGGCGGTGGACGTGGCGACGGCGCAACGGGCCCTGGATCTGATCAAAGTGGAATACGCCGAGCTGCCCGCCTACTTCACGGCGGTGGCGGCCCGCGCCGAGGGCGCGGTGCTGTTGCACGAGAATAAGCCAGGCAATATCGAACGAAATGTTGAGTTTGATCTGGGCGACGTGGACGCCGGCATGGCCGAGGCCGATCTGGTCCGCGAGATCGAGGTGCAATGCGCCGAAGTCTGCCAGGTGCAGATGGAGCCGCACGCCGCCTATGCCGAATACGATCCGGGCCGGGGGCGTTTGACCATCCGCCCCTCGACCCAGGTTCCCTACTATGTCCACAAAATGCTGGCCCGCACCCTGGCCATGGGAGAGAATCAGATCCGCGTCATCAAGCCCCACATCGGCGGCGGTTTCGGGGCCCGGACGGAGACGTTGCAAAGCGATCTGATCGCGGCCCTGTTGGCGCGCAAGGCCAAGGGCACGGTGAAAGTGGTGTTGAGCCGGGAGGAAACCTTCATCACCCATCGCGGCCGGCCCGAATCCCAGATCAAGATGAAAGTGGGGATGAAGGCGGACGGCACCATAACGGCGGTGGATTTTTCCGCCGTGCAGCGCGGCGGGGCCTACAGCGGCTATGGCATCGTCACGATCCTATATGCCGGCTCGATGATTTACGGCCTGTACAGCTTCGCCTCCGCTCGTTTCACCGGCCACCGGGTTCTGACCAACACGCCGCCCTGTGGCGCCTTTCGCGGCCATGGCACGGTGAAGACCCGCTTTGCCTTCGAGAACCTTATTGACGGCATGGCGGCGGAGCTTGGCCTGGACCCCTTCGCGGTGCGTCGGGCCAATTTGCTGGTCGCCCCGACCATGACCGAGAACGACCTGCTGGTGAACAGCTACGGCCTGGACCAATGTCTCGACTGGGCCGAGAAAGCCAGCGGCTGGAAGGAACGCAAGGGCAAATTGGCGCCCAACAAGGGCCTGGGCATGGCTTGCTCCCACTACATCTCCGGCGCCTCGAAGCCGAAACATTGGACCGGCGAGCCGCATGCGACCATCCACCTGCGTCTGGATTGGGACGGCGGCATCACGCTCCTAACCGGCGCTGCGGAAATCGGCCAGGGTTCTTCCACGGTGATCGCCCAGTGCGCGGCCGAGACACTGGGCGTTGACATGGGTCGCATCCGGGTCATCGCCTCCGACAGTGCTGTGACCCCCAAGGACAATGGCAGCTATTCCTCCCGCGTCACCTTCATGGTTGGCAATGCCTCCATCGACGCGGCGCAGAACCTCAAGGCCAAGCTGGTGGAGGCCGCCGCCCGCAAGCTGGAAATAGCGCCGGAGGACGTCGAATGCCTGGGCGAAGTCTATCGCGGCGGCCAGCAGGATCAGGGCCTGACCTTTGACGAGGTGGTCATGGCCGCCCTGGAAGGCGAGGGAACGATTACCGTG
>Ga0315339_1002581_pt1 | contig 13620 bp, 10 predicted proteins | sample ASW17metaG_FD_204514 | JGI IMG/M metagenome (GOLD analysis project Ga0315339, IMG submission 204514) | Ammonia-oxidizing marine archaeal communities from Pacific Ocean, United States - ASW #17 | ecosystem: Environmental > Aquatic > Marine > Oceanic | place: USA: California | collected 2016-12-05
CCAAACGAAGTTGTCCCAATTATCACCCCCCGATCATTGTCCTGAATGGCTCCTGCGACAATTTCAGATGCACTTGCGCTACCCTCGTCAATCAAAACGACAAGAGGCACCTCCCCTGCTATCGGCCGCCGTTGGGACCGTCGAACTTCCTCTCGGCGGCCTTCTCGTTCCTTGATCGAAACAATTACCGCGCCTTTGGGCAGAAACAGATCGGCGACTTGGGTCGCTTGTCGAAGCAACCCTCCTGGGTTTCCTCGCAAGTCCAGAACAAAGCCCCTAACACCGGACAGACTTTTAATCGCTTCTTCTACTTCGGCTGTGGTACGTTCAGAAAAACGCGTCTGGCGCATACTGATATAGCCGATCCCCCCTTGCAGCTTTATGGCTAAAACAACGCTTTTGATCTTGATAATTTCCCTTTGTATTACAATGGGTCTTGGGACAGCGCCTAAGCGATGAGCAATCGAAATCTTGACCGAGGTGCCCGGTTCTCCACGCAAGACATTAACCACTTCCCCAAGCTGCATACCGAAGGTGCTTTGACCCTCGACTTCGACAATTAAATCACCTGGTTTTAAGCCTATTCTATCCGCTGGGGTTCCTTCTATTGGTGAGATGACTACTGGGTACTGGTCCTTTAAGGCTACAGTAATTCCCAGACCGGCAAACTTACCGGTTGTGTCTTGACGCAGTTGGCGCAGTCCTTCCTCATTATAGTACTGGCTATAGGAATCGAGTTGGCTGAGCATTCCCTTGATAGCCGCACCCATGATTTCTTCCTGATTGAGATCGGCGTAGTAATTATCGATAATCCGAGAATAGACTGCACCAAAACGCGCCCAACTGGCATTGACCTCTGCATATGGATCTTCCGTTGGCGTTGCACCTACAACCCCAACCCATCCATAAAAGTAAAGCAACGCAATGCATCCGTATCTCATTATTCGTTCTCCCCCGCGGGAAACCAGGGCCATTGCTTGCGCAGCGCATCCCGGATATTACCGGCCACCTGTGCTTCTTTTTGACGCGCATCAAAAACCAAAGCCGTATGATCACCCTTGGCTATTTCTCGATAACCTCGAGTAACTTTCTCTTGTAGGCTCTCTCCTCCCCGTTCTAATCTGTCAGCCACTTCTCCCCTCTTGTTACGTCGAGCCCGGGCAACCGCAAGGGGCAAGTCCAGGTAAATCGTCAGATCCGGCATGCATCCGATAACGGCGAGCACATTGACTTGCCTGATCGTATCTAAATCTAGACCACGACCATAACCTTGATACGCAAGAGAGGATGCAATATAACGATCACAGATAACAACATCCCCTCTATCCAAGGCAGGTCGTATTAATTCTTCTACATGCTGAGCGCGACTCGCTGCATAAAGAAAAAGCTCTGCTGTATGTGATATGTCGCCCAAAGCCGGGTCAAGAACAAGATCGCGAATCTTTTCTGCCGCTGGTGTGCCACCGGGCTCTCTTGTCAGAATAAACGGAATCCCGGCATTGCGTAGATAATCCGCCAGCTGATGGCACTGAGTGGTTGTCCCACTGCCATCAATACCTTCAAGAACGATGAAATAACCTTGAGGCACTACGAACAGAAGAGTCCAGTGATCCTAATGATTAGGATTGCTGGACGGAAGCGGGGGGATTGGCAGTAGACTTTAGCCTATTGCGGATATGGGCAAGGCGCTCAATAACCGTGTAGTTAGTGGTTACTGCCAATAAAACTAAAACTAAAACCAAGCCTTGGTGGCCAAGTAAACTGGCCAGGGCTAAGGCTGTTAGGCGTTCCGGGCGTTGCATAAAACCAACTTTACAATCTTCTCCCAGCCCCTCTGCCCTCGCCCTTACATAACTAACCATTAACGAACCAGTAATTGCAAAGAACAGAATCCCGGTCACGACCCACTCGTCGCGCCCTATTAGATAAGCGCCTATTCCAAAGTATATGAAAATCTCGGAATATCGATCTGTTGTCGAATCTAACAGCGCGCCGAATTTAGTTTCTTTACGCCCTTCGCGTGCGACTTGCCCATCGAGTATATCACATAGGCCTGCAACCATCATGATAAGGGCGCCCCAGTGAAGGTAACCCTTAGCAAAGGCCGCTGTTGCTCCAAGGTTCATAATTAAGCCCATTAGCGTTAGCCAATCGGGTTTGAAACCAAGGCGAATAAATAAGTGGGCCAAGGGTCTCAGCATCGCTAGGAACCACTTTTTTAGATATTTATCTAACACGAAACCCGTTTACTTAGAAGGAAGGATCCGATCTGAAATCTCCATACATACGCTCGGCAACGCATTCGAAATATACGGCATTTCTCCACCCTCTTGCAAGAGATTTTATCGCTTGGTTTTACACATTCTCTTTGCCTGCCTTATCCACACACGCCCTTTGCTTCTTGTTATCGATTCATATCCTTGCTGCCGATATCAATAGTAAACAATTAGGTACATACCTATAACAATCGATTGAAATGGAGAACTTTTTCAACACTTATTGTGGGAAAGTATGGGCAAAACATTGTTGACAACTAGTGAAATAAACCAAGAGTCGTTGAAAAATTCCTTTTCTCTATCCTCCATTTAAGATCTATCAAATCTGCTGCCGTATCTTCGCTCAACGATGTTAGGACCCATCCATGCGGGGACAGGTAATCCTGGACTAGCTCAAGCATTTTACCGGGCGCTGCGACTGCCCTCGCGGTAATCAAATCGACCCCCCCCTGCCTTCCTCCCCAGTCTTCTATTCTATCATTAACTACTTCAATGCGGTCGAGCTCTACGGATCTTATTATTTCTTTTAAAAAGTTCGCGCGCTTTCTCCTACTTTCAACAAGTATAAAATAGGAATCTGGCAGGGCGATCTTTAAAGGTATCGCCGGGAAGCCCGCCCCCGATCCAAGATCGAGGATCACACGATTTGGCAAACTCGAGACCACAGGGACCATCATTAACGCTTGCCCCAAGTGCTTGGTAGCGATAGAGGGCAAATCTCTTTGAGAAATGAGGTTGATCCGATTGGACCATTTACTTAGTAATGCTAGGTATAATTCTAACCTTGACCAACTATCTCGACTGAGAAAGACTGACCCCACCTCCAACTGGAGTTTTCTGAAATCGCCTTGTAATGCCGACGGGGTCGTCATGTCAATGTTTCACGTGGAACATCATTTCCCACATTTCTTGGAAATGTTTCACGTGAAACATTATTTCCCAATGCAGAATTCAGAGAAGATCGAATCAAGGACATCCTCGTCTGTGTTTTCACCAATCATTTCACCAAGACTCGACAGAGCCTCTCGAAGTTCAAAGACGACGCATTCATCAGGTTGCCCGGATACAAGGAGCCCTATTGCGGCAGTCGTTGATTTGACTACGCGGAAAAGACAGTCTTGGTGCCGTTGTCGAGAAATTCCGACGCCGTCTACATCTTTCGACCGAGGCATGCGGCGAAACGTTTCTCTCTTTAAATCACCGATCCCAAGCTCCGTAAGTGCTGAAATTTCTAGGAGTGACGCGTTTTTCTTTTCGAACTTCGTCCGATCAAAAAGAGGGGCCAAGTCAATCTTGTTAAAAATGAAAATAGATTTCTCAAATGGAAGAAGCTCCAATACCGCTTGGTCATCGTCGCACCAAGGCGTCGAACTATCAAATATCGCAAATACTACATCTGCTTCCTGAGCAACCTTGGCGGCGCGCTTGATGCCCTCAATCTCTATGGGATCGTTCGTTTGGCGAACCCCTGCCGTGTCAACAAGCCGAACGGAATCACCCGACCAGATGGTCCGGCCTTCCACTAAATCCCGTGTCGTTCCTGGTATGGGGGTGACAATAGCCCGGTCTTCACCTAGGAGAGTATTAAATAAGGTGGACTTACCAACATTAGATCGCCCAACAAGCGCAATAAGGTAGCCTTCTTGCCGGCGTTTCGTTCCTTCGAATGTGTCGGCCAATCGACTCGAGAGATCCACCACCTCTCGCAATGAGTCTTGTATGGCCTGTCGGCCAAAATCGTCAATGTCTTCTTCGGAGAAATCAAGACCGATTTCAAGCAGAGACAGCGCCCTAACAACTTGTTTTTTGAGTGCCCTAACCATCTCAGAAAGACGACCACCTGCCTGGCCATAGGCGTTTTCAAGAGAAGCCTTAGATGACGCCTGGATAAGATCGATTACAGCTTCTGCTTCTATTAAGTCTAATCGGCCATTCAGATAGGCCCGCCGTGTAAATTCTCCGGGCTCTGCACTCGCCGCGCCGAGTCGGAGGGCTTCTCCAACAACAGACTCCAATATCAACATGCTGCCATGACAGCTAATTTCTACCGTATCTTCGCCTGTATAGGAATAAGGGCCTACGAAAAACCATGCAACACCTGTATCGACGGATTGGCCTCCTGCCCAGATCTGTCCATATTCGACATACCGGACCCGTTGACCAAGGGGCGGTTGGGAACGGAACATCTGCTGACTGATAGGTAGGGCCTTAGGACCACTTAGACGCACGATCCCGATCCCGCCCTCCCCTCTTGGCGTAGAGATGGCGACAATCGTATCGGTCTGTATCACTGGTTCGCTCCGGGAGGAACTGGGGTGTTTCGATTCGGGAAATGTGGGAAATGATGTTCCACGTGAAACATTGACATGGCGACCACGTCGGCATTGCAAGGCGATTTCAAAAACTCCAGTTAGATTTACACCTAGCATTACTAACTAAGTAGGTGGTCCAATCGAATCAACCTTCGCGGCATCTTTCTTAAGATGGTTGACTAGCAGTTGTTGGCCGATCGTCAAGACATTGAAGATTGTCCAATAGAGGACTAGGCCTGCTGACATGCTCCAGAAGATAAAGATCATCATTACCGGCATCATATAAACAAGCATCGCTTGCTTGGGATCCTTCATCGTCATCTTCTGCTGAATGAACATAGAGACTGACATTAATAGAGGAAGGACATGGAGCCCAAAGCCTGCGATGACCAGTTCATCAGGTAAGGAAAGATCTTGTATCCAGAGGGTAAAGGGCGCCTGGCGAAGCTCTATGGTCTTGCCAAAGAGATTATAAAGCGACATGAAAATGGGCATCTGCAACAGCAAAGGAAGACAACCCCCCAAGGGGTTAACCCCTTCTTTCTTATAGAGATCCATTGTCTCGCGGCTAAGCCGCTGGTTGTCGTTTTTATACTTCTCGCGCAACGCCGTAATTTTAGGCTGGAGCTCCTGCATTCTCGCAGCCGACTCGTAGGTTTTATGAGTCAACGGATAAACGATGATTTTAATTACTAGGGCAAAGAGAATGATCAGCCAACCATAATTGGGAATATACTGATGGGCTGCGATAAGGAGAATGAGGAGAACCCGGCTAACTTGGCTAACGATTGGCCAGCCAAAATCTATAGTTTGCTCAAGTTCAGCGTTATAGTCAATCAGCTCATCGTAGTCTAGAGGCCCCAGATAGACGGTACTTTTCCAGGACCCAGATCGTTCGAGCCGCCGGCCAACTTGAATCGAATAATCCGGCAGAAGCCGAGTTCCTTGTCGATCGCCTGAAAGAAAGACACTTGTTCGTTGTTCACTATCGCTTGGAATATAGGAAATAAGGAAATATTTATTACGGATACCCGCCCATTTTAAAGCACCTTTGTCTGACCAGGTTTCGGCTTCTCCATCATCCAATAAGAGCTCGACCCGTTCTTCGTTTATATAGGCAAAAGCCCGTGTTTCGGGCAGGTCGATGTCAGGTTCACGTTCAGTAAAAGCGATGCCATTTTCCCAGGCAAGAATCGCTTCGGTGTCATCGTCAAATCCTTCATAACGCAACTCCAGATCAACGCCATACCGATCTCCGTAAAATGTCAAAACTTTCTCAAGCCGCCTACCACCGTCCAATTCAGCAAATAATGATATGGAGCGTTCTTCCCCAGCTTCAACACGAAGGTTCGATTGAGAACTAGAAAACTCGATCGAAGAGAGGTCTACTCTTTCATTTGCCTGTTGTAAATAAACTCCCAAGCCCATACCACCCCGAGGGATGAGCTCGACCACATCTTCATCTATGTAGTTATATTTTAAAAGCTTGCATGAAGTAATAACCCCGCCTTCCGTTGATAGTACAAGTTCCTGAAGTGGAGTCCGAACGACGATTTCATTCGGAGTGAAAGACGTTGCAGCTTCGGAAATTTCACGAGTAAGAAGATGAGGAATGGGCGAGGTAGACTCTGATTGGGGTTGCTGAACTAACTTGGGGGTTTGTTTCAGTTCCGGTAAGGGTTGGCCCTCTACTGGCTCAGCAGATTTATCTTGGGCTTGCAGTGCCTGCTCTAATGTTGGCTCTTCAAGAGGCGTCGGATTTAATCCCATCCACTCGTTGTAGTAGGGAAGCAAGAGGAATATCAGGCCAATAGCGAGAAAGGCAAACAGCGTCCGCTTATCTTCCATAATAATAGATTACCCTTTTAAAAACAATATGTTGCAATGATTAGTAATAGTAGATTTAATGTACAGGATCGTGCCCCTGCCCACCCCAAGGATGGCATCGGCTTATTCGTTTTGCCGCGAGGAATCCTCCTTTGAGAGCGCCGTATTTATTTACAGCTTCCTCGGCATAGTCGGAGCACGTTGGTAGAAAACGACAAGACGGGGGAATAAAGGGAGAAAGAAAAATCCGGTAAAAACGAACGAGAAGTATGGCGAAATGCTTCATTGAGGATATGTTGGGAGTCTTGAAACCAAAGAGTCTAGTTCTCTCTGCAAATCGGCATAAGGAGCATTAACAGCCGAGGGTTGGCAGAAAACGACTAGCGCATTGGAAAAGAAAGGGCGGCTACGACAAATGCTACGCAAGCGACGCTTAAGCCTATTACGCTTTACTGCATTACCTAGTTTGCGACGGACGACGAAAACCTGACCACAGGAAGCAGCACCCCTATGGGACCGGCCACCACTTCCATTACGATCACAGCGAATCCAGAGATATTGGCCCCTTATCCAGGCCATCGTAAATTATACCGCCAGGCGTTTGCGGCCTCTTCTACGACGACGATTAAGAATATTGCGGCCAGCCGAAGTGCTCATGCGCTTGCGGAAACCATGCTTGTTACGACGTTTTCTGTTGCTGGGCTGAAATGTACGTTTCACAATAAAAATCCCATTTTAAAGATCATGGTGTAAAAAGTACAATTTAGCGGGAATTTCAGTTGGTGTCAATATTTTTTAACTCTTTGTCTATGAAGGGATTTCAAGAACATATACCCAGGAGGCTCTTGACGATCAATCCCATTTTCCATAGGTTAAAATTTCTTCCCCAAATCCTGAATTAGAGCACCATAAAATGACGTTGGAAACACAGGATCCCCATGAACTGTGGGCCCAGTGTCTGCTCAATATAGAGCGGCTGGTTCGCCCCCAGAGTTTTAGTAATTGGTTCCGTCCCACGCTAGTAAACCGCTTTGACGAAGATCAATTAATAATCCAGGTTCCCAGTCTATTCTTTGCAGACTGGGTAGAAAACCACTACCTGGGAATGATCCAATTGGCGGTTAAAGAAGAGACCGCGCTCGTTCCAAAAGTCTCTTTTGTGGTCGAACAAGCGTCAGAGCCTGAGCAAAAGGCTCTAAACCCCGCCTCTGCATCAAATCAATTACAGCAGATGCATAAACCGGATCAAGCTCTACCCGATACCTCTATTCAGACAAGCCCCGTAGAACCTACAAAGACGTTGGATTCACCCGAGCCCAATGCAAATGTATCTAAGTCCGCTCCAACCCAACCATCATCACTCAATGAACGCTATATTTTTGATGATTTCGTAATTGGGGAAGGCAATCGTTTTGCCCATGCTGCGGCATTAGCGGTTGCCAAGTCGCCAGGGAAAACCCAATTCAACCCATTAGTGATCTATGGGGCTGTGGGCTTAGGGAAAACCCATCTATTGCAAGCTATAGGCCACCACGCCCGTAGTCTCGACCTAGTGCAAAAAGTCGTTTACGTGCCTTCTGAAAAGTTTATGAGCGATTTTATTGAATCGCTAAAGAACCGCAATACCAGTGAATTTCAAAAATCTTACCGTAGTGTAGACATTCTATTAATAGACGATATCCAATTCCTACTACGTGGCGAACAAACGCAGAGCGAATTCTTTCACACGTTCAACGCTTTGCATCAGGATGGTAAACAAATCGTGATGACTTGCGATAGCCCACCTGGCCAACTGGAAGGATTAGAGGAAAGACTAATCTCTCGTTTCCAGTGGGGATTGGTGACACCAATAGAACCACCTGATCTAGAGACCCGTATTGCCATCCTCCATCAAAAAGCAGAGCGCACTGGAATATTGCTTTCAGATGATGTCGCTGCCTTTCTCGGGAGTTATATCAGCAGTAATGTTCGCGAATTAGAAGGCGGATTGATACATCTAATGGCTTATTGCTCAATTCACAAGACAGAATTGACGATAGAAGCCGCTAAGCAGATTGTACAAACTAGGGGTCCCGATCAAACGTCTGATTTAAATATTGAAGCAATTCAACAACATGTCGCTGATCACTTCAATCTGACATTAAACCAACTTATTGGAAAAGGGCGTAAACAGGATATTACGGCTGCTCGTCACATCGCCATGTTCCTATCTAAGCGCCTTACTAAGAATCCCCTAAAAATGATCGGTTTACACTTCGGCAATCGCGATCATAGCACGGTCATCCATGCTGTTCGTAGTGTCGAAAAGAAGTGCAAGAATGATCCCTCTTTCGCTCGAATTGTAGAAGATTTATCCAAAACCATCCGCAGACAACACGCCCCCACATAAGCAAAACCCTTCCATCTTCACCTGAAATTTTCCCACTAGTTCCGCCCTAAGCGAATATCAAACATCAATAAAAACGTTGTACCTGGGAATCTCCTTAGAGTTCCAAAACAGCCCGATCAGCTAATATTACCGTCAAGTGTTGCCATCTCGGGAAGCCCATACTCAACGAGATTGACAATAAGTGAAATCATTGCTTTTCGGATTCCATCCTATATTGTGCCAAATTGACAGTGGAAAACTATCAACATCCCTATCCACATCATAGGGGTTGTTGAGTGTGGGTACGTTCAAATTAGAGCTATTGATACTCCAAGTGTGGTTGTTTGCGTGTATATCTCATCTTATACACGTTCTCATTCACAAAAAATTATAAATCATTCCACGCTTTATGCGCCTACCCTAACCTTCTTTAATTTAAACTACTTTTACGTATCTTAAAGCTTACACTTTCTTTACGTTGTCCACATACTAACACTACTAATATAAATTCAATAAATAAAGAGCATAGTTTAGTGTATATTTTTAAAAGTACGCGATGTGGGAACCATCACTTACTACTACACATCGGTCAAGTTAAGTATACACACGTATACACATATTCAGTAATCTTGGCCTGAAAACGGTGAGATTATAAGCTTGCACGTAATTATTCATTAATTTACTGTTTATAAAAGACCTATATAGTTACATTTAAAAGATCATATGTCGACTAAAATAATGAACGAGACCCTATATTAATGAACTTGACACGATATGAATATAGGCTAAATTAATAGGAAAGCACAAAAACTGAGGAATTATACACAGGTATGAAGCTAACTGTAGATCGCAATGAGTTGTGGCAAGGCATAGATACCGTATTAGATGCAGTGCCCTCTAAACCGGCTCTTCCGGTTTTGGCAAATATTCTGCTCGAAGCCGATGGGGAAGCTCTGTCATTGGCAGCGACGGATTTAGATTTGTCAATCCGCGCAGAGATACCTGCTGCAATAGAGAAGAAAGGTCGGATTACTGTACCGGCCCGTACACTGGCAGAGATAGTCCGAGAATGGCCCGACGCCGAATTGAGTGTAGAAGTCCAGGACGACCGTTTAAAGCTCTCAGGACGGCTTGGAGAGGCCGACAGCAATAAAGGAGTGTATAGTCTGTCGGGTATGGCGGCAGATGAGTTTCCCAATATGCCGACATCCCTCGAGGGGGTGGGCCTGACGCTTGGTGATGACGCAGCAGATACAAGTCTTTTGGTTGATATGATCAATAAAACGGCTTTTGCTGTTTCTCGAGATGATACGCGCCCAGTGCTCAATGGCGTGCTCTGGCGGATTGATAGCCAAGGCATGCAAATGGTCGCGACCGACGGATCCCGCTTAGCTTGTTATAAATTGGCAATTGATTTAACGGACCAGGTAAAAGGCGACGAAGAATCTTCCGTCATCGTTCCACCTCAAGCTCTGAGCCAGATCGTCAAGCTATTAGGTGGTCAAGGTGGGCCAGTTAAAATAACCTTGGGTGAAACGCAGGTCCTATTTGAAGTGGCCCACAAGAAATTATTGTCGCGGCTTATCGAAGGCCCATATGTCGATTATGGCCAAGTAATACCTCAGAATAACGAAAAAGAATTGAGAATAGCTAGCGAAGATCTACTACCAGCAGTGCGCCGTGTGTCTATTCTATCCAGTTCGTATACTCGGCAGGTGCGTTTTAAGCTGAACAGCGGCCAGGTTGAGTTGTCGGCCGTTAGTCCTGAAATCGGGGGCGAAGCAAGGGAAGTTATTCCGGCCCATTACACAGAAGATGAGATGGAAATCGGCTACAACGCCCAGTATTTGATTGAAATCCTCCGCAAAATGGATACGAACGAGATTCGTTTCGAGCTCGAAAATCACGTCACAGCAGCGCTTTTGCGACCAACAGTGCAAAAAGAAGGCGAAGATTACTTTTGTCTACTAATGCCCTTACGACCGACCGGATGAGGTAAGCAGACCCAGAGTGCGGATTCGTGAGTTAATTTTGAGGCCATTCCGCAATATCTCCGCGATCCGGCTGAATTTTGCTGCGGACTATGCATTGATCTTTGGTCCAAATGGCCGTGGCAAAAGCAATATTCTGGAGGCGATTTCCTATTTATCGATAGGTAAATCAGCGCGTGGGGCTAAAGATGCACAAGCCGTGCCGCACGGTAAAGACTTCTTTGACATTCAAGCGATATGCACCGATGAACGCCACGATCATCAGTTGCGCATTTTCTATGACAAGAAAGAAGGCAAGAAAGCATTTGTAGATGCGAATCCCTTACCAAGAGTTTCGGATTTACTAGGCGTTTTCCGCACCGTTCATTTCTCGCCCGAAGATGTATCACTGGCCTTGCGCGTCCCTGCTCAGCGAAGGCGTCTTCTCGATATACTTATTTCGCAGTCTAGGACGAGTTATTTGCGCGATCTGCAACGGTATAACCGCGTGTTGACCCAGAGGAACCATCTATTGCGCACGGCAAAAAAATCGAGCCGAGGCCTTGTAGAGCGACAGGTAATGGAGCCATGGGATGCACAGTTGATTGAATTGGGCGCAGAAATTCGCAAGTACCGCTTAGAAGCATTAGAAAAAATCAATGCGCCTTTTACTCGTTACTACGACCGCTTTTCGCCTGCTGATGAAGAAGCAGAAATTACTTATCAAGGCGCAAAAGAAAGTGGATTAGAAGCACTTCGTACCGAGCTGAAGGAGGCACTTGAACGCCGCAGAGATCAGGAGGCGCAAATGGGGCATACTCTCAGCGGGCCTCATCGCGACGATTTAAAATTCACGCTAAACGGGGAATCGGCTGAAATCTACGCTTCAGAAGGTCAACTGAAAACGGTTTTGATCTCTTGGAAACTCGCCGAAGCGCGCTATATGGAGGAACAAACGGGCCGCCAGCCCGTGTTGCTGTTGGATGATGTTTTCTCAGAGTTGGACCCCGGCCGAGTAGGCGAATTACTGGACATAATCAATGAATTCGAACAAGTCATCGCGACGACGCCCCAAGACCCCGACGCCCGTCAGGAATCCAGTTTCGAGCCGATCGACCTGCAAAAGTGACGAACGTTCGTTAGGTTCGCCAACGTTACTTGACGGTTTACTCGAAAGCGTTATCGCTGAATTGGGAGCAGAACAAAAGTTAGCCGAATGTCGAGCGCGTATGGTTTGGGAGGAGGCGGTCGGGTCCGCGCTGGCTCAGCACGCCCAGCCATTGCGCGTGCGGCGTGGCCAATTAGAAATCGCCGTCCCATCGGCCGTTTGGCGAACGCAACTGAGTTTTATGCAGCAGGATATAATCGCACGGATCAATCAGCTATTGGGTAGTGAGGTCGTGAAGGGACTGAGATTATTGAATCAGACTGAGTCAGAAGATGTATAAAGCGCATAAAAGGAGAAGTAGATGACGGAACTAGCCGGAGACTTTCCCGAGGAAGAAGCGGAAGCATCGCAGTCGGAAGAATACAATGCTGATGCTATTCAGGTCCTCAAGGGGCTCGAAGGCGTGCGCAAACGCCCGGCTATGTATATCGGCGATACTGGCGAAAATGGACTGCATGAGCTAGTAAAAGAGATCGTCAATAACAGCGTTGATGAAGCAATGGCCGGTCGTTGCTCGCGCATTGACGTGACGATAACCGAACAAGGCACTGTTCAAATCAAAGACGACGGACACGGTATTCCCACCGATTTCCATGCCGGGGAGAATAAGTCGGGTGTAGAAGTCGTAATGACGATGCTGCATGCGGGTGGAAAATTCGATAAAAAAGCCTATCAAGTTTCCGGTGGTTTGCATGGTGTGGGTGCTTCGGTCGTCAACGCATTATCCGAGTGGTGTACGGTGGAAGTCTGGCAAAAGGGCAAAGTACACTTGCAGAAATATGCCCGAGGCATTCCAGAAACAGGTCTGGATATCATAGGTGATACCGAAGAGACCGGCACGACCATAGAGTTCAAGCCCGACGCAGAAATTTTCGAGTCGGTAATATTCAGTTTCGAATATATCGCCTACCGATTGCGCGAACTGGCCTTTTTGACCAAAGGCTTAGGAATCAATGTGCGAGATGCCCGCAGCGGAGAAGAGGCCAAATATCTCTACAAAGGTGGCGTTGAGGAGTTCGTGCGTTTTCTCAACGAGGGCCGCAGTGTTTTGCATCCGGTCCCGATCTATCTACAAGGTGAGCGCGATGGAGTCTCTGTGGAAGTTGCGATGCAATACAACGACAGCTACCAAGAGACGCTCTTCACCTACGCCAACAATATCAAAACTGACGATGGCGGTACTCACTTGGTGGGATTTCGCTCTGCATTGACGCGGACGATCAATAGCTACGCCAATCGCAATAACCTGCTCAAAAATGTCAAATTCAATGTTGCCGGCGAAGATACGCGAGAGGGCATTGCCGCTATTATCAGCGTCAAAGTTCCCGAGCCTCAGTTTGAAGGTCAGACCAAGGGCAAGCTAGGCAATAGCGAAGTCAAAGGCATCGTCGACTCCTTCGTATCCGAAGCGCTGAGCATGTATCTGGACGAAAATCCAGATGTGGCCAAACGTGTAATTGACAAAATTGTCGATGCCGGTCGTGCCCGCGAAGCGGCGCGCAAAGCCCGCGAACTGACCCGTCGTAAAGGCATATTGGATGGGGCCTCGTTACCCGGCAAATTGGCGGATTGTTCAATCCGCGATCCAGAGAAAACCGAGATCTATTTGGTCGAGGGTGATTCGGCCGGTGGCTCGGCCGCAATGGCGCGCGATCAGAGCTTCCAAGCCGTCTTGCCGATGTTCGGCAAACCGCTCAAC
>Ga0315339_1002582_pt1 | contig 13620 bp, 9 predicted proteins | sample ASW17metaG_FD_204514 | JGI IMG/M metagenome (GOLD analysis project Ga0315339, IMG submission 204514) | Ammonia-oxidizing marine archaeal communities from Pacific Ocean, United States - ASW #17 | ecosystem: Environmental > Aquatic > Marine > Oceanic | place: USA: California | collected 2016-12-05
CCACAGCCCAACCTTCGGGAATATGCTCGCCTGCAGCCTTTGCCATGGTGATTTTGCCTAGGGCCACCGTGGTTGTGGATTGGTCAAACTGCATTGCTAACCCACCCTTACCATCCGGCACCGAGAATGCGATCGGGTTGGTGCCAATTACGCGTGTCTTGCCCCCCGGTGGTGCCACGATTGGCGAGGCATTGGTCATTCCTAGTCCAATCAGTCCTTCAAGCGCGATTTGCTCAGTAAAAAATCCCAGAGATGTGCAGGTGTGCGCATGGCCTACCGCCAGGCTGGCCACCCCGCAATCACGTGCGGCGGCGACCGCCTCGGGCATAGCTCGGGCAAAGGCCGGTTGTGCAAATCCAAATCGCGCATCTACCCTTACGGCCCCAGGACGAGGGCGTGTCACAACGGGCTCCACATCCCCTTTGACCCGACCGTTTTGCAATTGTTTACAATAGCTTTCCAGGTAATAGAGACCGCAGATAAGATTCCCAACGGCCTCGGCTTTGCGTACGGCCCGCGCGACCTCAGCCGCAATCCAAGGCGAAGCGCCGTGCCGCTCCAAAGCGGATTTTACCGTTGCTTCAATCTCACTCAATGTCACTTTTGGCAAAATTCACTCCCTGTGCGCTACCGGCCCACTGCTCAAGAGCCGCCAGGCACGCGTCACCTACCGCTTTCCGGTCAGCTATTTGGTGCTGTATCAGTAACCCGTTGCGACCAGTAACTCAATATCACCCTCGCCCACTTCGACGGGCCCAACCATGGCAATGCCCCTGGAGCAGCGCTCCTTTAAGTGGTGGCTGCATAGCAATGCCAGATACCTTCAACTCCCTTCAATTGGTGTTCCCCTCGGTCAGTCATGACGACGGGGGTGCCCATCAACATGTCCCGAATTGTTTGTGACACCATAACTTCCCCGCGCTTAGCCAGTCCTTGAACCCGCGCCGCAATATTGACGGCGACACCTGAAATATCGCCGTCGTCGGCGACTTCAATTTGGCCAATATGAATGCCGGCCCGGATCGGAACGCCGGAGGCTGCGAGGTCCCGGGACAGGTCCAGACCGGCGGAAACAGCAGCAACTGGTTCCTGAAATATAGCTAGAATGCCGTCGCCAGTATTTTTCACGATGCTTCCGCCATGGTCGGATATTCTCGCCTGGCAAATGGCATTATGGAGTTCCATTAGCTTCCCCCATTCCACATTGCCAATGCCTGCAGCGATTTTTGTGGAATCGACGATATCTGTGAACAGCACGGTAGCAAACCGCTTACTGGTGCCGGTGCCCGGGCGCTGACCCGTCACAAACTCGATAATATCGTTCTGAGATTCCCGCCAGTTGTGGGCAAACGCCCACATATGATCGGGATTGTCCCATTCGGCCGTTTTGGCGCCTGGGATGCAGGCGGCGATCGCACGGCCGCCGGCGACTGGGGCGACCTTGTCGCCGACCGTATGGAAGACCATGGTTGGGGCCCTTACTTTTTCCATGTAGGGTCGGACATTGAACCGGAACATCCCTTTCAGCATGGCGGCTACAGCACCAGGGCTGCTGGATTGACGTTCGAACCTGTGCCACCAGTTGACTACGCGAGGATCAGCAGCGACGGAGGGCGCAAATCGTTCCAGCCAAAGTGAGTTCGATTTGCCATAGGTTTCAATAAGTTTGGCCCAGAATTCTCGTTCCTCTTTCTCCGAACTGAGACGTTCCCCGACTTTCAGAAAGCTGGTCACAAAATCCCTATCAAAGTCTAGGGCCGGCACCCCCACAAGACAAAGTTTTTGCACACAATTGGGATGCAGGGCGGCGAGCGCGCCGCCGATGACGCCCCCTTCGCTCTGGCCGACAATATTGACGGATTCTAGGTTTTCCGCTGCCATCACTGCCAGGACATCGCCAACATTCTGTTCGAGCGTTGAGGGTACCAGGACCCGATCCGATAGGCGACCCCCCGTTTGTCGATGAGAATCATCTGAGACTGTTTGCCAGCCCAAGTGAGTGCCCGCTCCCACTCCTCAAGGTCCCACATCAGCTCAATGTTGCTAATGAATGGCGGTGTAAAAACGACGACGTGATCACCTTCACCCCAGCGTGAATAAGCGATCGACATGCCGTCGGATTTAGCATATTTAATTTCAGGTAAATTGCTCATGAGATACCCTTTTCGGTTGTATCTGTTGAGGTGGCGATCAACCTATTTAACGGGTTTTATAGGTTACGGCTGCCCATTGAAAGGTCGAAGCTAAACCATAGGAGGAGCGTCAACACTGCGCCGTTGGACACTGTCAGAGCAATATGGCTTGAGCGAGGGAGGCTTGTGGTAGAAGCGGTTCGGTCCCATGTTGGCCGCCGAGATCCGGAAGCAGCGCGTTCATTATCGGTTATATTCGAGCTAGCACTGGCGGAGGTCGGTGTAATCCAAGTGTAAGTAACGCCGGCTGCGCGCCCGTAATTTTCCGTTATGCCCTATTATTTGGCGATTTCGTTCGAGTTAGGTAAAATGGCTGGGAGCCTCTTACCCAACTATGCCGTTTGATTGATAAACGTAGAAACTGGTGTACGAAATCGTTGGCGTCGTGCACCCTCAACTACTTATATCGACATTTCAAACGTGTTTGGTAATTGTAGGGTCTTCAATAAATCCTGCCCCCGCAACCAAATATGAAGCAAAAACAATGGCTTATCAGAACCCTCTGATAAGCCATTGTTTCTGGCAACCATATGGCAACCACCGTGGCTGATTTGAGGGGGCCTGAGTGGTTGCACCCCGATGCGACGCGCCAGGATTTTTCCTCTTCCCGTGTGCCACAGTCCTTCCGCTGCTCCGAAGAAGCGCTTCGGGCAGCGGGCGGCGCTGCCGGTCACGCAATAATTATGGTTCCGCACCACGCCCAGGGGCCCGGGCCGCGATCAAGGTACCTGACAAACCCTCCAACACACACGCTCCGCGCTTCAGGGCAGTCAGTTCACCTCCCTGGCCTTCACTGGTGCGCTCAATGAGGCGGGCATCACGATCTCCATGGATGGCCGGGGCCGCTACCTGAACAAAATTTTTATCGAGCGGTTGTGGCGCAGCCTAAAATACGAAGCAGTCTATCTGCATGAGTTGACGGACGGCTCTGGCTCAATGACGGCTCATGCGTATGGCTCCGGCCAGAGTATCGCGACCACGTCTGGTCGTATAAATTTGTCCACCACAGAACGGATGACGGAACGGCCTTTAGGGCGTTGAATATTCTAGATGAGTACGGCCGTGAATGCCTGGCTATTCGGGTCAAGCGACAGCTCAACTCGACCGATGTCATCGATGTGCTGACAGACCTGTTCATCTAGCGTGGTGTTCCCGCCTTCATCAGATCGGACAACGGACCCGAGTTCGTCGCTCAGTCCGTTAAAGACTGGATCAACGCTGTCTTAGCAAAGACGGCTTACATCGAGCCAGAAAATCCCTGGGAGAACGGCTACTGTGAAAGCTTCAACGACCGTTTTAGGGGTGAATTGCTAAATGGCGAAATCTTCTACACCCTGAAGGAGGCCCAGATCATCATCGAAATATGGAGGAAACATTACAATACAAAGAGACTGCACAGTGCTTTGGGCTACCACCCACCAACCCCGGAAACCATCGTGCCGATGGCAACCAGGCCGGTCATGCACTAACATTAAAACTGGACCACTTAATAGGGCTCGACCAATGCCGGCAGGATTACCGGACTATTGCGTAAAACGACCGAGCCGGAATGAGCTGGTCGTGAAATAGAAGGCCTTATATAAAAGCCACCGAACGCGGACTGACATGAGGGATGGCATGGAGATTCATATCGGCGTTGACGTCGGCGGAACGTTTACCGATTTGGCTGTTAGTATTCCCGGCGAAAACCGCCAAATTCGCCACAAGCTTCCATCAACGCCGGATCGCCCCGATGTCGCCATCGTCGAAGGCATCGCAACGGTGCTCGCCGAACACGGGCTCGATGCTGGCAACGTCATTCGCCTTTCCCACGGCACCACGGTCGGTACGAATGCTCTGATCCAGCGCAAGGTCGGCAAGGTGGCGGTTGTCACCAGCCAAGGTTTCCGAGACCTGCTGGAGATAGGTCGGCAGGTCCGCCCCAAGGTCTACGATATTCATCTCGACTTTCCCAAGCCCCTGGTCCCGCGGCGGTTGCGCCTCGAGGTGCGCGAACGGCGCCGCGCTGATGGTAGTGCACATGTATCACTTGACGAAGACGGCGTCCGCGAAGTCGGTCGCCGACTGGCGTCCGAGGATGTCGACTGTGTGGCCGTCTGCTTCCTGCATTCCTACGCCTATCCTGAGAACGAGGCGCGGGCGGTGGAAATCCTGCGTGAGGTTATGCCTGACAGCGTCTACGTCCTGTCGTCGACGGAAGTTTACCCCGAGTTCCGCGAATATGAGCGGTTCTCGACGGCGGTTCTGAACGGGGCGCTGCTGACGGTCGTCGATGCCTATCTCGACCGTTTCGCCGCCGAGGTTGCCCGTCTCGGCGTGCCGGCCGAACCCAAGATCAGCCAGAGCAGCGGCGGCCTCATGTCGGTTCATATGACACGTAAACTGCCGATTCGCGCTTGCCTGTCGGGGCCCGCGGCCGGGGTGCTCGGGGCCGCCCAACGCGCGCCGGCGGCCGGATTTAACAATGTCATCACCCTGGACGTCGGCGGCACCAGCGCCGATGTCAGCGTGCTGATCGATGGCGCCACGACAGAGGTCCACAACCGCATGCTGGCCGGGTTCCCACTGCGGCTGCCGGCACTCGACGTCAATGCGGTGGGCGCCGGCGGCGGGTCGATTGCCTGGATCGATGTGGACGGGCTGCTGAAAGTCGGACCGCAGAGCTCGGGCGCCCATCCGGGCCCCGTTTGCTACGGTCTCGGCGGCGTCGATGCGACGCTCACCGACGCAAATGTCCTGCTCGGCCGCCTCAACGACCGGTCCCTGCTAGACGGCCGCATGCAAATTCACCGGGACCTCGCCGAGGCCGCCATCGGTCGTCTCGCCGAGGAACTCGGGCTTGACGTGATGGAGATGGCGCAGGGGATCATCCGCGTCGCCTGCGCCACCGTGGTCAAGGCGATCCGACCGCTTTCCGTAGAGCGCGGTTACGATCCCGCAGATTTTTGCCTGTTCTCTTTCGGCGGTGCCGGACCGCTGTTGGCCACCGAGACCGCGCGGGATCTCAGCATTACCTCAATTATCGTTCCGCCGAGCCCGGGAATTCTGTGTGCGGAAGGGTTGCTGAACAGCGACCTGACCGCGGATTTCGTGATGACCGCGCTGATGCCGCTGCGCGAAGACTCTCACGATACCCTCAACGCTGCCCGTCGGGAACTGCGGCGGAAGGTAGAGGACTGGTTCCAGCACGAGGCAGTTCCCGCCGACAAGCGCCGCCTGCAATGGACAGCCGAAATGCGGTACCGAGGGCAGAACTACGAATTGTCAATTCCGCTCGGCGAGGACGATTTGAGTGCGAAGGATTGCGAGGCATTGGCCGCGACGTTTCACGCCTCCCACAAGCGGAGTTATGGGTTCTCCTCGGAGATAGAGACGGTGGAGTTCGTCAACATGAAGGTCAAGGCGATGGGAGAGTATGACAAGCCGCCCCTGCCGACGCTTCCCGAGCGGCTTGCCGGCGAGCCGGCCGCACGCCGCCAAACCCTCTTCTCGACAGGAAACTGGTATGATACTCCGGTATTCCAACGCGACTCTTTGGCTGCTGGACAGACGCTGACCGGTCCCGCGATCATCGAGCAGATGGACACGACGACGCCGATTTTCCCTGGCGACAGCGGTGTCATCGACGCGTGGGGCAATTTAATCATCACGCTGGCCCCGGGGAACAAATCATGACGACGCTGAGCGCTATCGAAGTCGAACTGCTGCGCAATGGCCTGACTAGTATCTGCGATGAAATGTATGTCGCACTGATGCGGAGCGCCTATTCGACCAACATCAAGGAGCGCAAGGATCACAGTACGGCGATTTTCGACATTGAGGGCCGTGTGATCGTGCAGGGCGAGAGCCTGCCGCTGCACCTCGCTTCCATGCTGGGGCTGGTGGAGGTCGTACTCGAACGGGTCGGGCCTGAGAGTTTGCGTTCCGGCGACATGTTTATTTCTAACGATCCGTTCGTTGGTCGCGGCTCGCACCTGCCGGACGTCGCCCTCGTCGCGCCAGTGTTTTACGGCGATAAGCTCGTCTTCTTCGTAGCCGATATCGCCCACCACGCCGACATTGGCGGCATGGCCCCCGGCAGCATGGCCGGCGGCATGACCGAGATCTATCAGGAAGGGCTCCGCATCCCGCCGATCCGTCTAATGCGGGACGGCGAGATCATCGAGGACGTGTTCGATTTGATTCTGCTTAACGTGCGGGTACCGGAGGAGCGGCGCGGCGACTATCTGGCCCAGGTCGCAGCCAACCGGTTGGGTGAACGGCGCCTGCATGAGCTGTTTCAGCGCTGGTCGGTAGAACAGTTGCGCGAGGGGGCCGACGCTCTCGTCCGGGCCGTGGCCCGGCGCATGCGGGCCGGCATCGCCGGGTTGCCGGACGGCGAATACGGCTTTGCGGACATCATGGACGACGACGGCATGGGGACCGAGAATATCCCCATCTGCGTCCGTGTCGTCGTCGACGGCGAAGAAATCCTGTTCGACTTCACCGGGTCGGCGCGGCAGGTGCAGGGAAATATCAACATCAGCTACGCCGGTCTGCAGGCCAGTGCGCTGTTTGCGCTCAAGGTCCTGGTCGACCCGGACGGTCCGACCAACCATGGCATGCTCGATCCCGTGCGTATCGTCGCTGAACTCGGCAGCATCACCAACGCGGTATTTCCGGCGGCAACGGCCGCGCGCGCGCAGACATGCCAGCGGGTCATCGACGTCATCCTGGGCGCCCTGTCGAAGGCCGTGCCCGATCGTGTAATAGCTGCCAGCAATGGCGCCAACGGCGTGTCTGCCTTCTTCGGCACCAGGCCCGACGGACACTACTATGTCTATATGGAGACGATCGGCGGCGGCGGCGGCGCGCGCGCCTACAAGGACGGCAAGGACGGTGTGCAGGTCCACACGACCAACACGTCGAACCTTCCTGTCGAGGCGCTGGAGAACGAATACCCGTTGCTTATCGAGCGCTACGAATTGGTACCCGATTCCGGTGGACCCGGAACCTGGCGCGGCGGTTGCAGCCTGCGCCGGGTCTACCGGCCAATCGGTCACACCACCGTTTTCAGCGGCCAGGGCGAACGCTGCGTCAGCCACCCTTGGGGTCTCTTCGGCGGCGGTGAAGGCGGCCTGGCCTCTTTTTCGCTAGACTTCGACGACGGACGTCGGCAGACCCTCCCCGTCAAACCAATGACCGTTGAGATTTCGCCCGATGCCAGCGTCACAGCGATCACTCCCGGCGCTGGAGGCTATGGCGCACCGGCCGAGCGGGCCCAAGCGGATCTCGCGGACGATTTGGCGAACGGCCTATTTTCGGCTGACTACATGAAGGAACATTACGGCTTCGAGGCTACGAGCGGAAACCTGTCCGACTCCGGCGAGGAGACAGATACATGAACCGAACCTACGACGTCATGGTGGTGGGTGCCGGCATCCTCGGCGCCAGCGCGGCCGATCATTTTGTCTGACGTCAGGGCCTTTGGGACAAACTGAGTTGATTTGACACAGGTGTGTTTCTGGCTCATCGTAATCTTGCTTTAGCTGCTTCGTAATCTTTAAGGCTGATCTAAACAGCAACAGAACGATAATGGCATGCTTGCACATCCCAATACCCTGGCGGAATACAATTCCTGGGCTAATCGGCGCTTGTATGCGTCCTGCGCGAAATTGACGTCTACTCAAATTACAGAGGATCGCGGCGCATTCTTCAATTCGATCTTGGGCACGCTAAACCACATTCTGCTGGTTGATATTCTATACCGTGGACGACTTGAGGGCGTGCGCCCCACATTCAAGACATTGGACGAAATCTTGCATCATGACTTTCGGAGCCTCTCAACCGATCAAGCAAAAGAGGATCAGCGCTGGATCGCGCTCACGAGAACTATCGACAGTGATACGATGGATGAAACGATTGGGTTCTGGACATTGCTTGACAAACCGGATCGCTGGGAAGTACCAAAACATATCTACTTCACTAATCTTTGCCAGCACCAGGCCCATCATCGCGGTCATGTGCACAATATGGTCAGTCAAAGTGGTATCGAACCACCACCTATCGGTTATATTGAATTTCGGATCGATACTGATGGCGCCTTCGTTACGACGCAAGCCTACGGGTAAGACATGCCGGACGTCGTAATTATCGGCGGCGGACAAGCGGGCCTCTCGGCGAGTGTGTGCCTTGCGCAGCAGGACATCGATCACGTCGTCCTGGAGAAAGACGACGTCGGTGCAAGTTGGCGTCACCAACGTTGGGATAGTTTCTGTCTTGTCACACCAAACTGGACCGTTCGTCTGCCTGGACAGCACTATAACGGCCCGGATCCAAATGGCTTCATGAGCGGTCAGGCATACATCGATTTCCTGGTGCGGTATGCCAAAGACTTCAAGATACCGCTTCGCCGGCCCATCGAAGTGACACGGGCAAGCCCCACTAGCGCTGGATGGGAGTTAGAGACGATAGCGGGACCCGTCAACTGTCGTGCGCTGATCATTGCAACGTCAAACTATCAAACTCCCACTTTGCCACTGTTTGCCAACGGTTTGAGTTCCAACATCCTATCAATGAGCGCGGCAGAATACCGGTCGGCCGGGCAACTGCCCCCGGGGCGGGTTCTTGTCGTCGGATCCGCCCAGTCTGGTAGCCAGATCGTAGAAGACCTGCAGATCGCTAGACGCGACGTCATTCTTAGCGTAAGCCGCGCCGGGCGTGTGCCACGGCGATACCGGGGTCGAGATGCGATTGACTGGATGAACCAATTAGGCTTTCTCGATCGCCCAGCAACCGTACTGGACGATCCGCGTAAGCGCTTCGGCGGCGAGCCGCATATGACCGGTCGTAAAGGCGGCCACACCATAAGTCTGCAGAACTTTCACGCTCAAGGCGTGCGCCTTGTTGGGCGAGTCGATGGCGTTGAGGGGACGGTGCTATATTTGAAATCCGATCTTCGGGGAAACATCCATGCCGCCGACCAGTTTTCGGCAACTTTTTGTAGCGACGTAGATGCCTTTATCGAGCAAACCGGCCTGAACGCGCCACTGGATGAGGATGAACCTAGCCACGCCCCAGTTACTTACCTGGATCGCTATGAAGAACCCACCCGCCTCGATCTCGTGGACGAAGACGTTTCGACGGTTATCTGGGCCACCGGTTTTCGTTTTGATTATTCCTGGATTAATGCCGATGTGTTCGATTTGTTCGGCTACCCGATTACCATGCGCGGCGAAACCGAGGTTCCTGGCCTCTACTTCCTCGGCCTGAATTATCTGCACAACCGGAAGTCAGGGATAATTTATGGAGTAGGCGAAGACGCCAAACACGTCGCCGTTCAAATTCGGCGTTTCCTGGAAGAGTCTAGTGTCTTGGTATCGACCTCTGAATCTCCCATTAGGTGCTCACCCGTTGAAAACTCTAACTCTCGCTAATGTTGTAACCTGCCGACGTCAGTCATTGCTAGGCCCTGGAGCCGGTTGCGCAGCTCGAGGTCAATGCCGATCGATCCAGCCAGCGTCTTGAGCGTGTGACGGCAGTCCCGTGGCGCGAAAGGCACGATGTCTTTGCTGCGGCAGAACCGGTGAATTGCCTGATAGAGGGCGTCGGTATTGCGGGGCCGAATGAGATCTTTATGCGGCAACAGCCAGCCGGTGCCTCCGGGAGCGCTGCTCCGGGGGCATTGCCATGGTTGCGCCCGTCGAATTGGGCGAGGGTGGTATTGAGTTACTGGTCGGCAACGGGTTACTGAAACAGCACCAAATAGCTGACCGAAAAGCGGTCGGTGAAGCGTGCCTGGCGGCCCTCGAGCAGTGGGCCGAGGGCCAGGCGCACTGACCACGGAACAGGGCTAGGGCCCTCAGGTAGGGCCTGGTTAAAACCAACGGACGCCTGACCTCGTGAGCGGCGGGAAATGATTAGTGGATAAAGTTAACCACCCAAAACTTTTCAAAGCGGGCCATGCAACGCGTTTCGGGGCGGATTGGCCGGGGCGCAGGTGTGGTGCAAAGACCCGGGCGGGAGGGGCGTGCCAAAACCCTGCCATTAAAGAGCGGAGCCGTTGCAAGCTGCATGGCGGTAAGTCTACCGGACTACTGACCCCGGAGGGCAAGGCACGGGTCATAGCGGCGCACACGAAGCACGGGCGACGGTCCAAGGCCCATGTTGTATGGGTCAAGGCCATCAATGCCGAGCTGAGGCGGATTACCTATGAGCTCAAGCGGGGTGGATGGATCCCCTGACGGCGGTTAACCGCAGGCCCTGGTTCGAGGGTAATGAGCCACGGCGCACGGCCGACGGCACCGTCTATAAGGTTCGCGTTATTCAGCCCGAAGGTACGAGCGTTACAACTTTAGTTTTGGAGAAGGATTAGCCAGTGGCTTTAACCGTGCCGCTATAGACCCAAGACTGGCCATTTGTTGCAGCCTGTTAGGTGATCCGTGGTGCACGGACCGGCGTCGGTCATGGGCGGTGCAGGTCTGGCCCGCGTTGCCGCAGCAAACCTGGCCACGGTTTCCATTACAAAATACCTGGAGGCTGTCGGTCAGTACCGCTCTGGCTAGACGGGAGACCACGCTGGCGGCAGCCAACGACCTCTGCCCTCGTTGTGGTGTGAGAGCGTAGCGCATATTCGTTCACGGGCGCTACCGGTGCCCGTTATGTTGCAGCAGTATTAAAGACTACTGTGAGGGAGAATTGTACTACACGCAGTTTTGCTTTTTCCGTTAACGCGTGCAATACCCGACCGCATTTAATAACTAAAAACAAGTAACTCTGGGTTATCTCCGCCTTTAAAAGCTCCCCATAATAGGGCCTGACGACTGTCTTCACAGGCGCAAAGAACAGCGAATCTTGCGCTGCTGCCAACCTTATCCGAGAAATAAACATGTTAAAGCAGCGCAGTTTTTGGGTGCCCGTGGCCTGCGGCATCTTAATTTTGGGCCTTGGTTCCGGAACGAGGCAAAGTTTTAGCATATTCCAAATCGCCGTCGCAGCCGACTTTGGTGTCGGGCGAGAATTGTGGTCTTTTGCAAACGCATTATCGTTTTTACTGATGGGCTTATTTGCACCATTTGTTGGCACTCTAGCAGATCGTTTTGGTACTGCCAAAACTGCTGGTATTGGCGGCGTATTACATGTGCTCGGACTTTTTTTGCTGATAGTGATTGGCTTCTAAATTTTTCATGTGCCATATCCGGATTGGGTTTATCCGCGGCAGGTATGGGCCCTATTCTCGCTGCTATCGGCCGCCAAACGGCTGCAGCACATCGCTCAATAGCGCTTGGCCTTGTTACAGCTGGAAGCTCATTCGTGCAGTTTGAAATCGTACCTTTTTCGTCTCTGATGCAGCAGAATTTAGGTGACTGGCATAAAACTATGTTTGTCCTTACCGCAATATCAATTTTCATGATACCTGCAGCATTAGGCTTAGGTAAAAACTACTCGACAGAAGCGAGTGGACAGCCCATCGACGGCCAAGGCGCCACTGAAGCATTGCTCGAAGCCTTCAGCGTTCGCAGCTATATTTTGTTAATGATTGGTTTCTTCGTCTGCGGCTTTTACGTTATTTTTATAGGGCTACACTTGCCGGCGTATATTGCCGATGCTGCTATTTCTATGTCTTTTTTGGGCGTGACCATGTCGCCAATCGAGCTGGTGGCTGGGCTATTGGAATCATTGGTTTATTCAATGTCATTGGCTCTATCATTTGGGGGTGGCTCGGCGGAATATACAAAAAGAAATATATGCTAGCTTTACTATATGCCCTGCGTTCCTTGGCAATTTTACTATTCCTTTTGATTCCTTTGTCCTGGGCATCGGTCCTATTATTTTCTGCGATACTAGGATTTTTATGGCTCGGTACAGTGGCGTTAACCAGTGGTCTAATTGAATATTTGTTCGGCCCCAAACATACCGCCATGATTTGGGGTGTCGTCTTTTTATCCCATCAAGTAGGCAGTTTTTTGGGGGGATGGGGCGCAGGTCGTTGGTTTGATGCAGAAGGAAATTACGACTCGGTCTGGTTGCTTTCTGTAGCAATGGGCTTCGTGGCAGCCGTTCTTCTTTGGTTAATCCGGGAGGAACCAGTTATACGACCCAAGGCAAGCTTCGCTTAACCCTAACTGTCCGTTGTGGTGGTAACGGACTCGCGCAAGCACTTACGTCGCACTGTTACACTTGCCTGATAATGGTAGGGTCTTGAATGTTGCCTGTCCCCGCAACCACCTCAAATTGCTGAAGGTCCTCTGGTGTCAGCCGATAGGGTCTCTTGTCATTCGTGCTCAGTGCCAGAACACCGCCGAGGTCGCCGCTGAGACGGATTGCCAGTTTGCCGTCATTGGGCGTCAGTACGATGGCCGAGATCAGGGTGCGGAGAATAAGGTGCTTTGGCTGCGGTCAAGACCTTCGAACGGCCCATTGGCCCCGCCGGTTACGAACGTTCGTTCGTGGAATACCGCCGGCCCTATGCGACGGCGGGCGGCTACGTCTGCGTCTTGCCTTACAACACCAAGCAATGGCGGGCGTTCTTTGAGATGATGGAACGGCCCGCGATGATGGACGACGACAGGGTCATGGACCCGAAAACCTGCAGCGAAAAGATTGGCGAACTTTACGAAATGGTCGCGGAACTGGTTGCGGGCTGGAAGACCGCCGATCTTTTAGCCGCACTTGAAGCCGCCGATATTCCCAATGGCGAGGCACGGCGCCTGGAAGACCTGCAGGATGACGCGCACCTGAGCGAAGTCGGCTTTTTCCAGATCCATGATCATCTCACCGAGGGGGCGATCAACTTGACCGCGCCGACGGTTAGGTTTTCCCAAACGCCGGCGGACATCCGCCGACTGCCGGCCAAGCTGGGCGAACACAGCGTGGAGATTTTACAGGAAGCCGGTTACTCGGAAGGGGACATCTCGGACATGCTGGCCGAGGGCATCTCTATCGATGGCCGACCAGACATGGACCAGCTGATCCAAGGCGTCGGTGACGACTAAATCCGAAATCTAGCGCATTTTCAATGCTGTCTGAACCACCCGCTCTCCCGGCCCCCAGATTCTATTGGCACCCACAGGGTACCATTATTGGGTACCAATAGAGTCTGGGGGGGCCGGGGGAGCGGGTGGCCTGGTGATTCAACGAAAGTTGAAAACCGCTCTAGCGGGTCGGAACCGGCTTCTCGCCGCGATAGTCGTAGAAACCGCGTTCCGCCTTGCGGCCGAGCCAGCCGGCCTCGACATATTTCACCAGCAGGGGGCAGGGCCGGTATTTGGTGTCGGCCAGGCCTTCATACAGCACCTGCATGATGGCTAGGCAGGTATCCAGGCCGATGAAATCCGCCAGTTCCAGCGGGCCCATACGGTGGTTGGCGCCCAGGCGCATGGAGCTGTCGATGCCTTCCACGGTGCCCACGCCTTCATACAGGGTGTAGACCGCCTCGTTGACCATGGGC
>Ga0315339_1002583_pt1 | contig 13616 bp, 13 predicted proteins | sample ASW17metaG_FD_204514 | JGI IMG/M metagenome (GOLD analysis project Ga0315339, IMG submission 204514) | Ammonia-oxidizing marine archaeal communities from Pacific Ocean, United States - ASW #17 | ecosystem: Environmental > Aquatic > Marine > Oceanic | place: USA: California | collected 2016-12-05
GAGTGATTCTACAAAGTCAGCTACTGAACAATCGCCTGAAGTTTCCCACCTCCATTAATAGCTACATAGCTTTTACGTAAACTGTAGAGCGATTCGCGAGAGCCTATTAATTAGACCTCTTAGAAATACAAACATACCGGGGATCCAGGACAATTCTCACATCTAAGCGCATAACATCCTGACGCCCAAACTCAACCAACTTGGAGAGGCGATCCCCATTAAAGACAACAACGCAATTCGCCAGTGACTACGGAAGAGTTCATCAGACTAGACACTGAGCGACTCTCAGCGCTGAGTTCAGAGCAACTGGCCAACATGATGGGAAATCCAGACTTATCAGCCTACAAGGATAAGGTGGAGACAACTGACTTTTCTGATTTCTTTCTCCATCCGTGGACGACCAAAGCTATCCTGGATCCACTAATTACTGATTTACCGTCAATCAATATTCTAGAACTTGGATCTGGCAACGGTGCAAATGGTCGAACACTCTGTCGTCTGATTGATCCCAAACCAACTCAACACATACATCTCGTTCACTTAGATCTATATGATAAAAGCATTGAAGAAGCGATCTCAAGAAATAAAGAACTTACCAAAGCTAACACCAACTTTACTTATCAGGGTATTCAAGCCGACCTCCGTTCCCCTACTACCCAAAAGAAACTAATTAAATCACTACACAACCAGTTTAATATTATTTTTTCTATCAAGTTTCTACACAATACACCTCTCAAGGTCTCCCGAAAGCTTGCAAAGTTTTTGTCAGTCATTTGCTCTAAACAGGGAATTTTTGTTCTCCAGTGTTATGGGGATTGCGGATGGACAGTAGAAGCAAGATATGCGGTTAAGCGACTTCTCGGCAAAGGCTATCCCAACTCTGGCTTCTTAGATCGCCTTATCGCGAGACGATTACTAAAAGCTGTTGGGTTTCGTCTAATTTATAGATCTGAGTACCGAGGGAATCTAAATAATTCCTATGATCATTTTCAAATGAAGCGATATGACTACTACTTCCAGAAACAATGATGCATCAAGAGTACGTGAGTTTAGTTACTCATGTCTATCGACTAAGTATAAACATTTCTCCTACATCCTTATCTAGCAATGTATTTATATAAGATAACACTTTCTTATCACAATAACTTTTTAACGACCTGCATTACGTCACTTACTGTTATACCAGCCATGGCACTGTAGTTAGGAAACTTCTCCGCTAGTTTTTTCTCAGATACTGTAGACCTATACATCGCAGCAAATGCTTTGGTTTTTGAAAATAGGATCGTGCTACTCTCCCCGAGCGGTTTTGTCGCCGTAAAATCAGTCGGCCCATAAAGAGCTATGAGTGGCACCTCAATTGCATTCGCCAGATGCATGATTCCACTGTCATGTGCTATCACGCAACTTGCAAATTTTAATAATGCAACCAGCTCATCAATTGTTGTTTCCCCTGCAGTATTGATAACGCCTGGTGGCCAAGCATGAGAGGATATAATTGAATCCTGATCTCCTCGGTCGCCCAGAAGAACGACAGTAGTACCTGCCTGATTCATTAACTCACCGGCCAATGCCACAAAATTCTGTGGATCCCAAACCTTAGGTGTCGGTGCACCGTTCGCTGCGCCAGGTTGCAAACAAATGTATTTCTTTTTTAAGAGTTGCCAGCGATCTAGAACGACTTGATCCCCGGGTAGGGATATCCAGGTTTCATACCGCCTACCAAACGGCTCCACCACCATGGCTTCTAGCAGATCATAATGTGAATCTATATCATGTCTACCTTTAAGAACCGGCACATAAATTGACTTTTTCTTTTTGTTCCAGCGATCCAGTAATTTAGGTTTCTCTACGTCATTAATATCTACATGGCGATAATCTGTGCAATTTCCGACTTTGCTAATTAATGACAAAACAAATTCGGGTACATCACAGTGTTGAGGAAGTAGAAATACATCAATATTGGCATTTTGTAGCCAGCTTGATACTTTGTCATGTTCTTTGCGAGTGATCTTCTTGTATACGTCGGAAATATCCGAATTGGTATAGCGATCAGGCAACTGCAAGTCTAATCGCTCAAGAACATTGTAGGTTTCTGTTATGAGATCAGAATCCTTAATCAAATTCAGACCCTGCCAGCGATTGTCTCCAATAATAAAAATCTGCGCATTTTTGTCTACGCCGTGAATCGCACGGATCATGGGTGTCTGCTGAATAACATCGCCCATACCTGTAAATTCAGGAATCAAGTAATTCATGGCTGCTGTACCTAAAGTCGAGCAAGTTCCTGAAAACTTTTCATCAGAATTTGTGCCTGAATGTACTTCCAGCTTTTAACAGCATTGATGAAATCTTGATTCTTAAAACTTTTTTCGGTAGAGCGCTGTATCTTTGGACCATTCCAAATATTTGATTCAAGAAATTCTTTACTATTCAAAGTGTCGAGCACATAAGGTCCGAGGCCCTTTGAGTACCAGCTCGGCATTGGACTAGCAAAGCCCAACTTACTCTTTCGAGTTCGAATTCCCTCTGGCAATACTCCACACATAGCCTCTCTTAGAATCCGTTTTGTACAACCTGAACCCAGCTTGGCATCGATAGGCAGAGAAAAGGCATAACACACTAGGCGCCAATCCATAAATGGCGCTCGTGATTCAACCCCATGAGCCATTGACATCCGATCAAAGTTTCGCAAACTCCTAGCGTTGGTACCATGATGGAAATCTTCATAAAGATAACGATCTAAAAACGATGTGCCATATTGCGGTCTATCACGATAATTCGACGTAGTGGCTGCTGGATCAATTCTCAACCAGCTACCTAATGATTCACTTTGTTGCCCCTGATAACTGTTCTTGAAGCGGCGATAAGTTTGACGAAGCTTGCTAAGCAAAACAGGCTTCGTCTGAAGATATGAAATGAGCTTATGTTTAGCACCATCTTTACTGGGCATCAGTGACATCGCGACATCAGCTACCGTCAGTTCAACTGGTTTACTACTCTCTGAAATTTCAGTTGCATACAGTCCAGATAGAATATCTTGAAGATCCCTCCACCGACTCATGTCTGGTACAGGCCATATCGCATCTTTAAGTGCTATGGGTAAGTGATCATGATAACCCGCCAGGGTTTCGTCTCCGCCAAGACCGTCGACCGCGACCGATGTGCCATGTTCTCTCATTTGCTTATAGATCAACCACGGACCCAGCGATGGTTCAGCATTTTGTACCGCCTCAAAACCCAAAATAGCCTTTTCAATATGGTCAACCGAAATATTATTCGGATCGATCTCCTGGTAAATTGGTGTCGCTTCTGTGTGAGCAATAACTTGATCGGCATACATACGCTCATCATGTACCGTATCCGAGTAGACTAAAATAAACGCTTTTTTCCAATCGTCAGCTAACCTTTCGCCCGAGTTTGAAGCGATTCTCGATTCTGACATTGCACATAACGTTGAGCTTGAATCCAATCCCCCACTGAGCAATGTGCAAATTGGCACATCACTGCGCATCCGGATCCTACAGGCATCAAAAAATAACTCCTTATAACGTTCAACCTGCTTCTGAAACGTTAACGGAACAGTTTCCAGATGGTCTGCGGTACGCCACCACCGCCGAACTTTTGGCACACCTTTATGCTTCACCGTTAAGCAGCAACCTGCATTTAGATTGATGACGTTTTGCAGCAAAGTCTGATCGATACTTTCCTCGTTTTTCATCCGGACGATCATTTGGTCATCAAACTGTGGGCGTATAGAAAATGGTAACGACATAAACGCCTTCAACTCAGACGCGAACAGAAACCAACCTCTTTCGTTCAAGAAAAATAGCGGTTTTACACCAAATCGATCTCTAGATAAAAACAACGTGTGATCCGAATTGTCCCAAATTGCAAAGGCCCACATACCATTGAACTTTAACTGGCAGTCTTGTCCCCATTGAACATAGGATGCGAGGACCACTTCAGTGTCGGAATCTGTATGAAATTGATGACCGAGACCCTCAAGCTCAGCTCTTAATTCCAGAAAGTTGTAAATTTCACCATTGAAAACTATCCAATATCGATTATTACCATAGGGCATCGGCTGATGGCCTGAGTCAGTCAAATCTATAATAGCAAGACGTCTGTGACCTAGCCCTAGATTAGCCTCCTCGTGGAGCATAGTTCCTCGACCGTCAGGACCTCGATGTAATAATGAATCTGTAAATCGATCCAATACCGATTGATCAATTCGCTGTGAATACCGATTCCAAATTCCTACGATTCCACACATCTATATTGCTACCTTTCTCTATTACGAATTCATTAAGGCATAACAGACAAGTCCAGTAGTTTAGAATACAAACCTCTGAACGTCATACACTACAACCTCAAATTTTCTTAGACCCCAATCCAACACTGACAAAATCTGAGTGCATTACATGAACTCCCCTGTATGCCTACAGCTCGGCTGTGGAAACGATCCAAAACCTGGCTGGATTAATCAAGATTTAGTACAGCTAGAGGGTGTAGATATTGTTCACGATCTAAACCATCATCCATGGCCTTGGGCAGATAATTCCATCGACAAAGTATGGGCCAAAGACGTTTTAGAACATCTTCCTGACACAATTGCAATAATGGAAGAACTTTATCGAATCACAAAACCTGGCGCTTCAGTATACATAGCCGTCCCCTATTGGAATAGCTGGGAAGCCATCACTGACCCAACGCATGTTCGACAATTTAACGAATTTACCTTTAATTTTTTTGATCCTGCCAAAGAACAATGCCAAGAACGACCTTATTACTCAAATGCTCGCTTTACAATCGATAAAATTGGATTCGGAGTCCAAGCCAACCCATACATTCACACCGAAAAAAGAGTAATTTGGAAGTTTCCTGGCGGATTATTTCCTATGAAATATACCGTATTCTTTCACCCAGTTCCCAAGTGGATCATTGGTTTTCTAGCCAGCCATCTTTCCAATGTGATTACTGGACTAGAGGTACATTTAATTAATGCTGGATGACATCTTGATTCTCTATGATCACTCGTTCGTTAGTGATTTCTTAACATTGGTTGTTATGGAATAAACCAATTTCATCTGAACTATTTGCTAACATAAAGCCTATTAAAGTGTTACCTATTTCGTCCTTTTATCCATCGGTAACACTTTCTAAGAGGGTATATAGCGGGTTGATCTACTTCATACCAGAAACACCTTTTCAAAATGGACCGAGCGCTTTCTGGATTGTTTACATCTTTGTTAACTCCTCGCAAGGCTTTAATAAGTGTAGTCACTAATTCAAGGGTATACATGAAAGCAGTCACCCTAACGGGATAACTATATCCAAGTTTTCCCCCAATTTCTCTTAGACGATGAAGGTGCTTACGCGCTTTAGGATTCAACAAGTAGCGTTTACCATACTTTTTTCTGTAAGAAGTTCGGTGACTTTGATCGATATTCATATCTGCTAATAGCGGCGGGAACTCTTTGACCAGATTCTCGTAGCTGATCGTAAAAAAATTATATTTCTCAGTCAGATATAGTCCTGTGTCGACGGAATATTCCACCGAGTTAAGCACATACTCAGCATATAGGTCTAGGTTGCCATCACAAACCTCATCTAGCCTCATCTTTCTTTCATATATTGATGTAAACGTATTCGCGGGACATCTGTATAAATAAATACCTTTAATTTTGATCCCTCTAGATATCAATTCATCAAAAAGTCGTAGCGTATACCCGCTGAAATCATTTAGCCACTTCGGACACTTAGCAAATAACGGTCCATGTTTCTCTAGCGTAGCAAATATATCGACAACATATTCAAGTCGACTTGTTGAATTACTGTCGAATTCTGGTAAGTTGTATTTATCTCGATAGCATGGTACTACGTAACCAATAAAATATTCTTCCCAAGTCTGTAGGCGCTCAGGCAGATACTTCCTGAATGTTTCCCTTTGTGTTTTCTCTTCTCTCTGTGTTCGTGGATTGAATGTCCTGACTGGATCGTGGTCTATTGTTTCGTCGGGAGCATAGACAAAGTATGCCGCATAATGGAGAAGTCCTAATTCAGCTTCATGTAGAACAAGCAACTCATTATTTATCTTCTCGCCCGAAGGATATCTCTCCAGATTAACCGCTACTGGAACCTCCATGTAGTTAGAAACTTCTTTTAATAAGAACGTACTTCCGGAAGAATACGTTGAAAAAAGGAGATAAATCAAAATAATATCAACGGCTCTAACATGGCATTGTTCATAGTCAACGCAATTCTTGTCATAATCTTAATCGGAAACCTATCCTTGGTATATACGCAAAGTACATGTTCGCACGTGTATCTCACCCACTGAACGATACGACACCCCTAATTATCTAGGAATTTAATGGCCGGAATTCTACTTCCTTTCTCATTGAACTTTTTACACAAATTCACATACAATATTATTAGTCGTTTGGGCTCCAGACTATGGTGACTAGTTCTTAGATTTAAATTTTACTTGCTTTTTCTACCCCGAATCATATCCAACAGCGGTGTTAATAGATTTTTCAATCCGCCAACGTGGTTGAGGAACACGATTTTTGCGATGGGTAGAGCAAATAGGTACATCCTGTCTATCCAATAATGCTAGCCAAATACGTCAATCCAACCTTACTTCGGTGTGTCGGGTCATTATTTATTTTGGTGGCCGTGTTAATTAATACTGCAGCAATAGAATTCATTCTTGGAAAGGATAATAGTTTAAGCGATGGCACCGAAGTTTTAGTCTGGGCATTTCAACTCTACTGCATTTCTATCGGCGTAATCCTATGGTTTACAAGGAGCAAGAGGTTCTTGATGCCCTTTGTTTTTTCAGCATTATTTGTCCCAGTAGTTTCTTACGCTACATTATTAGCTGTTGAACTATTTCTGACTTTGTCGACTCCACCAAGTTACGAAAAAGATAATTCCTTGATTCCAGTGATCGACAGGCCATACCGAGAACAATATTATCCTTTTACTGTTCAGTGGTTGCATCCTCAGTACCTGTTTTTCTTGCCCTGGAAACAATCAACCATACGAGAAGCCAATAACGACGTTGTTTCAATTAATCTATCCGGATTTCGTGGGGCTACCCCGGAGGACAGGGGTGAAAAACGACTAGCATTCATTGTAGGAGGATCTACAGCGTTTGGCCATGGGAGCTCTAGTAATGAAACAACAATTTCTGGTTATCTTAACCAAATCCAAGATGAGTACCATTTCGTTAACGCCGGTGTGCCCTCTTGGAATAGTAGCCAGGAACTGCATCGAATAATTGTTCAAATTGATCGGTATAGCCCTGAACTAGTTATTGCTTTCAACGGTTTTAATGACGCAATTCTTGGCTCACAAAGGGAAGAAGGGGACGGTTACCCTATTCTAACCCCAGAATCTTTTGAATTACTGGAAGAAAAAATTGGGCACATTCACGAAAATATTAACGACGTTAAAAACATTATGGAATCACCCATATTCATTCCGTCTACGCGATCCGCAATTGGAGAGCTCAAAACAGACTTGGTGAACTCAGTCGTAACACTACTATCATTTGCAAAGCTAGAGATCTTTAAACCTAAGAAACCTACTACCATTAATCGCAAGAACACTGGCGACAAGAAAGGTCGTGTGGCAGCAAAGGAACAATCAAAAGTATCTAGATTGACGGCCGACGAATACACTAAGAACATACTTGCGATGAACAGCTATTTCCATGCGCACAACACAGAATTCCTTGTCTTTTTCCAACCTTTTCTATTCTTCCATGACAATATCCCATCAGATTGGAATCAAGCTTTTGCAAAGCAGTCTTGGGACTCTTTTACTTTTGACTTAAGGCACTTTATATCGTACGTCAGTAATAGCACTGAAAGTACCGGCATTTTTTACGATTTTAGCGCACTGTTTAACAAATTTATGGTACAAGGGCTAACCGTAGAAAGTGTCTTCTTGGATCGAGTACATCTCTCGGATCGAGGTAACGAAATAGTTGCTAAGGAACTCGTCGCTATACTGACCCACAAAGGACTACTATCAAGCTACTGAATAATCTACAAATAGATCTTGAACTTGGAGCCCCTAAATTATTCGCGCGACGGCCCCATATCTACAAACGCTCGATGATCGCCTAAATTTAACTCGATTATTACTATGAAAGCGAACGTTTCCTTAGCAAACGAAATATTGCAGCTTCAAGCTTATTTTTTGGCGTCTTTAACAACAAATTATTTATTGTTCTAACAATCCTAACCGGCCGCACGAGGAAAGCTACGAAATAAAATAGAGCGATACCGAACGTACATATGATGGGCAATAAAAACGTCGGGATATGTCGAGAATAAGATATTGCCCTACTAGGATCAGTGTATTGAGCTAACCGACTAAAATAGTCTTCATCTACTTTAAGGGAACCCGAGCTACGAAGGTTCTCGAATAATTCTGATCCTGGGTACGGTGAAAATGGAAAGCACGACATGTCCCATACTCCAATAACTGCCGTCTCAATTATGAATTTATATGTCGTTGCTACGTTACGCAAAGTTTCGCCTGGAAACCCAAATATGATATTAACTTTAGTGCCCAACCCATTCTTGTGAGCTCCTCGCAGTGAGGTCTTCAGTTTAGGCAATGAGACTTTTTTCTTTATCATTTTTAGTACTTCAACAGAACCTGATTCGGGAGCATAAACTAAATACTTACACCCTGCTTTGTTCAATAAATCAGTAATCTCCCAATCCAAAGCTTCTGAGCGGGTGCCGGTGGGTAACTGCCAGGTAAATTTAATTCCACTCTCTATTACTAAATTACAAAACTCTTTAATCCATGAACGCTTAACGATAGCGGTAAGATCATAAAAATCAAACGAAGTCGCATTATATTTTTCTTTATATGAAATAAGTTCTTGAAACACTTCTTGTGGAGATCTCGCTCGCCATAACGGACCATACATAACTGGGTTAGAGCAAAATGTACACTGGAACGGGCATCCTCTTGAAGCAAGCATCGGCATTGCCCGACCATAGTTAACCCCGAATGTTACTTCGGCATCCAAGTAATTTTCTATTGGAAAAAGATCCCAAGCTGGTTGCGGAATCTCATCTATTTGTCGGATTCTTTTTCTACTATCTGTCTGAACGAATTCATGTCCTCGTCGTGTATATAAGCCACTAACTTGACCAAGGTCACTACCAGATTCGAGACTGGACACCAATTCAACTAGTGTCACTTCCCCTTCGCCCAGTACTATATGGTCTATTTCAGGTGAGTCCGTCAGGCAATATTCTGGTAGTGCTGTAGCATGCTCACCTCCAATTACTATCGGAACTAATGGAAACGCCGATCGCAGCTTGCGAATTAGTTCTCGATCTAAAGACCACTGTTGCGAAAACATGGCTGACACCCCTATCAGCTCAGTATCAACAGGGATATGCTGGATAATCTCTTCGTCTAGTAATCCGTGACTAAGGCCATTTGGAATATGTGCCACAGGGGTAAACTTATCTAATGCTTCACCTAAAGCATCAACTACATTGACGTAGTGACCAGATTGTTGAAGACAAGCAGCGAGGTATGCAATTCCAATAGGCGCCGCAGAATCCTCCCCCAAAGAACGCGTGGTCGTAAAAGTAGCAGGCCTTACTAAAGTTGTTTTCATCTACTTACAGATTAGGTTTACCTATACCCATCGACTAAAAAGCTATCCTAGCATACTATTTAGATTAAGCTTCGCCACACACGAAGTACTTCGTCAACTATCAAATTTGTTAGCCGAGAAATCGCCAGCACAATCTCTCGAAGATGTGCCCACAGGACAAACAACACTACCATTTGTGCTGGAATATGAAACACGTGCCATCAAACTTCTCGTAGGGTGAAAATAAATCGATGAAAAATTGCCTCGAACCGACTACGTCTAATCAATAAGGCAAGCATGATTCAAAGCGACGGTGATATCCTTTACTCAGCCAGTCACCAGCCGATTAATATCTCTTCCCTACCATTTGGACACCAGACTTAATCACGAAATTTCTACTGACAACCCCTTCCACTTGAGCTTATCCCTCTGAGGTTTTTCAATCATCAGTATCTCTTCATCTTTATAAGTCAATGCCTCTGTCACCTGTGCAAGATTACGACTAAGACGGCGTAACCCGTCTGGCTCGAGCGATGCGGCATGATCGGTACCTTTCCAGGTTCTATCAAGTGTGAAATGTCGTTCAATAAAACTTGCGCCTAATGTAAATGCTGCTATATCAAGCGCAATACCATTATGATGACCAGAATATCCTATCCCATGAAGATCATCTCCATATAGTTCTAACAGTCTCGATACCTCGTACAGACATGCCTCGGCAGGCTGAATTGGATAGCCTGAGGTGCACGCATAAACAACTAAATCATTTAAGCGATTTTTCTTAGCAAACGTCTCAATCACCCTTTCTTCTTCTATCTTCGTAGTCATGCCGAGAGATAGGTGTACTTGACCATCGTATTCATCACATGCAATCTCTAATAGTTCGATGTTCGAGTTCGTGGCCGACGGCACTTTAATGTATGTAGGAGAAAGACCTATACATTCTCTCAAACTAGTGACATCCCATACTGATGTCGAGTAGGTCATACCCAGTTCTTCACAATAGTTCTTTAATTCTTGGTGCTGCTCTATTGAGAACTCTAAGTGTTCCCGGTGGGCGCCGTAAGATTCTCCGTATGCGTTTTCTGGCACAGGATGAGGAGCTGCATACTCCACCACTGACAACAACTCACGATTGTTCCGTTTCTGAAACTTAATATGTTCAACATGACACACAGCTTTCGCGGCATCGATAAATTGCCGTGCGATGTCGATGTTCCCTTGATGATTACATCCAACCTCTGCGATCAAAACGGGGTGTTGTCTACGTTTTTTCATTTTATTTTTAGAGGGCTGTCCACCCGCCATCAATAATTAAATTTGAACCAGTCATGTAAGATGATGCGTCTGAGCACAGAAACACTATCGCACCCCCATACTCAGTGGGATTTGCCATTCTCCCAAGTATTGTACGGTCTGAGTACTTCTCAGAAAACGCTGGCGTATGGCGATTAAAGACCCCACCAGGTGTCAAAGCGTTCACCCGTATCTCAGTTCCTTTATACATGGCTGCGAGAGCACGAGTAAAACCAAGTATCCCTGCTTTTGTTACTGAATAGTCCACCGGCTTATAAAAACTCTGTCTCTTTTCTCCGTCCTGATAAATTGACTGATCAGGCCCTACTAACCCATAAGTCGAACACAAATTGACGATAACTCCTTTCTGAGGTTGCTGGCTCTCCATGACTCTACAAACCGCTTGTGAGATGATAAACACACCTGTCAGATTTATATCCAAACTGGAACACCACGACTCCAACGGATAATTCGAAAACCAACCGAAATTGTCGACATTACGATCCTCGCTTTCGGCCTGTGGGTTAATCGCAGCACTGTTAATAATCCATCAATTGAACCATATTGACTGACCTTATTAATTATTGAATCAACATTTTCCTGATTCGTTAAATCACAAACAAATAAATCTGGTGATCTACCAATCGCCCTCAACTTGGCACCGCATGCCTCCAAGGCATCCTTATCTTTGTCAATCAAAACCAATTCGGCACCAGCTTCACCTAACGCTTCCGAAAACTCTGTACCCAATAACCCGCCAGCACCTGTGACCACAATGCGACGACCCTTTAGTCCAAACAAATTCTCTAAGTAACTCAATGAGTAATCTCGACCGCCCGCCCTGAAACAATAGATTCCTTAACTCCTTCGACAATCTGTAGGGCAGTCAGTCCATCAGCAAGGTCACTCATAGGTTTATGCCCCGATTTTACCGCCTTAAGGAAATCGTTTACAACATCGACAAACATCTGATTTCGGTCGAATGGAATCTTAGAAATTATACTTTCTCTATGCATACTACCTTGATTTAAGCTAGCCAATTTACCGCCATAGTAATCCCAAAATATACCCTGCTTGTCTCCCATGATTTGGATAGACACTTTTTTGGGACGCAACAAAAAGTCCATGTGTCCATATATCGGATAACCACCATGGCGTTCAAGAAGATATGACACTGACTCTTCAGCATCAATATTCAGGATGCTGGGTTGTCGGCTAATTGCAAACACTCGAGAAAATGGACCAAATATCCAGTTCAAATAATCAATCTGGTGGATTTGTGTCAGCAAGACTCCACCACCGAGATCTCTTTTCACGGCATAACTTTCGTGGTAGTTCTCCGTTGGGTGATAATCAGCAATGTGCTCTCCCTGGACAGCCTCGACCCTCAATATATTGCCCAATTTATTTTCCCTTACCTTGTTACGAATTTCGGCGAGATGTGGGTGAAACCTAAATTGATTGCCAACGGCGATGGTTAATCTTTTCTTCTTGGATTCCTTTAGCAGTTCGTTGAACCCAGTTGTCGTACTACCTACAGGCTTTTCAACAAACACGTGCGTTCGGGCGCCGATCGCTTTTTCCAGGTACCGGTAATGTAGCCCGGTAGGGTTACAAATAAATACACAGTCAATAGAACTCTTCAGTGCGGTATCAACATCGTTAACAACTTGTACGTTTCTCGAACCTATTTCCAGTGTTTTAATTTTCTTATGCTCACTGACAGCAAGCACATCGTCGTAACCCAAGCCTAGCAAGTTACCAATATGACGTCGCCCAATAGAGCCTGTACCGATCACGGCGATACGCACGTTTATTCACCAAAACCAACAGCTCTACAAGCGTCTTCGGCTAGGATCAAAGTTCGCTGATCATCAATATCAGCCGCCAGGCCTACGTCAACAATCATTGGGAGTACTCGGTCTCCTATTAACGACTGCTTGTCATTGATCGTCGATAAACGAATTATGTCGAGTGTTCCGATTTGCCAATAAACTTCAGGTAGAGACTGCCTCGGTTGGTTGACTTGCTCTGGAATCCCTGTATCGATTAATGGTTTCATAAAGTGTCCGTCAAGACGCCACATCTTATATGGATTGTTGTAGGGAGTGCAGACGACGCGTAGAGAATCTGCGTCTGGATGGTTTTGTAGTTTTGAAACCCCTTCATCAATCAATCCAACTGGTCGAAGTGGTGACGTTGGTCGCAATTGAACAACGAGGTCTGGTAAATAACCATCCAGTTCATGAAGCATTTGAAGCGTATGTCGTACCACTGGGAAATCGACCACTAAATCTCCAGCAAGTTCTGTTGGTCGAACAAATGGCACTTCAGCTCCATACTTTAACGACACTTGACTAATTTCATCATCGTCTGTGGAAACAATCACTCGGGTCACCTGAACGGATTTTAGTGCAGCCATGATAGACCAATAAATGAGTGGTTTGCCAAGAAACAACGCGAGATTTTTTCTAGGCATCGTTTTGGAACCACCTCGAGCAGGTATAACAGCTACTACGTCCATTAAATTACTCGGCATTTCTTACTAAATACACTCATCTAAATAGTCGGCATTCTTATTCGAATTCGTTGATTGTTTTTTCGATTGCGTCTACAACAAGCGATGATGTAGGCAATTTCGGCATCATCTGATCCATCAATCGCCGTCTCTCAAAAGACT
>Ga0315339_1002584_pt1 | contig 13616 bp, 10 predicted proteins | sample ASW17metaG_FD_204514 | JGI IMG/M metagenome (GOLD analysis project Ga0315339, IMG submission 204514) | Ammonia-oxidizing marine archaeal communities from Pacific Ocean, United States - ASW #17 | ecosystem: Environmental > Aquatic > Marine > Oceanic | place: USA: California | collected 2016-12-05
TTCCGCCACCGTCATGTGGGGAAACAGCGCGTAGTTCTGGAAGACGGTATTGACGTCCCGATGATAGGGCGGCGTCAGGGTCACGTCGGCGCCGTCGATGAACACACGGCCGGTGTCGGGCTCCTCAAAGCCGGCGATCAGTCGCAGCAACGTGGTCTTGCCCGATCCGCTCGGACCTAGCAGGGAGAAGAACTCGCCGGCCACGATGTCCAATTCGACGTGGCCAAGCGCCCGCACCCGGTTTTGATCGTAAGTCTTCGAGACGCCGTCAAGACGTACGATTGGCGTCGCCGCATCGGTCGCGGTCGTCGGGAAGGTCACCGCCTCAGTCATCGAGGCGCCTGTCTTTGGAGCACTGTAAACGGCGGTGGGTCCCCGGGACATCAACACCCCGGGGACCGCCATCCGCTAGAGCCGTTTAGCCGCCCGCCTTGAACTCATTCCAGATCTCGAGGCGTCGGTCGAAATCCTCGGGCGGCTGGAAGAATACCAAGCTATCGAAGAAGCCTGCCACGCTCTGATCAACGATATTGGTCTTCGTGAGAATGTCCTCGGAGACGTTGGCCGTTCTCGCGTCTGTCTCGGACAGAATCCCGTTGTTGGCGGAAAACTGTATGAACTCCGACTGCCATGGCAGGGTCAGACATTCGTTGCAGAAGTCATACACCGCCTGGCGGTCGCCCCGCTCGGTGATGACGAAGTTGTCGACCCAGGAGGGGGTGCCCTCGGTGGGGAAGGAGTACGCAAACGGTACGCCGCGCTCGACCAGGTCGGTCACCACGGCGATGTTCTGGCAATAGCCGACGACGGCGTCGCCGGCACTGTAGATGCTGGTGGCGTCATCGAAGCCCTTGGCAATCGTGCGGATCTGGGGACGTAGCTCGCGGAGCGCCTCCCGGACATTCTCGAACTCACCATCGGTGAGGTTGAAGGGATCCTTGGCACCGACATAGAGGGCGATCATCGGGATCGTAACGTACGAATCGTCAAACATGTTGACCTTGCCCTTGTACTTGGTGTCCCACAGGACCGCCCAAGAATCCGGGGCCGGCACGACCTTTTCCGTATGGTACATCAGCGGCTGCGTACCCCAGTTGTAGGGGATGCCACCATAGAGTTCACCGTCGATCGTGTTCATGCTCCGCCAGTCGAGGCTGGAGGTCACGTTCTTGGCGTTGGGAACCTTAGAGGCATCGAACGGGACCAGCAGGTTGGCCTTCACGTAACGCGGGATGGATCCGCTATCCACCAGGATGATATCGGGTTCAATCGCGCCTGACCGGGTCTTGGAGTACATCTCGTCGACGGAGCCGGTGTTGACCACGTTGACCTTGACGCCGGTCTTTTCTGTGTAGGCGCTCACCCATGGCGGCTCGTGGTAGGTCTCCCACGTAAACACCGTGATCTCGTCCGCCGCGTGAGATCTGCGCCCCCAGCCGAGCGTGGCAGCGCCCGCCAAGGCCGCCGTCGACTTCAGGAAAAAGCGCCGGCCCGTCATGCCGCCCGCCCGTTTCGCGTTTGTTTTGTTGCGTACTTCCATCTCGATTCCCCAGCCTGCTTATTTGTTGATTTTGTGAGGCTGCATTTTCGGGGGTAACCGTTGATCAATCAAGAGCGAGGGAACACGAACATTTCGACGCGGCGCCGATCACACCCGCGAACCGAGCGCCCGCGCCCGCGCCCGCGCCCGCGCCCGCGCCGAACTCATCGATGGGGCTTGCTCTCAATGTGCCCTCGTAGACCGCCCTGCAACAGTAACGTACCATGCACGGAAGTATACCCAGGAGGACAGGATGGCACTCAGAATCAATAGCGAAGCCCCCGACTTCTCTGCGGAGACGACAGAGGGAACCATTGGGTTCCATGAGTGGATTGGGGACGGATGGGCAATCCTATTTTCGCACCCGAAGGATTTCACGCCGGTCTGCACCACCGAGCTCGGTTACATGGCTGGGCTCAAACCGGAGTTCGATAAACGCAACTGTAAGATCCTTGGCCTGAGTGTCGATGGTGTCAGCGATCACGTGAGGTGGTTGCGCGACATCGAGGAAACGCAGGGTCATGCGGTGAACTACCCGCTGGTCGGCGACCCTGAGCTGAAGGTGGTCAAGCTTTATGACATGCTCCCGGCCGACGCGGGCGATACGTCGGAGGGTCGAACCCCGGTCGACAACGCGACCGTGCGCTCGGTGTTCGTCATCGGACCGGACAAGAAAATCAAGGCCATGCTCACCTACCCAATGAGCACGGGCCGCAACTTCGATGAGGTGCTGCGGCTACTTGAATCGTGCCAGTTGACGGCCAAGCACCAGGTCGCGACGCCCGTGAACTGGAAACAAGGCGAAGACGTCATCATCGTTCCCGCAGTTTCGGACGAGAAGGCCAAGGAAAAGTACCCGGGTGGGTGGAAGTCACCAAAGCCGTATCTGCGGATCGTCCCGCAGCCCGGCAGGTAACCGCCGAACGGTCGGCCCGTCCTAAAGCGTTAGCCGGCGGCGGTCGACTGCACGGGGCCGCCGACGAACGGTTGGCGCTCGATAAAGTCGTCGGCGATCTCGTCGAAGGTGTGCCAGCGCACGCCGGAGTGGCTCGAGATGTACTCGATCATCCGCTCGATCATCAGCAACACCTGGGGCCGGCCCGAGATGTCGGGATGGATGGTCAGGGTGAACACCGCGTAGTCCATCTCGCGGTAGACCCAGTCGAACTGATCGCGCCACCACTCCTCGACATCGCGCGGGTTCACCCAGCCGTGGCTGTTGGGCACGTTCTTCATGAACATCAGCGGCGGCAGGTCGTCGAGGTACCAGCTGGCCGGGATCTGCACGATCGGCACCGTGGTGCCGAGCTCCATCGGCTTCATCCAAGTGTGGGCCGGATTGCCGTAGTCGATCAGCGTCCATGACTCGCCGACCCGGGTCCAGAACGGTGTGAAGTCGTTGTGCATCTGGCTGTGGTCGTACTTTATGCCGCGCTCGAGCAAGAGCTGTGGCGTCGCCAGGCTCATCTCCCACCACGGCGCGACGTTGCCGCTGGGCGTGCGGCCCGAGATTTTTTCGATCAGCTCGATGCCCTTGTCTAGGATCACAGCCTCCTGGTCGGGCGTCATTTGCACCGGGTTCTCGTGGGTGTAGCCGTGCAGGCCGATCTCGTGCCCCTCGTCGGCCACCCGCTTCATGATGTCGGGCCAGGTCTCGATGGTATGCCCGGGGATGAACCAACTGGTGCGCAGGTCCACGCGCTTCAGCATATCCAACATGCGCGGCGTACCGATCTCGGCCGAAAACACGCCGCGGCCGATGTCGCTGGGCGAATCGCCACCGCCATAGGAGCCGATCTGCCCGGCCACCGCATCAACGTCAATGCCGATGGCGCACAGAATGTCCTTCTTGCCGCCGTCTGACGCCGAGCGTGCCGTCGCTTCCGCACTGGTCCCGGGCAGGTTCGATCCCGCGCCGGTTTCCCGCGCTGCGGCCGCCGACGCACCGATCGGACGCGGACTGTAGCGCGGCCCAATGCCGCCACCGGGCGCCGCGGCATCGGATCGCCCCGGATGTCCACGGAAACCAGAATCAGAACGATCGCTCATGACGATACCCTTCCCTGCCGGTCAATTCATTTGCGGGCAAGCCGCACTCGGCTCGATCTCTCGTCTTCTGATACAACCCACTCCCTGGCCGATCAACTGGGCCGCGTTGATCGGCCAGGGACCAGGCGCTATCGTGACGGGGCGCTATCGTGACGGGGCGCTATCGTCACTAATGAGCGCTAGCTCGGAAGCCGAGATGAGCGATTGGCGACAAGACACACGCGAGGACTACGAGCGCAAGGGCCTTGGCGTGCGCGCGGGCTATGGAACCAAACCAGTCCTCTTGCTGGTCGATTTCATTAATGGGTTCACCGATCCCAGCACGCCGCTGGGCGGCGATCTCACAGGCCAGATCGCGGCGACCGAGGGACTGCTGGCCGAATGCCGCGCCCAGGCCAAACCATCGTCTACACGACCATCGCGTACACGCCGGATTTGCGCGACGCCTGAATGTGGATCAAGAAGATCCCTTCTCTGGAGATTCTGACAAGAGGATCACCGATGGTCGAGATCGATGAACGCGTTCGTCCCTGCCGCGGCGAACGCGTGGTCGAAAAGAAGTTCGCGAGCGCGTTCTTTGGTACCGATCTCGACGCATATTTGCGCGGCCTTGGCATCGACACCGTCGTCATGACGGGCTGCACCACCAGCGGCTGCATCCGCGCCTCGGCGGTGGACTCGATCCAGTACGGCTACTACACGGTCGTGGTCAGAGATGCTGTCGGCGACAGAGCGAAGGGCCCGCACGACGCGAATCTGTTCGATATCGAGGCCAAATACGGCGATGTAGTCTCCAGCCGCGAGGTCCTAATGTACCTCCGATCGCTTGAAGGCACGGGCGGTCTTGCTGGCCAGGCCAACGTTGACTTCCGGCGCTGGTGGGGCGCGGAATCGCCGCCGTCCGAGGATCGGCGCCGTGGAGCATAACGACGGAGCGCCCAACGAGGCCGGGAGGCTCTCGGCGCGATTCGACGAGATGTTGGAGACCAGTCGGCGCAACCTGGACGCGCTCTATCGCGACGAAAACGGCAAGCCGTCGCGGCTCGTGCGATCTCGCGCAGCTCGACCGGCCCATACATTATCCTCGGAGCGCGCTGTCAGCGGCTTCGATCCAAGATCAACCCCGACCGCACGCGTCCTCGACGATTGGTTCGGCGCCCGCTGGCGCTTTGAGATCACCGACCACCGCCACAATGGCGACGAGGTGGTGGTGAGCGGGCGCATCGTGGTCGAGAATCAAGGCATTGAAATGTCTGGCACCGGACGCGCCGCCGTTGCCACCGGAAACGCGGCGATCAAAGGAACGACGGCGGGTATCGTCTTCAGGGTCAAGCCCATGCACGCTATGGCGCGCGACAGCGTTAGCGGCCCAGAAGACTCCGCTTTCCGTCAGGCCGCCGCCGTGGCGCTCGCGCGTTGCGCGCAGCTCCCGTAGGTCAGTTGCCGGCGAACGAGTTAATTTGGCGCAAAACCTCCTGTGGGCGGCTTTGTCAGACTATCTGGCGTGACCCGACCGATCAGACCCAACCACCACTCGACCGAACCGGTTCCACCAGAACCCGACCGTCTCCTGGCAGATATCCATGCCGCGCTCGGACAAGATAAGAACGGCGGCGGAATAATCCCCATTGAAGCGGCCAATTTGCACCGGCTGCGGCGGCGCAAATGTTCGCCGCGTTTAGCCTTTGATCTGAAGCGCCTGGATTGAGAACAGAAGTATGCCGGATGGCTAGATCACAGCGGATGGAAGAGTGGTTACGCAAGTAACATTGAGGAGTACGCTCATACAGCAGGTTGTACCTTGCTGGCAGAGGACCGGCCAACTGACGAGAATAGAATCTACCCTCATCCCGTAAAAAAAGTTCTCTATGGCTCTCCAATTCTCGTGTGTCACAAAGATAATCACCCCAATGATTTGGTGTCTCGGAATTATACCCTAAAGATAAAACTGAGATGTATGAAACATATAGTGCCCGAAAAGCCGTGGAGTCAAGAATACTTCTTGCTAGACATAATATGGGAACCTGCCGCATAGCCGATAATTCCTGTCACGCGTAACGAATCTATAGGAACAATCTTACAACGTCTCAAAACTATTTATGCCTGACGGAATAACATGTTCATATAAAGGCTCGGGGTATTAAACATTGATTATAGTAGACTTTTTATCGGCATGAATATTTAGTAAAAATCTGCGTGAGAGAAACCTTTGAATTAAGGGAGTAGTCGTTCATGGCTAAAGAATACAATGATGACGTAGCGGCGGTAACATTTGAAAAGAATGATGATTCGCTCGTTGTGATCATCGGATCGGGTGCCGGCGGGGGCACGCTCGCCAACGAGCTCTGCCAGAAAGGCATTGATGTGGTAGTGATCGAGGCGGGCCCGCGCATTAGTGAGAGTGATATAGAGAACGATGAATGGGCTATGTACGACAAGATAACCTGGAGCGATAAACGCTCAACAACGGGATCTTCACCAATTGCAAAGAATTTTGAGAAAGCCCCCACTTGGGTGTGTAAAGGTGTTGGGGGTTCGACATTGCATTGGGCTGGGATGTGTCCGCGCTTCCAGGACTATGAGTTCAAAACACTATCGACGTACGGTGGGGTGCCGGGAGCTAACCTTCTTGACTGGCCGCTTTCACTCGAAGATGTGGCCCCTTTCTATAATCGAGCTGAAGAAAAGATGGGAGTAAGCGGGACTAACGGGATTCCAAGACTTCCAGAGAACAATAATTATAAGGTGATGGCTGCAGGCGCCAGGCGCCTCGGATATAGCCAGTTTGATACCAATAACTTGGCTATCAATACGGAGCCGCGCGATGGTCGCAATGCGTGCGACCAAATTAGTTTCTGTTATCAGGGCTGTAAATCCGGTGCTAAATGGTCGACTATGAACTCCGAAATTCCGAAGGCAGAAGCAAGTGGTCACTGCGAAATTCGACCAAATTGCATGGCGCTTCGTATTGAGCATGGCGCTGATGGTCGCGTAACGGGTGTTCTTTACGCAGACGCTGATGGTAATCACCAGTTACAAAAGGCTCGTGTTATCTGTGTTGCTGGAAATTCTATTGAGACGCCTCGCCTTTTACTTAATTCAGCTAGCAATGCGTTCCCCGATGGACTCGCCAACAGTTCCGGCCAAGTCGGTAGGAATTATATGCGCCACATGTTTGGATTTGTGTACGCCGAGTTCGAGCAACCTGTGAACTACCATCGCGGCGCGATAGTGGCGGGGGTGATAAGGGATGAAGCACGAAACGACCCCAGCAGAGGGTTTGTTGGAGGATATTATTCAGCGATTTCTGCATTAGGGTTACCGTTTTACGCTGCCTTTCTTGATCCCAAGGGTTGGGGGGAATCTTATGCGGGATGGGTAGAGTCTTTCGACCATATCGCGAACGTTATTTTGTTGGGTGAAGACATGCCCCTCGAAACTAACCGTGTCACTCTTCATCCGTCAGAGAGGGACCAGTACGGTCTTCCGACGCCTAATCTCCACCTCGATGACCATCCCAATGAGTTTGCTATGAAAAATTTCTCATATAAGCGCTCGCGTGAACTCTACGACTCAATTGGGGCGAGGCGTGTGTTTGAGGGTCCTGCTTTACCAGCCTCCCATAACATGGGTACCTGTAGAATGGCGGCCGATCCTTTACAGGGTGTTGTTAACCGTTGGGGTCAAAGCCATGAGGTCGACAACCTGTTCGTGTCGGACGGTAGTCAATTCACCTCATCGATGGCAGGAAACCCGACCTTAACGATTGTTGCTCTTGCCATTCGTCAAGCGGAGTATGTTGCCGACAAAATGGGGAGGAATGACTTTTAACATAAAGAGATATTCTAAATCGTAAGTGCCATGAGGAGGACACTTGGTGATGCACGGAATGAGGCCGGAAGAGTTCGGCTGGGACCCAAAGGTATGTTGCGCAGCCCATCAAGCGGCAAGAACGAGTCTGAAACCCATACCTGTTCGCTTTGCGGCCACACGGGCATTAGTTTCTACCATTACGATACAACTCGCGACTACCTAAACTGCCAGACCTGCAATCTAGTGTTCGTGCCGCCCGCCCAGCACCTTTCGGGGACGGACGAAAAAGCTTGCTATGATCTCCACGACAACAAGCCGGGCGACCCTGGTTACCGGCGCTTTCTCGATCGTTTGTTTACACCACTCAACCAACGTTTGGTGCCGAATTCGCTGGGTCTCGACTTTGGTTGCGGGCCAGGCCCGGCGCTGGCGCAAATGTTTGAGGAGGCAGGGCACTCGGTCGCCCTCTACGACCCCTACTATGCCCCCAACGAATCCGTCCTATCCGCGCAGTATGATTTCATCACTCTGAGCGAAGTCGTCGAACATTTGGCCGAACCGGGTAAGGAATTGGATTGCCTGTGGAACAGCCTCGCTCCGGGCGGCTGGCTCGGTATCATGACCAAACGAATCCGCGACCAAGAGGCGTTCAGGACCTGGCACTACATCATCGACCCCACCCACGTCAGTTTTTTTTCTGAAGCCACTTTCCAATGGCTGACCCGGCGCTGGTCGTCGATGGGAACTCCGGCAAGCTTGGTCATCACAGGAAACGATGTCGTGTTGATTAAGAAGGGTTAGGCGGATGGCGCTGGACGCCAGACCTAAAATTGTAGCGTTCAGAGGTGTTACGAATGGCGACGGTAGGCACGACGATCTGCTGGACGCGGTGAGCCGAATCCGCGACCTCAGCCTCGACCCGCCGGTCATCAAGGACGAGCGGGTGTATTGAGGTCGAGGCCTTCGTCGACAGCTAGCCAACGGGTGCGTCGCCCTAGCGGAGGGTCAGCTGTCCGCTGACGCGAACAGAACGGGTGGTAAAGCGGGCATACCGGCGACCTGGTCCCAACGACCGCTCGTAAGCCATAACCAGACTCAAGCCAGTTCGTTGAGCAGCACTTTTTTCTCTTTCAGATTTGGCGCGTTGAAGCCCTCGGTGAACCAGCCGTAAATCGGAGCCAGCAGTTTGCCGGCCTCTCCGACCCTGCCCTGGCCTCGCCACAGGCTCTCCCACGCACTAACCACTCCATCCCGCCACCGCAACCTGACCTGGCGGCTGCCGCAGCTAGTTCTTCTGAAACGCCACAACGCACTTTCCCAGGTACTCAGCCGACAAGCCTCGTATTCTGTGGAAACATGTAGCCTCGCGCCTCCTCATCCATGTCGGTCCTGAAGGTGTGACGGTCCTTGAGGGCGTTGGCGCGTTCGGCTGCGGGACGGGCGTTGATTTCATTCACCAACCGACTGAGGTTCGGCATGTCCCGCCAAGTATTTTCACCCCTGACGATTGGAATCATTCGAGCCCAGCCCCACACAGCCATGTCGACGATCGTATAAGTCTCTCCCAGCATGTAGGGCACTTCCGCGAGCCGCCCGTCGAGGATGCCATAATGGCGCTCCGCCTCGAAGTCATAGCGATTGATGGCATAAGACTGATTTTCCGGTGCAAAGTTCTTGAAATGCACGGACTGGCCGGAATAGGGGCCGACACCCGTGGCCACGAACATCAGCCAAGAGAGCAGCTGCGCCCGTGCCTCAGACGTGTCCTCCGGCAGAAATTTCCCGGTCTTCTGGGCGAGGTATAGAAGGATAGCATTGCTGTCGAACACGGTGATGCCATCATCGATGATGACTGGAACCTTGGCATTCGGGTTTACTGCCAGGAACTCGGGCTTGTGCTGGTCGCCGGCGCGTCCGTCGATGGGGACCGGATCGTAGTCCAAGCCAGACTCTTCCAAAAATAAAGATACCTTCATCGGGTTAGGAGCAGCGTTGTAATAAAACTTCAGCATGTCTGACCTCCATAGTTGGTACTTATCCTGTCCGTCCGGGGGATCGCAACACCGCTGTCGTAACGACCAACGGCATCCTATAGGCTCTCCCACAAACTACAATTTCATCCCGCCACCGCAGCCTAACCTGGCGACTGCCGTAGCCAAAGTATCTGCCCAGCTTCTGCCAGGGTCTTTTCCCTGTTTATCCGTTGCGCCAGCTTTTGCACCGTCTCAAGGTGCGCTTGGCCTTCGTCCACCACGTCCATTGAGACTGCCACGGACTTGCGGTAGCCACGATCCAGTACCGCCTGTGGGCTGCGCCACGGGCGGCGTCGGACTTGGCATGACGCATCAGGTCCACCAACGTTTCCACCGCCTCTTCGGTATGGTCACGAGCCATCTCACGGACATCGCCTACCTCACGGGGTCGACCCCCGGGTACCACTAAATACCCGGTAAAAGGCGGCCATGGGAGCGAGAACGCCGCAATCCTGCGCCGGTCCGTTCCCGGAAGAATCTCTCGGAGACGAAATACCGCCATCGAGCGGCGACCGTTACTTGTCGCGGCGTTAGCTGAGAGTAACATGCCGAGCGGCATCGCCACTCATACCACCATGATCCCCGCACCCTTCAACCCCACTCGCTACCACAACACCGCTAAGCACCTTCGCCCACGCTGCGGTGGCGGGGCGCCCTGCAAAGCGCCTGCTGTCTGGAACGAGGTCCTCAACCGCCCCCGCAACAGGCGCTGCCGGATGCATGGCGGCTTGAGGTTCAGGTGCCGCGGCAGTCACCCGCCAGACGCGACCCACCCCGGTGGGGCTCGCGTCGTGCACGACACGTGGTGGACCCGTAATTAGCTCGCCGCCAACCGGCCCGCGGTCACCTCCTTGGCCGCCCATGATCGCAGTTGTTGCATGGTACCGCGTGCGGCACGATGAAAAGCAGAAGCTCTTGGTGTGAGCCCCGCTCCGCAGCCGCAAGAGCAGTCTCTGGCACCATCGGAGTTTGCCCAAGTGCACTCGCAGCCGCTATGCGACGCCGTCGGTCATAGTATCTCTCACCGTAGACACTGCTCAGAATGTTTGGTCTCCCCTGTCCGTCGTCAAAATGAATAGGACAGTCGCGGTATTGTTCTAGTAAAAGCTTATGGCTCATGGATGTAAATGTTAAGCAGCTTCCTGCTGGTGGTCCAAAGGGCATTTTCGGACGGTCAGTTGTTTGTTTTTCCTCCTTCTCTCATTGAGAATGTGATCGCAACCGAAATAAACATCGGTGGGGATCGTCCCATAGGTGCTAAAAGCAGTTAACCGGCACATGCGACTTCACAGCCACAACCCGCGCAAGGCTAGCTCACTTACGCCGCAGCCGTGTGCGCAAAATCAATCTGGTGAAATTCGATTTCCGCTAACAACCATTCTTCACCAGAAGAGCTGGATGTGCTGCCGATAATACTTGCAGACACTTGGTCTGAATCACGGCTCGATGCCTCCCCATGATTGCCAAGGGCGATGCTGGAAATATCATATTGACTAAGAGAGCTAATTTCGCCGGCATCACTTTGCCCGTCCACGTCTAGATCTCTCCAAACCAAAATGCCTTCCCACGATGCATCATCGGCATCGAGCTTACCATCGGAGTTGTAATCTAACTCCTGTATCGCCGAAAGCCCGGACTCAGAGCCAAGTGAGAAATACTCTGAAAACAGTTCCTGTATACCGTCTACCAATCCATTCTTGTTTACGTCCACCGCCAAAAACGCGTCACCGGCCGTTATCCAGTAGGTCTCGTCATCCGTTCCATCTCCATTCATATCGAACATTACGCGATTAGAATCTAATGTAGGCAACGCGATTCCATCACCGAATAAGTCCAATACTAGCGGATCAACTGACGATGTTCTACTCAATTGAAGAGTGTAATCACCACTGCTAAAACCACGGCCATTGAAATCAAACGGTCCCGTCTGTACGGGATCGTTGTTGAAGGAGCTGACCGCTACGAAGAAGGTACCTCCCGTCGCGACAGCGGGATGGACAAGGAAAGAATCAAGTACACTAACCGACCCCCCTGCGCCAAACGAGGTGGAAGCATCATCGTTAATTTGAAAACTAGACCCGCTTGAGTTGAATATAGTAACTTGAGTGTCTACAGAATCTCCGGACCCTTGGCCAAAATCTATATCTGCAATGAGGCCCTCACCGGCAAACAGTGTTACCGAAAAGAAATCTACGTCGTTGTTATTACCTATGTTACCGCGCACCGTAACGTGCGGATCTCTTGTTGAGTTTTCGACATTGGAGTCAAACACACGGACAAACGCGCTACGCGACAAACTGTCTGCTAAGCCCTGACTACTATTCGGTTCCGTCTCAGCAACAATCGATATAGCATTTTGGCTACCAAATGTCGTTGGACTGGAAAATATAGCCGTTTGAAAGCCAAACGGTGAATTCACGACATTTCCTATGCCGCCCTCTACGATTGTCAACGTGTTTGCGGTCTCTGTCGCTCTCGCAGCAGCCGACAAACTTGCCGAGGAAGCCGACAAAGCATTGATGGCGCTTACTGTGACGCTATTAGTTGTGGAAGTAGAGACAGATGACCCGGACCCGCGGGTGACATTTAACACATAATCACCAGAACTAGTTCCCCGCCCATTAAAGCTGCCACCAAAGGAAGCATCGTTGTTAAAGGAACTAATAGCGAAAAAGTGGTTTCCGGCCTGCGATGTTGTAAACGACACAAAAGAATCGAGGCCACTGACAGATCCGCCGCCACCAAGAAAAATAGAAGCGTCATCGTTGGAGGTTATCAAGCTTTGATCCGGGCCAAACACGTGAATCTGTGCATCAACAGCATCTCGAAAACCCGAACCCGAGTCGATATCTAGTGTTATTTGTTCATTATTATCTGTCGACAATTGGTAAAAATCAACATCATTGTTAGTTGAAATATCTCCACGAAGCGTCAGATACGGTAATGAGCCAGAGCCATTAATATTTCCGACATCAGGGTTTAAGGTATCCGTAGAGAAACTGGAAGCCGAAAGAACGTCCGCTGTAGCTATGGTATCATTTCCCTCGGTTTCAAACCTACTCTCGTCAACGCTAACGTTCAAAAGGTAGTCACCACTGCTAAATCCCCGGCCATTAAAATTCCCCCCCGTTGACCCATCGTTATTAAAAGAACTCACTGCGATACTATGGGTGCCCGTTTGAGTCGCCGTAAATGTAAGAAAGGAATCCAAAGCACTGGTCGAACCAGCGCCGCCAAGCGACGTAGAAGCATCATCATTGGATGCCAGCAGGTTTGATGATGGGGAAAATACATGCAGCTGTGTGTCAACGCTATCTCCAAACCCTTGTCCGAAATCAATATCAAGTGTAACGACCTCACCTCTACGAAGCGCAAGATTGTAGAAGTCGACATCATTATTGGACGCGATTTCTCCGGATATTGTTTCGTGGGCGCTGGTGGTCGAATTTACCACTATTTGTGAGGATTCTATTGAGAAGTCCTCAATCTGAAGGAGCTGGCCTCTACCTATACTATCGTTGGCACCTTGAGTCTCCTGTACACCACCAATGTCCAAACTAATATTCAGTGCATAATCACCACTACTGAAGCCATTGCCGTTAAAACTACCACCAGCTGACCCATCGTTATTGAAAGAGCTCACCGCTACCACGAGAAAGCCGGTGGTTGTTGCAGTAAACGTTAGGAATGAATCCAACCCGCTGATCGAGCCGGCTCCGCCAAGCGAGGTGGAAGCGTCATCGTTGGATGCAAGTAGTATCCCATTACTGGAGAATACGTGAAGCTGTGTGTCAACACTATCCCCAGATCCTTGGCCAAAATCAATATCAAACGTGAAGGTTTCTCCCTGGACTGCTAGAAATTGATAAAAATCTACATCACTATTCGATGAAATATCACCTAAAACAGTGACATGGGGAAGCCTGCCAGAATTGATAAAATTAGCATCAGTGGCTATTCGGAAATCCGATCTATTAATAAAATCAGCTGTTGAAATTGTGTTATTACTCTCAGATTCAATAACCTGAGACGATACTGTAGATTCTCTACCCACTAGAAATGGGTTAACCGATATTATGTCACCTTCAGGAAGAGCTAGAATCTCCGGGAGGAGCGGGAACCGCAAAACGTCGAAAATCTCGTCGACTGGAACAAAGTTTGGAAATCCGCCAGGAAAAATC
>Ga0315339_1002585_pt1 | contig 13615 bp, 8 predicted proteins | sample ASW17metaG_FD_204514 | JGI IMG/M metagenome (GOLD analysis project Ga0315339, IMG submission 204514) | Ammonia-oxidizing marine archaeal communities from Pacific Ocean, United States - ASW #17 | ecosystem: Environmental > Aquatic > Marine > Oceanic | place: USA: California | collected 2016-12-05
GGATTGGCGCCAATATTACAATCGAGAAAGACCCCATAGTCGACTCGGCTATCTAAGCCCGGAAGACTTTATACAAACCAAAATACTCACACCCTAACTGGGCCAATTATTAGGTCCCGCTCACAGGCACTTGCCACAGGAAGGGCAATCTGTGTACCCTATGGGCGGCGCCACGGACCACTGGGGCTTGTGTGGGCGTGGAAAGGATCGGGCGTGGACGGTCTTCAAGGCCAACGCCGCCGGTCGAGACGCCAGCCCTTGAGAGCGCCGGCGTGGGCGTGAGATTGGAGTCGAATGGAAACGCATAATTTTCCCCGCCCCATCGAAGGGGGCAATGGCGGCGATGGCTCGCCGCTCAGGTTGGGCGATGCAGAACAGCTCGGCGATGTGTTCGCGAGCAATGGGCGGATCCAGCTGGTGGACTGGGACGGCGACGGCGCGGTGGAGCTGGTCGAGTCGGGTTCGGCGGTATTCGCTTATCGCTTTGCCGGGACAATCGCCGACGGCACGCCGATCATCGACGGCGGTGAGCGGCTGGGCGCGATGTCGCGGTCGCACCAGCGCGACGAAAACGACGAGGGCTTGTGCGGCGGCATCAAAGCCGTAGGAGACTTCGGCGGCGACGGCCAGCTCGAGGTGATTTTCGCGCCGCGGGGCTATTCGCAGCAGCCGACTGTGATGCTATCGCTGGCGGGCGGACCGCCGGCCGATCGGGCAGAGGGGAGGCCGCTGGTGTTCAGGGGCGGGCCGGAGGTCGACTGGGCCGGGGCCGCTTTGACGGCGCTGGACTGGGACGGCGATGGCCGGGTCGACCTGGTCGCCGCCGTGCACGAGAACGAGCACTACTGGCTGCCGCCCGGCGTCGAACGCGTCGCCGAAGACCAGCGCGACCGCTACCGCCGCGACGGCACCTGGAAGGGCGTGATCGGCCCGTGGTCGCTGCACCTGTTGCGCAATGCCGGCGCGGGCGGGGAGTGCGCGTTCGAATACGGCGGCCGGATCGATGCAGCCGTGCCTGGCGGGACGCTGTGTACGGTGGACAGGGCGGATCCGGGCGCGGGGCTATTGGCGCTCGATTACTACGGCGCGCTGTGGCACCTGCCGCTCTTGCGACAAGGTCCAGCGCCGGAGTGGGGGGAATGCGTCGAGCTGTGCACTTTGCACGGGGAGCCCTTTACCCGCGGTGCCAACTTCACCTATATCGACACCGCGGCGCTGGAAGGCAATCGGGTCGATCTGTTCGCATCTGATATCGCCTGTAATGTGCACTGGTGCCGCGCCTATGGCCCCGATGGGTCAGGGCGGCCGATCTACGGCGACCCGCGGAAAGTCAAACAGCGGAATCCGCACGTCAACGGCGGCAGTTTCAGCGTGCCAACGACGGGCGACTGGCGCGCGACAGGGACGGCCGATCTGGTCGTCGGCAGCGTCGAGGGCTATGTCTTCTGGTACCGGACGCTGTCGACCGACCCGTTGCGCTTCGCCCCGCCCGAGCGGGTGCGGGTCGGCGACGAGGAGATTCGCTACTCGGCCAAAGCCCATCCGGCCACCGGCCACCACTGGGGCGGGTCGCAGGGGCCGCTCGACGGCAACAACGGGGGCTATAGCAATCCGGTGCTGGTCGATTTTAGCGGCGACGGCTTGCTCGATCTGATCGTCGGCAGCATGATCGGCCTTTACGACTGGTATCCCAACCGCGGCACGCCGCAGGCGCCCAAACTCGACAAGCCGCAGCGGTTGCGCGTGGGCGACGAGTCGCTGTTCGGGCCGTGGCGAGTACAGGCCGGGGTCGGCGATTTCAGCGGCGACGGCCTGCCCGATGTGGTCACCATGGATCTCGACCTCGACCTGGCGCTGTATCGCCGCGTCGGCTGCGACGACCTAGCCGGACTGCAGCCGGGCGAGAAATTGCGCTTCGAGGACGGCGAGACGATCAAGACCCATGGGCCGTACACGCCCCGCGGCGGCGACGGGCGCGGGCGCACCAAGATCCAGGTCGTCGACTGGGACGGCAATGGTCTGCTCGATCTGCTCCTGGGCGTGGGGCCGCAGGGGGGCAGTCCCTTCCGCGGCAGCTTCGTGCTCTTGTGCCGGAACGCGGGATCGAATGAAGGGCCGGTATTCAAGCGCCCGGAGGTGCTATTGTACAATGCGGCGGGTGCGCCGCAGGAGTTTTTCCGCCACGCAGCACATCCGGCGCCGGTGGATTGGGATGGCGACGGCCGCTGGGAACTGGTGGTGGGCGCCGACTTCGGGCACATCTGGTACTGGCGGCCCGAGCACTTCGGCGCGCCGTCGGCTCCTTTTGAGATCTACCGTCCCCCTGGGGACGATTCGCTATAGGTAGCCCATGGGGAAATATCGAGTCGCCATAGTCGGCGCGGCCGGGACCTGGGGCCGCTTCTTCACCCGTGCCTATGCCGAAAACCCCGCCTGCGAAATCGTCGGGCTGGTCGACCGCGCAAAAGAGCGGCGCGACGATCTCGCCGCGCGCTTCGGCGTGGAACAGGTCTACGACAATCTTCAGGACCTGCTGGCGGTAGAAGTCCCCGATATCGCCTCGGTCGTGGTGCCGGTGAGCCAGAACTACCCCTGTATCACCGCGTGCGCCGAAGCCGGGGTGCGGGTCGTCTGCTGCGAAAAGCCGATTTCGCATGAGTTGCACGAGGCCGACGAAATCCTCCGCATCTGCCGCGAGCGGGGCACCTTGCTCGGCTGCTCGCAGGGAGGCTGGGCGACGCCGCATATGCCCGAGGTGGTCGAGTGGGTGCGGCAGGGCCACATCGGCCGATTGACGGCGGCGGCGATCCCGGACGGGCTGCCGACGGAGGTCTCGGGCGGCGGTTGTGTGCAGCTGGCCAGTTTGCGCATCCTCACCGGGATGGACGTGGAGTGGGTGGAGGGCTACACCCTGCCGGCGGTGCCGGGCTATGTGGCCGAAGGCACGGCCCCGGAGGAGTCGGACGTGCCGGCCTACGGGCGGCTGGGCTTGCGCGGCGGAATCGTCTGCGAGATCGCCCGGCCCCAGCCGGATGTGCGGGTGCCAACCTTCGTCTCGGCCGAGGGCGAGAACGGGCGGGTGTTTTGCGCGCGGCCCCAGCCGGTGCTGATCCAGGGCCGGGGCGCTAGTGCGACGCCCGTATTTCCCGAGTTTTTGGAACAGCCGGCGCCCGATTCCTTCGCCTATGCGGTCGAGCGGCTGCTGCGGGCGCACGAGACCCGTACAGAGCCCCTTAGCAGCGGCGACGACTATCGCCATTCGCTCGAGGTCTCCATCGCGCTGGTGCGGTCGGCGTGCAATGGGCAAGAGCGGATCGAGCTGCCCTTTGCCGACCGCTCGCTAAAATTGTATCCGCACCCTTATCGCCTCAAAGGCGGCGATGTGGCTGGGTGGCAGAGCATCGGCTACGACGGGCCGCCGGCGATGGAATTTTAACGTCTTAGCTACCGCTCAAGCGGAGGGGATCCATGTCCGAATCCAAGTTCCTGCTACATTCCGAAACGACTTTTCCGGTGGGGGTCGAATACTACCGGGGGCCGATTCCCAAACGCGCAGTATGGGACCACGATTTCGCCCGCATCCGGGCGTCGGGGTTGCGCATCGTCCGTAGTTTCAGCTACTGGAACCACATGGAGCCAGCCGCCGGACAGTACCAGCTGGACGACTTCGACTTGATGTTCGACCTAGCAGAAAAGCACGGGCTCTACGTCTGGCTGGACATCACCCTGGCCACCCACGGCGCCTGTCCCGAATGGCTGACCCGCGAATACCCGGATATCCGCGCGGTCGACCACTGCGGCTATCCCAAGATCGCGCAGGGCAGCGCCGCCTGTCCACAGGGTAGCATGTTGCACTGCTACGACCATCCGGCCTGGCGCGAATACGGTGGCGGACTGCTGCGGCACGTTGTCGATCGCTATAAAAATCGGTCCAATCTTCTCGTCTGGGGTCTGTGGGACGGGATCAGTCCGATCAGTGCAGGTAGCGAGGGGCTGCCCTGTTATTGCGCTCATTCGCTCGCCGCGTACAAGACGTGGTTGCAGGTGCGGTTTTCCCTCGACGAGTTCAACGAGTGCGTCTTGCGGCGCTACCATAAGTGGGAGGACGTCGAGCCGCCGCGCCACCAGCACAATGTCGTCGAGATGCTGCTCTTCAAGCGCTTTGTCTACGAAAACCTGGTCGACAAGCTCAAGTGGATGGCGGCGGAGACCCGGGCGATCGATCCCCATCACGAAATTCGGGCGCACGGCGGGGTGACGCCGCAGCCGTGGAACGAGGCCTGCGCGGTGGAAGTCGACAGCTGGGGCATGTCGATGTCGTCGAATAATGTATTGACGGGGGCGGATAACGAAGGGCTGGTCGAGCGGGCTTTCGGCTTCGACGCGGCGCGGGCGCTGGCGCCAAACGGTCGCTGGTGGAACGAGGAGATCTACTCCGGTATGGCGCGGGGTGGGGTGACCTGGAAGAAGCAATCCGACCCGCGGGAGCTGACCGCGCTATTGTGGCTGACGGTCGCCGGGGGCGCGGCGGGTTGTATGTTCTGGCAGTATCGGCCGGAGTATTTGAGCTTTGAATCGCCGGGTTACAATCTGGTCGCCCTCGACGGCCGGCCGACCGCGCGGCTGGAGGCAGTGAGCCAGGCGATTGGGCGGATCGAGGGGATGCGCGAGCATCTGCCGGTCGATTGCGGTGGCGCCGAGATTGGCATCGTCTACCACCCGCCGTCGCAGGAGTTGTTCAGTTACAACGGCGAAATACAGCGCTACAGCGCCGATTTGAAGGGCGTCTACCGGACGCTGTGGCGCAACGGGCTGGCCGCCGATCTGCTGACGCCGGCGATGGACTGGTCCGGTTATCGGCTTTTGTTTCTGCCCAATGTGGCGCTGATGGATGACGCCACCCGCGAGCGCATCGAACGAACGCTGGACGAAAGCCCACAGACCCGGCTGGTCGCCGAGGGGAGTTTCGGGCTGTATGCGGCCGACGGGCAGTCGAGCTATGGGCCTCCGGAGGGTTTGGGCGAGCGCTTCGGGGTGCGCGTCGCCGATTTCTCCCAGGTGACCGCGTATGATATTGCAGAGGGGCGCAATGGGTTGGAAACCCCGTTTGGAAAGGTGGCGATCGCGACCCCTTGCGGCTATGCCGTGCTCGAGGCGCTGGGGAATACAGAGACCTGGGCCAAGCTGGGGGAGGAGGTCGTGGGGGTGCGCAGCGCCGATGGGGTGTTTACCTGGTTAGGGCTGACGCTGTCGGCTGGCTTTGGCGACAGCGGGGTACCGGAGCTGGTGTTGGGGTTGGTGGAGGAAGCGGGGATTGGGGCGCCGGTGAGAATTACCGGAGGAGATGTCGTGCCGATCGCGCGGCGCTCGCGGCTGGGGGGACGGCTGGTTTTTCTCTTTAATCTGGAGCGGACGGCGGTGGACGTCCGGGTCGAGTGCCGCTGGGACATCCGGCGGGCGGAAGATTTGTTTGCGAAACGCCCGCTTTCCTTGCTGGATGACGCAACGGGCTTTGCGCTGCGGATCGACCCCTGGGAAATGGCGGTAGTGCACTGTTGACCGCTCGATTTGTGGGAATTATAAAAGGGGCTTTTAAGCTGGCGCTCCTTCTTGTCTCCCGAGCGCAGTTACTGTACAATAAGGGTAACAGAGGGTGTTTCGACAAGGCGATTTAGACAACCAAGCTGTCTATTATTCCTCAGTATTGCCTCCTAACGTAAAGGATGGCCTTGATGAAACCCAAACATCTACACTGCGCCGTGCTGGCGCTCGTTGCGGCCGCTTCCCTCAATGCCGAGGAATTGCGATTCGACAACGCCGCCCAGTGGCGCCAGTGGACCCTGCCCCTGGGGATCGTCGAACTGACGCCCCAGGGGGTCGTCCGCCCTGTGCTGGTTCGCAAAAACATCAATGCCGCACTCGATGCCCTAGACCATAGCGGCGGCATCCGCGGCGTCGGGTCCAACCGCGCCAACGCGGCCCTGGTTTTCGACGGCGACCTTGCGACCGGTTGGCAGCCCGCCCCGGGCGACCTGGAAGAGACGGGCTGGATTGAGGTGGACCTGGGCCGCGGCGTGCCGGCCAGCCGCGTCTCCCTGGTCTTTGACGGCGGTGCACCCCCTGTCGAGATTTTCAACCTGCTGCTATCGACAGGGGAACAGTTCATCGACGTAGCCGATGTCCCGGTCCCCGGCACCCTGACCTACCGCATCGCCGAGCGCTTCGGCGCAAACAGCGCCAACCGCGTCGACTTCGCCATTCCCGCCATACCTCCGATGCCGATCCAGTTCGTGCGTCTCGAAGCGCTCAAGGCCGCGCCCGAAGCGCGGGTGGTCGAAATCGAAGTGGAAGCCCTGGGTGACAACCTGGTCTCGGACTTGCGCGAGCGGGGCGGGGACGTCGAGATCATTATCGGCACCGGCGGCACAGATTTCGTCGAAGCGACGCTGACCAATGCCCTGCTGCTGATTGACGGCCGGATCAACACCTGGTGGCGCAGCGGCCGAGTCCCGCGCTCCTCCAACGATGTCTGGGCCTGGATCGTCCTGGACCTGGGCGCCGTCTACTGGGTCGACCAGGTGCACCACATCGGCCACATCGATCGCGGGCGGCATTTCAGTATGAACTTCCACGAGATGATGACCTCGGACGGCTCGCTGGCCCCGGACGGCTCGGTGCGCTGGACCAAGCACTTTTCCGGCGTCCTGCCGCGCACCACCCGGCACCATGGCATGGTCGCGCACCGCTTCGCCCCCATCCCCACGCGCTTCCTGCGTATCCTCTTCAAGACCTGGGACGCCAGTTGTACCACCGCATCCAGCACTAGCGCGCCCGATTGCTACTCCAGTGGCCACACTGCGGAGATCATGGTCTTCAGCGAGGGTTTTCCGCGCGAGGTGCGCTTCGATTCCCCCATCCTCGATCTTGGGGGCCGGAAAAACGTCAACGCCCTCCGCTGGGGCGCCGATGTGCCCCCCGGCACCCGGCTCGAGCTGCGCAGCCGCTCGGGCGACGAGTTGGCGCAGCTTTTCACCTTCTACGACAAGAATCTCAAAGAAGTCACCGAAAAGAGGTGGAACAAGCTCATTCCCTCTTTCCGCGGTCCCATCGATACCACCTCTTCGCCCGGCGGCGACTGGAGTCCCTGGAGCAATATCTACGCGGCCTCCGGCCAGACCTTCCTCTCGCCCTCGCTCAGGCGCTACGTCAAGCTCGACGCGCGTCTGGTGAGCGACTCCCCCCTGCGGGCGCCCTCTCTGGACTGGGTGAGCCTGGACTTCTCCGAGCCCATCGCCGAACGCGTCATCGCCGAGATCTACCCCGTCCAGGTCGAGCCGGGCGCCGCGGTGACCTTTTCCTACTGGCTGCGCGCCCCTGCTACTCGCGAAGGCTTTGACCGGCTGGCCATAGAGGCCTCCTCGCCCCTGCGCTTTGTCGACCTCCGCCTCAATGACGCGCCTTTCGAGGCGAAGGTGCAGGGGGACAGCTCCGGCTTCCGTTTGCAGTTCCCCCGCCGGGTGCAGAGCGGCGAACTGGTGGAGATACGCTTTGAGGCCACTGCTTTCATTCAGGCCACGCGTTTTGACCTCTTTCTTGAAGACAGCCAGCTGGATCCGGACGTGCGCCAGCGGGTCGAACCGGGTGACGCCAACCCACAGGTCGAAAGCAGTACCAATATCATCGGGTTGCCCCTGGACAGCCCCCTCTTCGCCCATCTCTCCTTGTACCCCAGAGTGCTTACACCCAATGGCGACGGCATAGGGGATCGCCTCTTCGTCAGCCTGGACCTGATCAACGTGCTGGAGCACAGACCGCTGAAACTGGAGCTTTTCGACCTGGCCGGTCGCCGGGTGCACCAAATCTCGGCCCTCACGCTGGCCGGCGCCCAGGAACTGGTCTGGGCCGGGCGAGACCAATCGGGCGACCTGGTGCCGCCCGGCCACTACTTTCTGCGACTCAAAGTGGAAAGCGACGCCCGCAGCCAGAGCGTCAGCCGAATGGTGTCGATCGTCTATTGAAATCCCGGCGGGACGTTGGGCATCTGTCCCAGTCCCAGTGGACCGCCCGGCACGGGGACTGGAGTTTCAAATAGGCCTTGTAGAGGTCCGTCGAGTTCTGCACCGATCAAAATACGGACCGACGTCGAGGCGGTCTAACCCCTGCCCATATTCGCCCTTGCGTCCGTCGGGGCGAGCCGAGCTCGAAGCCTGCGCCGAACCAAGGCCGGTCCTCCGCTAGGCAAGAGGGCGGAGCGCACCGCCAGGCCGCGCCAATCCCACCTACATCGCTTGACCCGACCCCTTAAAAGGGCCTTTATATTTCCTATACTCGCCTTCCCCCCGCTCCGCTGAAGCTACGCGGAGGCGAGCAAGCATGAGCTTAGTCCCACACGATCTAACTTGTCCTCTAAGACCACGGCTTCCAAAAATGGACACAGTGTTAACTCCTCAACAGCTCGCTCACTTCGAAACGTTCGGTTTTCTCCTGCTCCCGAAAGCCTTTTCGACAGATGAAATGGCTTCATTCATGCGTGCGGCTGAGGAACTATGGGAGCAAGACTCGACGACGGAAGCAAACGAGGAAGTGCGACTCGGCTACTTCGTCGAACGAAATCCGGTCCTATCGCAGCTCGTCACGGACGATCGGATCTACCCTGTGGTCGCAGAGCTGATGGGACCGGAATTCATCTGGGTCGGATCGGAGGGGAACGTCAGCAACCGCAGCGTGGTGAAATGGCATCCCGACCGAAAGTATTATCGCGAAGGAGAGGGGCACTGGATCGACTTTCGGCAGGTCAAAGTGATGATGTACCTGGAGCCGCTGACTCGCGAGACAGGTTGCCTCCGCGTGATTCCCGGCTCGCATCGAATGCCGTTCCATAAGAAGCTCGCTCAACAGGAAGTCGATCCCGACTCGATGCCCTTCGGTGTTGCCGGTCAGGACATCCCCTGCGCGGCGCTCGAAACCGAACCCGGCGACGTCATCCTGTTTAACCACTGCATCTGGCACGGGTCGTTCGGTGGAGGCACAGATCGTCGCTACATCGCACTCAAATTCGCTGCGAAGCCCTCCGCCGAATACCAGCTGATTTCTCTGCAGCTGTACACGCCGAAGATCTTCCAACCTCACGAAGCGTTTCTCAACAGCGACGACGACCGTGTGCGAGAACTCGTGCAGAACCTGAAGCACTATGCAGACGGCCGCCTCGCCTGAAAGAATCGGTTTGCGATCAACGGTGAAAGAAGGCGGAATGATGTTGTGGCGTGACCCCCAATAGTTGATCCACTTTCGATTTGAGTGTTTCTTAACGGTCATGGAGGAATACTCATGAAAGGCAAAACCCATAGCACCGAAGAAATTATCCGCATACTACGCCAAGCGGATGGCGGCGGCAGCGGGTGCGGCGGCGGCTACGGGCGCGGTGGAGATCACCCTGCCGGTGGCTATTGTAGCTGCGGCGTATATCATTGGCCAGAGCAAAGCAGGGCAGGGGGGCGTTCCGATTCCGATCCGGACAGTTAGTCGTAGCTAAGTCTGCTTCCACCTGGCCGCCGCCAGCGCCTCTGCACTACTCGTCTTACCCGCCGCATCCAACGCCTCGATAGCCGCACCATAACGTTCCTCGTTCGCATGGTCATAGCGTTTGGTCATTGCCATCGACTTATGGCCGGCGAGGGAGTTGACTTGCTCGATAGGGAGGCTTAGGTCCAGCAGCCCTGTAACAAACGAATCATCGACAAAGTAACCAGCCGCAAACTGGGCGTGACCGCCGCAGCCGGGGCCGCAGCGGCCACCGGGGCGGTGGAAGTAACCTGGCCGATGGCGGCGATAGCGGTGGCTCGCCCGTCGTTTGGGGTCATGCTGCGGGCAGGCGGAATCCAGAGCCGCTCATTCTTCACCGTACCAATAATCGGTTTTTGCGCCTTCTTTAAAAGTGGTCCAGCGCGCGTCTTCACCCATCTCTTTGTTGGCTCCGAGCAGACTCGATACAAAGACCTTGTCGCTGTCCGGGTAATAATAGGTGTCAAAAGCCGCGTTGTTGGTGATGACCAGATATTCAAAGTCGTCGGCGCTCTCGTTGATGATTTGATGCGCGTCGCCGGGTGGGCAGATGGCGGTTTCGCCGGCTTTGAAATCTTCGATGCCGGCTTCGGTCCGCATGCGGGCCTGCCCCTTTAAGGCATAATAGATTTCCCATTCTGCCGCGTGGCAGTGGTAGGGGAAGTTTTTCTTGCCGGGGGCGAGCACGCAGTGTTCGATATCGACCGGGGCTTGGCGCTTTTTTTCGTCTCGTTTGGCCAGAGCCGCGGAAATACCCCTCATTGTTAAACTGAACGTTTTCTTTGGCGATGCGAAGTCGTCTTCTTTGACGTCTGTCAAGGCGATTTTTAGCATGATGGTCCTTTTAGGATAGGTGTTGGTCCGACGCACCGCGTCGATAGTCGAATGTCGGGAAATGGCACCAGGTCTGGCCGTGGCGGGTCATGGTCTGGTCGATGAGCTGGCGGCGCAACAGGCTGGCGTCGGTCTGGCGCGCCATGGCTTCGGGGTCGAAGCGCTGTAGGATCGCCTGACGCAGGCGGTCGGCAACTTTGCTGTGCGCAGGGTCGGCGACCAGGTTTTGCCATTCGCTCGGGTCGGCTTTGAGGTTAAAGAGCTGATGGTCGTGGCCGTGTATATAGTTGTATTTGTACTGGCCCTGGCGCGCCATAATGCAGGGCATGCCGACGGCCTCGTGTGCTTGCGCGAAGGCGATGCGGTCCGGCGGTGGGTTGTCGACAATACCTATTAGGCTCTCGCCGTCGTGCGGCAACGAGGCTTCGGTGCCGGCTATTTCGCAAAAGGTCGGCAGCAGGTCGATCAGCGATACCGGCGTGTCGCAGACGGTGCCGGCCTGCCAGCCGTCGGGAAAACGCGCGATCAGCGGCACGCGGCAGGACCATTCGTAGAAGCAGCGCTTCTGCACCATCTCCTTTTCGCAGAGCATATCGCCGTGGTCGCTGGCGAAGACGACTACGGTATTGTCCGCTAAGCCGGTCTGCTCCAGAGTGTCGAGCAATTCGCCGACCTTGCGGTCCATATAGGTGACTAAACCATAATAGGCGCGGCGCAGTTTGCGGAGCCCATCGGGGTCGCGCAAATTGTAGCGGCGCGTGCCGTGGTAGGCGTTGAGGCAGCGGTCCATCATCGAATAGGTCTCGTCGAGGTCGTCCGGGAATTCGGGTATTTCAATTTCGGCGCCTTCGTAGAGGTCCCAGTATTCGTGGGGTGCGTGGAAGGGTTCGTGAGGGTGGTGGTAAGAGGCGACCAGCATAAAGGGCTCGGGGTTGTTGCCGCGCGCGCGCAGGTATTCCAGTGAGCGGAAGTGGGTCTCCTCGTCGTAGCTGAGCGCGTTGTGCCATTGGCCGATATGCACGCCTTCGGCGGTGTAGCCGCCGGCGTTATAAGACTTGCGATCGCTCATGACTTCTTCGTAGTTGCGCCCCTGGTTTTTTTTGATATCGATCCATTCCTGTTTGACCCAGTTAAAATCTGAGGAATAGATATCGGTGGTCAGCCGCCGATTGAAGCCGTGCAACTGATCCGGGCCGATAAAGTGCATCTTGCCCGACATCACGGTGTCGTAGCCGGCGTTGCTGAGGTAGTGGGCCATGCTGGGTTGGTCGGCAGCGTAGAGAGCGCCATTGTCCCAGGCGCCGATTTCCGATGCGTGGCGCCCGGCCATGGTACAGGCGCGCGCCGGCGAGCAGACGGGGAAGGGCGTATAGGCCGAGTCAAACCGGATACCTTGGCGGCAGAGGCGATCGAGGTTGGGCGTCTGGACGACGGGATGGCCGTAGGCGCCGGTGAGGGCGGCGACCATCTGGTCGCACATGATGAAGAGCATGTTGGGACGGGGCATTGTTAAATTCCTTTCAAATTCTGTAAATAACAGATTTAATAGCGGAAAATTCATTGTGAAATTCTGTAAAATATGGCGTTGAGCTAACTAACGAAATTGCTTTATCATGGGGCTCAAGTTAGGGCGAGTGGAAGTGGGGGGCAAGCAAGGAACACAACTTATACAGCATCTTCTGTCACTGGACGGCGCACCCCCGCGAAGTCTGCCTACCCCCGGCTCTTTAGCATCTAAACGAGCCCGTTGGTCAATCGGCCAGCCAACTACGAACAGAGGGGCTACCTAAAGGCGAGACGGCTGTGAGATCGGCACCCCCCGGGTCGACAAGCGCGTAGCGAATCTCTGAGCGATTGGGGGTTAGATTCTGGCGTGTTCTCAGATACCCGCCCGACGATACCCATGACCTGAGCCCTATGATCATCCGATAGACAGGGCCAGGCTGCCAGGACTATGTTCACGTCATTGGGCATTGTCTCATACGCGGGGCTGGATGTACCTTACAATTTTAGCCTGTTCTGATGGCTACCCGGCCTCGTTACATCACCTTGACGTCGGAGCCACAACATGTACGACAATCAGACTAAGTATGCTTCCACCTTGCCGCCGCCAACGCCTCCGCACTGCTCGTCTTACCCGCCGCATCCAACGCCTCGATAGCCGCACCATACCGCTCCTCGTTAGCATGATCGTAACGCTTGGTCATCGCCGTGAAAGAAGAGATCGAGGGTAATTTCTTGGGAGAGCATTGGGGCTTGGAGATGGGGGAGATATCCACCACACGCATGTTGGATTCTTGGGGAAAAATTAAGGCTGAATAATGGTGCCTACCGCTTGTCGTCGCGTTGATTATTACACATCAAGAAGCGGTTTGTAGAGAGGTCGACGGTACGCTTCTGGAGCATGAAATTCTATGGTTAGCAATTTGCCGCTGATGGGGTATTGACGCCTAATTGAACAGGACTATTTCGTTGTCTTTCGTCGTTAAATTTCGTATATACTATGTGTGGGCGATTTGCTTCCAGCTTGATGGTGGTTCTGACATGATTCGCATATGTGCAATACTGCATCTTTAAGTATACAAGAAACATATATTCACAAAGACAAATTCGGACTCTGTCTATTAAATATCGATGAAAATTCTCAAAAAGCCTTTCCGTAAGAGGAGTTTCGACCTTATGATGACAAATCATATTGAGCGCACCGCGTTCTGGCGTTTGGCGCAGGCCAGTGTCCTCGTCGTGACGGTGGGCCTGCTGCCCTTAGGCATCGGCTGCAACAACGAAAACAGCCCATCGGCGTCCGATCCATCGGCGAAAGAGGGCGGCACCGAGACCACTTTTAAGTTATCCGGTGCTGAAAACAATGAGGATGCCTCGGACGGCGAGCGCCCAACACAGAATGGCGGAGTCGATTGGCATGCCTTGATGGCCACGCCACCGGAGGAGTGGTCCGATGAACTGAAGACCCAGATCACCGCCGCCGGCTACGACCTGGATGAAACGACTGTGGGAATCCGGAAGCGCCAGGCCTGGGCAGCGGTGGCGGAAACCCCAGCAGAAGAGTGGACCCAAGAGCAGAGAAACCAACTCATTGAGGCTGGCCTGGACCCGGAGGAGGTTGCTGCGCAGATGCTCGCCGCTGAGGAGCGCGATGGGCGCAGCGCCGACGAGGATGAAGCCTTGCGCGAGTTCCAACGTGGGGTCGCCGAACGCGCCA
>Ga0315339_1002587_pt1 | contig 13607 bp, 12 predicted proteins | sample ASW17metaG_FD_204514 | JGI IMG/M metagenome (GOLD analysis project Ga0315339, IMG submission 204514) | Ammonia-oxidizing marine archaeal communities from Pacific Ocean, United States - ASW #17 | ecosystem: Environmental > Aquatic > Marine > Oceanic | place: USA: California | collected 2016-12-05
CCGGCCCGCGCGGGAAAACCGGGCGGTTGATTTCGGCGGCGATCTCAAGTGTCACGTCGGGGCCGATAGGTTGCAACGCCAGCACATGATCTCGCAAGTCGTCCAACATCGACGTCTCCGGTGCCCGCATACAGATCTTGGCTTCGGCCTCCGCCGGCACCACGTTGATGAAACTGCCGCCCAATGCCAGGCCGACGTTGACGGTAATGCCGCGCTCATAGTCCGTGAGGTCTTCGAGCGCGACAATGTGGCGGGCCAATTCCACAAGCGCGCTGCGCCCGTCCTGATGGCGCGAGCCGGCATGGGCCGGGCGACCGTGGACTTTGATATCCACATGCAGCACACCTTTCCGCGCGGTGCAGCAAAGCCCCCCGTGGGCTGGTTCAGTAACCAGGACGTATTTATTTTGGCACGCTGTATCTTCGATCACTTGGCGCGACGTAGGGCTGCCAATCTCTTCTTCCGGTACATAGAGAAAGGTCAACGGGAGGGGCGTTTCCAAGCCGGCCCGAACGAAATGCTGGAAAGCGTAAAAGGCTAAGTAGGCCCCGGACTTCATATCAAAGATGCCGGGGCCATAAACCCGGTCACCGTCGCGGCGAAATGGATTGGCGTCGCTCAGGGTACCAATGGCGTGGACCGTATCCATGTGGCTGAGGACCAAGATGCCCGGGCCATCACCACCCCAAGGTGAGCGAACGGTGAGGATGTCGCCAAACCCGTCGCGCCCAGGAATCCGTTCAACATGGGCGCCGAGGCTGGCTGCGTCCGATTGGACAATATCGGCGAGCCGGTTGACTGCGGCGCCGTCCGGTGACGGAGTTTCTATCTCTACCCATTTTCGGATACCCGCGAGAACTTCCTCATCATCAATGACCGGCTGATTTCCCGCTTTGTCCGGCATGGGTTATGCCGCCTGTTGCCAAACCACGGGCCAGAGATCGCATTCGACCGGGTCGCCCGCTTTCAGCCCCGGATCGCGGAGCATCGGTTGAGTGCCGTCACGGGGATCATAAGTCACATCATCACCGCCCCAGCGGGTGACATAGGCGCGCCGGCGGCGGTCGGCAAGCTTGTTGCCGGGCGCGGCGTGCACCGTCAAGCCATGATGAAGGGTGCAATCCCCCGGCGCCATTTCAAAGTGAACGATGTCAAGGTCATCACGCATGGCCTCAATATCGGGCAATACGTCGAGCCCGTCTTGCTGGTATCGTCCGTCGCCGACGAAAGACGTCGGCTGAAACTTTTTGCCCCACCGATGTGATCCCTTGACGTACTCAACCGCGCCCGATTCCGCCGTGACGTCATCCAGTGCCAGCCAAAGCGTACAAATTTGCGCGCCCCGGAACGGCCAGTACGGCTGATCATGATGCCAAGGAGTCGGCTCGCCCGTGCCTGGCTCCTTAATCAGCAATTGATCGAACAGCACATGTGCCCGCGTGGCTCCCATAACCGGCCCGGCGATGGCGGCGATGGGTGAGTCGAAAATCACACGCTTGAAGCCGTCATGGCGGGGCCAGATAAACATCTCGTTGAAGAACCGTCCCTCGTCACCATCCTTAGCCAATTCTTGAGACTGCTCGGGGTGGCGCTCTTCGGCGTTCAGCATGTCATCGGCAAGGCTCTGCAAATCCGCCACCCAGGCTGGATCAAACATATTTCGCATACAGACGATGCCGTCGCGGGCAAAGGTTTCGGCGTCTTCGGGTGAAATGGCTGGGATCATACGGGAAGTGCCTCTTTTGCGGCGTCTTCAAAGGATCGGTCGCGGGTTTCATTGCACCAACTTCCGATGAAGGCGATCAGATGTTCGATGCAGGCCAGGTATTCTTCGATCTCGATGTGCTCGTCGGGTTTGTGGGCCTGGGCGATGGTGCCCGGGCCGAAGATCACCGAGGGAATGCCGCCTTGATTGACCAGATGGCGGCAGTCGCAAGCGAAGGGGCCTGGGATGACATCACCGCTTTCGCCACGTTCCTTGAGCGCGTTGGACAAAGCCACGGCCAGGGGAATTTGCGGACTTTGACGGGTCGAATCGTCGTGGTGCAGGAACTCAAGCCGGGCCGGATTGCCGCAAAGGAAATCGTCGGCCGCGTTGGCCTCGTCGATGGCCTGGGTCATGGCCGCCATGACTTCGCCGATATCCCCCATGACCGGGGAGAAATAGGCGCCGCCCCTAAGCACCGCCTCGCTCGCCGTGACCGTCTCATAATGTCCTGCGGAGACCCGCCCGATTACCAAGGAGAACGCGGCACGCCCCTGTTCCATGGGATCGTCGGTCGCCTCGGCGTTGAACTTTGATTCCAATTCGAGAAGCGCGCTGATCACCCCCGGCAATTTCTCAATTGCGCTTACGCCGTCCAACGCACCGTCTTTCCAGCGCGCACCCGGCGATCTTGGGCGCCCCGGCACCGTCACTTGCCAGTACAATCCGCCGGGGTGACTGACGGCGACCTTGTTGTTGGTGGGCTCCAGTACAATGGCGCCGTCCGCCGTAAAGCCGCGGCGCACCAGATCCAGGGTCCCGTTGCCGGCGTGCTCTTCGTTGACGACACTTTCGACCGTCACGTCGCCGCCAATGTCGGCACCAGCCTCGCTCAGATAAATCATCGCCATGATACCCGCCAGCAGGCCACCCTTCATGTCGGATGTGCCGCGACCGTACATGCGACCGTCTTCGACCTCGGCGCCGAAAGGCTCACGCGTCCACTCATCGGTGGGCTCAATGGTCACCGTATCAATATGGCCATTGAGGATCAGCGACCGACCGCCGCCCTTGCCTTTAAAGACGCCGACCACATTGGGCCTACCAGCATAGTTGAGAACCGGCTCCAAACCGCTGGCCTGTAGGCCTTCATATGTGGGGAGTTCGGCGTAAGGCAAGATCAAATCATGCTGCCAGTGGGTCGGATACTGGGCGACATGGGGGAACCGTTCGAATACGGCCTCGATGTCGGGTTCTTCCATAGTAAGCGCGGCGCCGGAGTTCCCAAGCAGCGCACCCAAATACTTTTGGGCCTCACCCTCTTCGCCGGTCAGACTGGGAATGCGAACAAGTTCGCGGAGCACACGAATACTACGTTCATGATTTGCCGCGGCAAGGTTCAGCGCGTTTTCAATGGACCCGGTCATGGTTATTGGTGTTCAAATTCCAATTAGTAAAGACGATGGCGCAGGAAGTGGGACGCGGTTTCGGAAAGTACCACCATGACGATGATCACGACGATGATCGCCATGGCGGTCTGGTATTCGATGATTGAGATTTGTTCGCGGAGATACAAACCCATGCCGCCGGCGCCGACGAAACCTAGGATCGTCGAGTTCCGCAACTGGGCGTCCCAGTTGTAAATGATGATACCGACCCAATTCGCCCAGACCTGGGGAATGACCCCATAGAACAGCACATCCAATTCGTTGGCGCCGGTGGCGCGGATTGCCTCGACGCGCCGCATGTCGATGGCTTCGACCTGTTCGGCCATGAGCTTGCCGGCGAAACCGATGGTGGCTTTGACCAACGCCAGCATGCCCGCGAAGGGGCCGAAACCGAAGATCGCGACCAGCACCATGGCCCACATCAGGGTCGGCATGCCACGGGTGACGACGATGATGGCGCGCGCCAGGGGATACAGAATGGCGCGGCTCGGTGTCACGTTCCAGGCTGCGAACCAGGCCAGTGGCATGGTTATGATGGTGCCGATGACCGCCCCCAGGATCGACATTTCGATCGTCTCGATAATCGAGTCGACAACCCTATCTTCCGCGGCAAAGGCCATTTCCGGCGGCAACAAACGTTCGGAAATCATGGTGCCTAGCCTGCCGAACATGCCGAGCACGCGCTCGATGGGAATTTTCAAAACATCGATGGACCAAAACGCGAAAGCGATGAAGATCAATAGTCCGACAAACTTCCACAGGCCCCCGCGCATTTCATCGCTGCGGTAGCTGTCGAAGGCGAGGCTGACGTTTTCTTTCATCTTAAGGTCCTCAAATCAGCCGTTGGCGGACACGGTTGGAAATAAATTCACCGACGACCACCATGGCGGTGATGCCGACAACGATCATCCCGGCTCGGCCGTAGTACAGGTTCTGCATGACCTCGGCGAACATCAGGCCGATGCCGCCGCCGCCGACCAGACCGAGGATCGAGGCGCGGCGGATGTTGATATCCATTTGGAAGATCACATTGCCGACGAAGATTGGGAAAATTTGAGGGATCACACCGAAACAAAACACCATCAGCCGATTGGCCCCTGTCGCCTCTATGGCTTCGATGGGGCCGGGGTCGGCATTTTCGATAGCCTCGGCCGTGGTCTTGGCGAGGAAGCCGAGCGAGCGGGTTGCCAATGCGAGAATACCGGGCAACGGCCCCAAACCCAGTGCCGAAACATAAATCAGTGCGAAAATAATTTCGTGTGTTGATCGCGAAAGGATGATCAATCCGCGCCCCAAGGGATAGGTAAGCACAGGAAACGGCGTAATATTGCGGGCTGCCAGATACGCGATCGGCACAGAAACAGTGACAGCCAGAATTGTGCCCCAAAGGGCAATCAATAGGGTCTCGAGAAGCGGCCCCACAGTTTGTGGAAAGAAAGACCATTCGGGCACAAAAAACAGCGCTGTCTTGACCATTTCGGCCAGCGTGCCCATGCGCGCCCAGTCAGTCTCATCGATGATGATATCTTTGCCGATTACGAGGAGGAACACCGCGCAAACGCCGAAGATCGTGTAGCGGCGAAAGGTTTCTTTCGGATCGCGGAGTGGGTTGGCGATGGCGGCATCTGTCATAGCATGAATTCCGGCAACTTCCCTGAACGCTAGGAGGCTTCGTGGTAGATCTGGTCGAAGGAATCGGCTTCGACGGACGACGTCGGCTGATCGAATATTTTCTCGCCGGCTTGCAGACCGACAATGCGGTCGGAATAATTCTTGGCTAGGAAGATATCGTGCACACTGACCAGCATCGGGATGTGTGCTTCCTTGGTGATCTCTTGCAACAGGTCCATGACCTCGCGGCCAATCTTCGGATCGAGGCTTGAGGTTGGTTCATCGACCAATAGGATTTTCGGACGCTGCATCAGGGCGCGGGCAATACCGACGCGTTGGCGTTGGCCGCCGCTCAATTGGTCAGCACGCTTGCGAATGTGGTAAATAATCCCTACCCGCTCACAAAGTTCGATGGCACGCTGTATGTCATCGCCATGGAAGGCGCGGAAGATACCCCGCAACGTGCCGGTGACACCAAGGGTACCCGCCAGCACGTTTTCCAACACTGTCAGGCGATCGATCAAATTGAACTCTTGAAAAATCATCCCCATGGTGCGGCGCGCGTCCCTGAGTGCCGATTTGCCGAGGCTAGGGATATCCACGCCATCGAGCACGACTTGACCCGAATCTGGCTCAACCAGTCTGTTTACGCAGCGTAGCAAGGTTGATTTTCCAGACCCGCTGAGCCCCAGCAATGCCACCACTTCTTGGGCCTCGACCGAAACGTCGACGCCTTTCAGCGCGTATTCACCGGTACCATAGGTCTTTTTCAGTTGAGAAATTTCAAGAAGGGCCATGATGTCTCACTCTATGTCTCATCTTTGGTCTCTGATCAGTGGGCACCACAAAGCACGCGCGCCTCGCCACAAAGCTCTCGAAAACGGAACTCGTCACCCCATTGAACTGCCCGCCCGCTTCAGCGCAAACTTTTACGAGCGGGCAGTATCTTAGGGAGGTTAACTACCTAGCTTTTTTTCTTCTTTTTGAGTTTCTTCTTGGCATCCAGGATCTTCCGCAACGTGTCGAAGGTCTTGTCGTCCGACAACGTATAGGAAGCGTACCCGGTTTCCTTAAGAAGAGCTCGGCCCTCGTCGGTCTCGGTCATTCCATGAAACGCGTCACGGATATCGTTGACCATTTTCGGCGACAACGTGTTCTTGTTGACCGTCACGACGTCGATGGGAACCTCGGGTGAGCGCCACAGATAATTGAAGTCTTCTTTCTTCACTTCGCCTTTGCCGATGACACGGGCGAATGTGGATTCAGAAATAAACCCGGCGTCGGCTTTCCCTGTCGCCACGGCGCGCACGCTGGCTGAATGGGAGCCAGAATAGAAAATGCGTCCGAAGTATTGCTCGAGGGTTTTGCCACCGATCAGATTAGGGAACAATGCACGGGGCAACGCATTACCTGACGTGGAGCCGGGATCAACGAGTGCCAATACCTTGCCTTTGAGCGATTCGATCGATGTCAGCCCACTGCCCTTCTTGGTGGCCAATGTGCCAAAATAACACGCACACGGTTTCGGATAGAAGATCGTTGGCGGACGACCAGTCGCGACTACGGGCACGATTTGGCCCTTCGATTTCTCATTGGCGACGAGGTAGATCTTTGGTCCCAGCTTGCCGAGGTCTACGAAACCGCTGAGCATCGCCTCGACCACCGACGCGTAGGACGTCGTGGCGTAGAAGTTGATGTCGGCACCAATCTTCTTGCTGACATATTTAAGGGTCTTCTCCCAACGCTGCCCCAGCACCGACATTTCTTCAGTCTGGATAATCGCGAAGGTGATGGATTTCTTTTCTGCCGCTTGGGCCGGCTGTTGGATGGCGATAACCGCCAAAGCCAAAATACCAAGCGTTAACCTGAAAAATGTTTTCATGATTTTGCCTCCCTGTTAATGGATAAAAAGTTGGCTTGGCGCTCAAGATAAAGTTCGGCACATGCCGATGGAACACGGTAGCGCTGCCAATCTTGAATTCACTATCAGCATTCCTTCTTTACATCGCAAATCAAAAAAAATGAAAAATCATTACTTATAGTTATGTTTTTTCATTGCTCTGACTTCACGATTTATCTTTCGCCTGTTTAAACGGGGGGAATCGCCGGATTGGGCGCGTGTTGATTTATTTAACCGCGGTCCGCAAATTCCAACATAGTTTGGAGCAGCACATTACAGCCCGCCGCCACGTCGGCGCTTGTCGCATTCTCAATCTCAGCGTGGCTAACACCGTTTTCGCAGGGAATGAATATCATTCCGGTCGGTGCGACGCGCGCTAGGTAACAAGCATCGTGGCCGGCGCCAGAAACAATATCACGATGGCCATATCCAAGATTTTTGGCAGCCGCCCGGACAGCCGCGATGCATGTGGCATCGAAGGCGATCGGCTCATATCGAGAAACCTCGACAATATCGATTTTCAGGTTCCGGTCTTGAGCGATTTCTTCGCAAGCACCTCTGAATTCCGTATCCATGGCATCAAGAGTTTTCCGGTCGGGATGGCGCATGTCAGCGGAAAAGAAAACACTTCCGGGGATTGTGTTTCGTGAGTTTGGTTCGGCCGAGATCATGCCAACAGTAGAGACCGCATGGGGCGCATTGTCATGGGCAATGCGCTCGGCTGTCGCAATCATTCGTACCGCGCCCTGCAATGAATCACGTCTGACGGGCATCGGCGTCGTGCCGGCATGGGCTTCTTGCCCACTGATCGTGATCTCGTATGAACGTTTCCCCTGCCCACCGGTGACGACACCAATGGTTTTGTTTTCCGCCTCCAGTACCGGCCCCTGTTCGATATGCGCCTCAATGTAAGCGGCAACGGGTCTCCCTCCAGGGCGCGTATCACCTGCATAACCGATACGCGCCAGTTCGTCGCCGACGGTGACGCGATTTTCATCGGTGCGCGCAAGGATGTAATCGAGACTGTAAACGTCCGCGAATACGCCAGAACCCGACATGGAGGGCGTAAAGCGGCAACCTTCCTCGTTAGTCCACACCACGACCTCAATGGGTGCGGCGGTGACAATTCCATGATCGTTGAGCGTACGCAGCACCTCGATGCCCGCCATTACGCCATACGCACCATCGAACTTTCCGCCCGTCGGCTGCGTGTCGAGATGGCTGCCGGTCATGACTGGCGGACGTGCGTCGTCGGCTCCGGGTCGCCTCGCAAAGATGTTGCCGACGGCGTCGACGTGAGTTTCACAACCCGCGTCTTCACACCGTGCGATGAACAAGTCGCGAGATTCCCGGGCGAGATCGGTGAGTGTAAGCCGACAAACTCCGCCGGCTGGCGTTCCGCCAATCTCGGCCATTTCCATTAGGCTTGCCCACAACCGATCCGCATTGATCCGGACATCTTCCATGGCGATTCTCCATCTGTTGTGTTGCTAACATATCGACCATTGGAAAATCGTCGATCTTAAACCAGTAATTTCTGACTTCGCGCGCAGGTGACCAGGTGACGCATTGAGCAATTGACGCACCATGTGTTGTCTAACTGCACCGAACAGGTCACCTCTTGTTTAAGTGTCTCATGGGATCTGGCAGTAAGGTCCAAAAAAACACGATAAGCCGCAATCAAGGCCGTGCATCGATGGCATTTGGCCAGACTATTTGGCGCTCGGCCAATACCGGTGCCAGTGCTTTCACCGTGTCGAAGAACGCCTGAACCTTGTGGAGTGAATAACGGTCTTTTCGGCAGGCAATATATTCATGACAAATGACCGGTGCATTGGCGATGGAAATACGATGCAGGCGTTCGTCTCGACGCATCCCACCGACCAATTCAGGCGCCAATCCCAAGCCCGCGGCGACGGCTTCGCGAACCGCCACCTGGTTGCGCAACTCCATCACGACCGTTGCGGTAACGCCAACGTCTTCGAGAGCCTGCATAAATAACTGGCGTGTCGTTGACGTGGTTTCGCGCAAAATGATCGGTTGGCCTTTCAACATGTCGAGCGAAATACCCTTACGCCGGCACCATGGATGGCCGTCAGGCACCAGAAGGACGAGATCGAGCCGGGTAAAGGCGACGCCAAAGAATTCCGCTGTCAGGTCGACAGCCGTCACGATGGCGACGTCAATCTCGAAATTTCCCAGCGCACGGAACAGTTCGTTGGCATTGTCCATGGAAACCGTCAGTGCCATAGACGGATACTGTTCTTTGAAGGCGGCCAGGATCTCCATGATGTAAAACGGACTGTCGGCACCCACCCGAAGGCTACCGCCCCGCAATTTCGATTCGCCCGAAACGATATCGCCTGCTTCCTTGATCAGCCCGAATATCCGCTGACTGACAGTGTATAGATTTTGGCCCGACTCGGTCAGTTCAAGATGATGTCCGCGGCGATGGAAAAGCGCGATCCCATAGTCTTCTTCAAGCGCCTTAATTTGGCGGGTCACAGCAGGTTGGGTAACGTTTAAGAAGTCAGCCGCTCTGGTGAAGCCGCCGGTCGTGGCGACGGCATGGAAGGCGCGCAATTGAGTATAGTTCATGGCCGTCTCCCCGTGAACGGACATTGTCGATTTATGTAATTATTACTTCAAGTGATAAATTTATTAAATTATAGACTTTTTAGTTCGCAAGCCGCCCACATTCAGAGCCGACATCAGGAACCCGCATCGGGATCTGGGGAGTGCTTAGAACTCAGATCAAAAATCTGTTCAAACCGGTGAGCCGCGGCCAACAGCGCACGCTCGCCCCGCGGCCGGCCGACAATCTGCAGGCCGACCGGAAGACCTTCTTTGGTAAAGCCGCAGGGGATGGAAATCGCCGGGCATCCGGTAATTGTGATGGCGTAACAAATGGCCATCCATTGGCTGTAGTTGTCGAAGACATGCCCATCGACCTCACGCACGTAGCGCTCGTCGGCATCGAAAGGCGTCACAATTGTTGCCGGGCAAAGCAATAAATCAAAATCATCAAACCAGTCAGCCACCCGCTGAAACAGCTTTGAGCGCGCCCGCTCGGCCCGGCCGATATTCTCAGCGTTGAGTTTCCGACCCTGTTCAATATTCCAAATAATATCAGGCTTCAGCAAATCGGCATGGGAATCGAGCAGATGGCCGAAGTTGGTGACGAACTGTTCGGCCCGAAGGACTGCAAAAATTTCGCTGGCGTCATTGAGGTCGGGCGACGCGTCTTCGACATCAAACCCGGCCGCCGAAAGCAACCCCATGGCGCCCGACAAGACGCCTCGGACGTCTTGCGCGACCGGCACGATGCCCCCGAGGTCCGCGGCATAGCCGATCCGCGCGGGCGCGGACGCCGTCTCCAATGTTGCCGAGAATGGCACCTCCGGCGCTGGCAAGGAAATCGGATCCCGCGGATGGGTGCCGGTTTGGCAGTCAAACATCATTGCCGCATCAGCAACGGTCCGGGCCATCGGCCCTTCAATGCTCATCATGCCAAATGAATGGGTGCGGGGCCCGCGCGCCACGCGCCCAGCACTGGCCCGAAACCCCACCACCGAACAGAAGCTTGCCGGATTGCGCAGTGAGCCACCGAAATCAGAACCCGTTGCCAACCAGACCTGCCGCGAGGCCAACGCGGCGGCTGATCCGCCTGACGAGCCGCCAGCACTTTTCGTCAAATTCCAGGGATTGCGGGTAACGCCAAACACTTCGTTGAACGTATGTGCGCCGGCGCCGAACTCAGGCGTGTTCGATTTTCCTATTACGACAGCACCTCGAGCCTCAAGTGCTTCGACCAGAATATCGGATCGCTCGGCGATCCGGTCCTTGTGAATTAAGGAGCCTTTGGTTGTACGCACGCCCGCGACATCCGCTAGATCCTTGATCGCAATAGGCAACCCTGCGAGCCAAGGTTTGCCATCATTGGGCACCGTCATAGCAGCAATCTCGCGAGCCTTGGCTGCGGCGCGATCGGCACAAATGATCGGCATCGCGTTGATTTGACCATCAACTTCGCCATGCCTTGCGAGGGCGGCATCCAGCATCTCCATCGGCGACACTTCGCCCGATCCAAGGCGCGTGACAGCGTCTGTCGCGGCCATGCTGATGAGTTCTTTTTGAAAGGGCGTCATACTCCAGACCTTGCTTGATACCGCCAAAATGCCATAAATTCGGGCAATATAACAATGTTGATAGCCTACGGTCCGAGGCTACGCGTGAAGAATGGTGGTTAATTTACGAACGAAACGTCCAGGAATTACGGAGAGCCAATCAGATGTCACACGAGATCAAAGACCCTGTTGGATTTCTGTTGTCTGTGATGGAGAGTCAGGCCGGCTTCAAAAATTTCGAAGGCATTAGTCGTCTAGAGCACGGTTTGCAGTCGGCGACCAACGCCGAGCAGAACGGCGCCACGTCGGCGCTGATCGTGGCCTCTTTGTTGCATGACATCGGATCCATTCTGCGGGCTAACCACCCCGATTTAGCGGGTGACCCGGAACGCGGTCACGAGGAAATCGGCGCCAAGGTCCTGGTTCGTTGGTTCGTCCCGGAAGTCACCGAGCCGATCGCACTTCATGTCATGGCGAAACGGTATCTTGTCGCCACGGAAGCAGGTTATGCGGGGAAACTGAGCCCGATTTCAGTGAAAAGCCTCAAAGCTCAAGGCCTTCCCCTAACGGCCAGCGAAAGTGATGCCTTCCTTGCACTTCCCTATGCCAAGGATGCGTTGGCTTTGCGCCATTGGGATGAAGCGGCCAAGATATCTGGCGCCGTGACACCATCGTTGGAACATTTCCGTCACCACGTTGAGGCATGCCTGTCACCGTAGCGCCCCGTAGGCCAAATATTGGTTCAGATTGGACTATGAACATTAAACGTCGAGTGATCAGTTTGAGTGACGTCAAATAACGGTCCCAGAAAGATATCAGCATAGATCAAACTTTCGATCATTGATCATATCGTGGCATTCAACGGCCCGAGATATTTTGCCTTGCCGCGATGTTGCCCCCCTTGCCCTGACTATCACGGGTGGCGCCATCCAGCGGGCGTCGAAGTGGCCTTGATTGGCGACAGTCTGGAGTTGATTGCCCACGGGCATGCGAACACTTTTCCTGCCACCATGGACATGATGGTACTGCACAACCAAGCGGTACGGCGTGGCGTACCAAAACTTTCGTGCTGGGCTGCATGCCTTATCAAAGTCACCACCCGGTCGAAAAGGCGTTGATCAACGCGACCCGGTTCATGCAAGACGCCGGTTGCGACGCGGTAAAGCCACTAGGCGGCAAAAGCCATGCGGTGATCCTGAAAGCCATGGTCGCCGCCGACATTGAGCAATTTGTGAAGGAATGTACGAGAGCGACCCTGGACCGGTGAGTGGCGACAACTTGACGTATTACTTTAATTTAAGATATGACTGATATATCAGTTTTACATACAAAACAGATCCTCGCGAGCGAGTTAAATTTTAAGGCCGGAAAGGCGTGGCCCGGATGACGAAAACCTATGAAGGATCGCGCACCATTGACGGGATTGTCGTCACCGTCGACGGCACGCCATTGGATGCGCGCTATGACATTCAACGTTTCACGACCATGGGTTTCGAGTGGACTTACGAAGGCAAAGAACCTCGCCAACTGGCCCTGGCGATCCTGGCCGAGCATTTGAACGATGACGCAAAGGCACTGAAAATGTCACAGCATTTCATGACCAGCGTCATTGCCGATTTGGACAATGACTGGCGTCTGAGCGGCGACGAAATTGATGCAGCGTTGACGGGCATGGGTTAGAACAATGGACCATGAGAGGAGACGGTCATGACACCGGAAGACGTTCTCGCCATTGAGCCCAAAGTGCTGAGCCAAGCGCAACGAGAATCCTATTTCCAAGACGGCTTTTTGCTATTGGAAAAAGTTTTGTCGGACGAATGGATTATGCGTCTCCGACAAGCCACCAATGAAATGGTCGATGAAAGCCGTTTGATTTCCGAATCCGATGAAAAATGGGATCTTGAGGATGGGCATAGCACTGACGACCCCCGGCTACGCCGCCTATCCAGCCCTAACGATCATCATCCGACCTATTGGGAATTCGCATCGCAATCCATCGTCCCTGATATCGTTGCCGACTTGGTCGGCCCAAACGTCAAATTTCACCACTCAAAGCTCAATTTCAAATGGGCACGCGGCAGTGAAGAAGTTAAATGGCATCAGGATATTGGATTTTGGCCACACACCAATTACAGCCCGTTGACCGTCGGGACCTATATGTACGATTGCAATGTGGATCAGGGGCCGGTGGGCATGATCCCCGGTTCGCACGCGGGTGAATTGTTCCATCAGTACAATGACCGCGATGAATGGATCGGGTGTCTGAAAGCAGAAGACGAGACGAAGATCGATACGGGCGGCGCCGTCTATCTGGATGGCCCCGCCGGCTCGCTGACTCTTCATAATTGCCGGATGATCCACGGATCGAAACCGAACCGTTCCGATAAGGGCCGCCCGCTTTTATTAAACATCTACGCCGCTGCGGACGCCCTGCCCTACACCCACAATCCGCTGCAATCCAAGCACATGGAAACCATTATTCGCGGCGAGCGCGCACGCTGGGCGCATCATGATCCCCGCCCTTGCCTGATGCCGCCCGATTGGTCCGGCGGCTACACGTCCATTTTCGCGCTTCAGCAGGAAGAGGATTGGGATGAAGAGGCCGCCCAATGACCCCACTCAAAGACAGCCAAATCAGCCAATATCAAACCGACGGTTTTATTTGTCCCGTTCCGGTGATGTCCGCCGTTGAGGCCGGTGCGCTCAGGTCCAAGTTGGAGACATTTGAAGCCACCCAAGGCGGCAAATTGGAACCGCCGCAGCGCAACAAGTCACACTTACTGTTCAAATGGCTCGATGATTTGATCCGCGATGCC
>Ga0315339_1002588_pt1 | contig 13605 bp, 11 predicted proteins | sample ASW17metaG_FD_204514 | JGI IMG/M metagenome (GOLD analysis project Ga0315339, IMG submission 204514) | Ammonia-oxidizing marine archaeal communities from Pacific Ocean, United States - ASW #17 | ecosystem: Environmental > Aquatic > Marine > Oceanic | place: USA: California | collected 2016-12-05
GTTGGCAGCTGCTTGAATTAACGCGCGTGCCTTCTCGGCGCTACCGTCGTGGTTTATACCAATCTCTGCGATAATTCGAATATTTTCCATGAAACATCAGTATCCTACACAAACTGCTGATAAAATTTTTCCCACTTAACAGTTTACAAAAGAGAATAGAACTCTCTCAATTACTCCTCGAATGCGCCTGATGTAACAGGATGTTCACTGAGCGTGTTCATGCTTAGTACCTCCGTAAGTCGCCAAAAACTGTTAATAAGCGTGACATCCTTAATTTCCGATTGGATTTGGCATTCAAGAATCTAACGGAGCAAGGCTCATCACCTTCGTATTCAATAAAAGCCTTAACCCTCCAAGGAAATTTTTATACTACCTTCGTTCCTATGGACTAAATATCGGAGGGAATATGCATTTAGCCAAAGAAAATTTTAAAAATTCACGACCTATGATTCCATGTAGCCGCCGAAAAATCTAATCGTATCACGCGCCTTTCGTGACCGGGAGATTGCTGCCCCCCGTAATGGGGGCAATTAGTGTCGAATATAATACATGTGCCCGCATCTCCTAAAATTGGCTTATAATCTGCATCGTGTTGAAGAACATTCATACCCGGTATATTTTCATGAAAGAAAATCTTTCGTCGTTTTTCCTCCAAATCTTTTGGTGATTTCTTTTTCAAATATATGGGTCCCGACCCAAGAGATACGTCGTCTAGATAAATCATCATTTTGAGATATCTTGCTCGATCGAAGTGGGGATTGAATGGTAAGACACCCACACGGTATGATTTACTTGTGGAGTGGACCAGAAAGGCCTGGTCGTGAATCATTTTCTCATTTTCATAGGTCAGAGCCGCCATCATAGACGACGCACTCTCAAAGAGACTGCCAAATGCAGGAAACCCGAGGGGGTCAACCTTATCGAGGATCACCCAACTAGTACTTTTTGATTCATCATGAAATCGAGAGCAATCAAGTTCAGGATTTCTTAAGTCAGCAAACTCATTTCTTAACAGTTGAAGAAACTTCTGATCGAGAATGTCTGTTACAACAGCGTAGCCCCCTAAAGATATTAGCCCCAATATGTCCGGATTAACCGCGTTATCGCGAAACTTTCCCACTTAAGAACTGCTTTCCTAACGTTATACTACGTACACAAAGAGCTTTTTTTATAATCGATCAACATAAATAAAACGTTTATCAATTAATGATACCGTGAGGAACTTCCGTAATTCCGGTGACCGGCTTTCAACTTGCTAATCTTAAGCTATGTTCCGGCTCGATCTCGAATTTCATTAAATATTGAAAAATTTAATCCAATCCTAAAATCAAATGAATTATACCATTGAGTGACCGCCGTAGATGGTTCGACAGAAATTATCAAAAATTTCCTGTTGGTCATCTACGACGAAGCGGGTATCCAACTTCGTTACCTGTCGATCCGCCTGAACTAATTGGGCTAGGACCTTACCGTCATATGCTACGTTAAAAGTATTGTCATCAACAAAATCACGAAATACGGTCTCTCCAATTGGATCAATTAATGTTGTCGGGACTCTAAAATATAAGGCCTCAAGTGCCGTCGATGAAAATAAAGTAACATGATGGTGGACTCGCGCTAATAGCCAATAAAGTGGAGTATTTGAAGCTAAACTTACCACAGCGTTAGATATATTCTTTTCTTTCAACCAATTTGATATTCCCGAAATATTACCCACCTGTCTCGGGTGACATCGTATGAGCCAAAAACATTTATCGCTGGTAAAGAACATCGCATCTATTAGGCAATTTGGTATGGGATGCTTGATAGGCTGCAAGGTTACCAAGATCATCTTCCGTCCCCGCACCAAACTCTTCAATTCGTCATCGGCTTTCTCTGGAATAAGAAACTCGTTCCCTCCAGCCCACTTTGAAACCCAGGCATTACCGATGCAGATGGCTTTTAACGCCGGTTCAGAGGTACCAATTTGCCTCCCTATGTCATCCACCGTGCGTTGCCCCCAACACAATACTGCATCTGGAAGGAGTTGGTAGCCGTTCTTTGGCCTGAAAGAGAAGTCTGTATACATCCCATGATAAGGTCCCAATCTCCCGTGCTGAAGGTCATAAATAGGAATATTTCTCTGCCTACATGCCAGGCACATGGCCATTGATGCCAAGCCGTAATAACAGGAAAGTATCACAGCTCGAGGCGAAAAAAATTCAAGTGCTTCAATATACAAAGCAGCCAAATTCAGAATCGATTCCGCTTCTTCAATGATCGATTGCTCTGAAATCTTAATATCCAGTCCTGCTAGTTTTTCTGAAAGCTTAGAAGGGGCAACTAGTGTTTCTGGGAAATCCGGCCGCATGTTCTTTTCCCAGATTTTTTGATTTAAGTATACTGGAGGATGCTTGCGGCTTGTATATCTGTTCGTTGGATTCAGTAATTCAATCTTTTGGAACTGGAATTCCGGTTCTATAAGTTCAATTAAGCTGTCAATCGTTTTAGCATAAGCGAGCCCATGATAATTTTCGTTATGCTCTGCAGCCGTTGTAAGGGCTAAAATATCGGGTTGAAAAACTATCTTCCGAACCTCAGACTGGTCGGCAACAATGAGCGGCCCCGTTGAATGGGGAAAGATCTCAATTGGCACGAACGTTTTATTTTTCCCATTTGGTGTTAATGGGATCTCTTTCTGGGCCACATTTTCCGTTCGGCTATCGTATATCCTCTGGGTCAGTTCAATCCACAACTTCAAACGATACAAAGGCCAGACGTTTATGCCTTTGTGTGTAAGTTTATCTATGTCAAATTGTCGCTCAACGTTTTGGATAATTTGGATTACAGATTGGAGACTATTCATGTTATAAATTTAACACATCATATCTTACTTCATCCGGTTTTCTGTTTTGGAGGATAGAATGAGTGCCTTCTGTTCTCTAAAAAGGCAAGTGTATTGTGTTGAAGAAACATATCTCAAACCGGAAATTATCCATTACCCTAACAAGCCAGAGCCTCTGCTAACGACCCTCTCAACGATCTCCATCGACCGATTGCGGTTACCCTCCAAGCAAATACTCAATCACGAGTGAATGATAAAGGTTAATTCATGTCAATCAGTGTCACCTTAAGTTTTTCTTAAAGATAGATTTGGATCCATGATTATTAAAAATGTTTATTAAATCCGTGACGATCACTTCCGGTAACAGATGATCTAATTTTTCTATTTCATTGTTTTGAAGAGATTGGAGCCCATTACATTGAATATACCATCTAACATCTGAACTATCCAAATTTATAGGTGTATCTTCAGGAATTTCCTCCTTCCTGATATTTTTCTCTACAATAAGTTATTGTTTTGTATTGTAAAAATGCATCGAGAATACTCTAAATAATCACTATGGGTGAATAAAGATTGGTGATGGCATATGCAAATCGTATTAGACTCACTATCCAGAAATGGCACAACCCTTTTGGCGGCAATACTTAACTCTAACCCTAATGCCTTTTGTTATAGAGGTGTTTTTCATGAGCCTCTGGGAATACCAGGTTTACATGACGATTGGCCTAACAGAATGATTAACTCGGATTTTATGTCGGAGAATACTAATCCAAAAATTGATATTAAACGGCTTTTAGATGTCTCTTTCCAAATTATAGTAGATAACTTCCAGTATCAACGGTTTGACAAAACTACTTGGAAAACACTTCTCTCTTGGGCTGCAACTGTTTCAGAAGGGCATGAACCGCAAGAATTTATTGACACGCTGCTCGACCTAATACGGCGTATGCACGGCGCCGATGTTGCCTGCTGGCGTTGGAACAATGCCGTGTTCTATTTTCACCAGTGGGTCAAGCGGCCTAATCATAAGTGGCTACAAATAATAAGAAACCCAGTGAATGCAGCAATTTCTCGTGAGATTATTTGGGGGATTAAAAGCGATAAATGGGATTTTAATAACGCCCAGCTACAAAGGTCGATCGGGTGGTCCTTGCGTTACGCTATGGCCTATGAAGCCATTAAGGATGATCCAGGATTTCTAAACATATATTTCGAAGACTTGCTTGCTGGCAGAGAGGGCTACACCTTATCCAAGGTAAGAAATTTTATAGGCACTTCATCTAATCTTTCTGGTTCTAGCTTGATTGGTCAAGACGGAAAACCATACAGAAAAGAAACCTCGGAGGTAATAGATAGAAAAGCAGGCAAATTGGCACCGAATATAGAACCCGAATTAAGCAGAAAATACGAGAATGATCCGCGCTTCGAGAGATACCAAAAAGCTTTTTCTAGACACCTTAGAGGTCATAACTTGTTTTCGAGGTATTTCGGTTAAATAATTCTAATTGCCTGTTTTCTGGATAAAGTCGGAGAACAACACCTGAACATTTCAGCCATTACTTCTTTTTCTAAAACTAGCCATAAATGGCTCCTTTCGCGAAATGCTGCACCCTAGTTGCCTCAATTGTAAATCCTTCAACATAAGGTTATAAATTTTTGTTCACTCAGTTGGTTCATCCCCTAAATTCCCACAGTAGAACCAGGGGTTGTAATTGAAAGTTACAGATTGAGAAATTATTGTACCTACTTTGACAAAAATTATGTGGTCCGGGCTTTAACTCTGTTAGATTCTTTACGGAGATTTGGCGGAAAATTTAAGCTATATGCGTTGTGTCTTGATGAACAAAGCCTCTTTGTGATCCAGGCACTAGGTAAAGACAACGTTGTTCCCATACAGATTGCTGAATTGGAAACCTATGACCCTGAACTAGCTGCAACCAAAGCTACCAGGAGCCTAATCGAATATTATTTCACTATAACGCCGTGCTGGCCGTTATATCTTTTCGATACATTCAAGGAAATTGAACAAATTACTTACTTGGATGCTGACCTCTATTTTTTTTCCGATCCGGAGACAGTTTTTGCTGAGATCGATAAAGCCTCTATCGCCCTTAGCCCCCACAACTTCTCGCCCGATCACGCCGAGGACATCGTATACGGTAAATATAACATGGGTTGGATAACCTGGCGGCGAGATGAAAATGGTTTAGCCGCCCTGAAATGGTACCGGGAAAGCTGTATAGAATGGTGCTATGATCGATTAGAGGGTGACAAGTTTGCCGATCAAAAATATCTTGAGGAAATTGCCCGATTTCCCGGAACTGAGGATATAGAGCGTATTGGTGTTAATATCAGTGAATGGAACTGCAACAACTATGAATTTACCCTCGACGACAACGACACGCCCTTGGTCGACGGGAAACCCCTGGTTTGCTATCATTTCCAGAGGTTCTGGGTAACCAATAACAAAAGTGTAAACACTGTCATTCCAGAGCGTCACAAGAATCCGGATTCGGTTGTAATGAGGCATGTGTTTGAGCCTTATACTGACCGTCTTGACCACTACCTCGACTTGGTACGGAAGGTTTATCCCGAAGCCAATTTAGAAGAAGGAGTAAGAAGCAACCCAATCCCTGACCCACACCTGGACAAGTCTCTCCAATATTCAAAGGCTCAGAATGGCAAAAATACAGCATGGAGCGCTCTCAGTGTTTTACAAGCGCGGGTAAGCCAGTGGAACAGGATAAAATCCAGTTTACAATCAGACTCTCCCATTGGTCAAACCGTTGGAGATCACCAAGTTTATATAAGCTTTGGTTACGTGCTGGGTCTCGTAGCCCAGGGTAAATCCAAGATCTCAGTCTTGGATTGGGGCGGCGCATTTGGCCATTTTCTCCTTTATGGAAAACGTCTGTTCCCAAGGTTAAACATTGACTATACCTGCAAAGAATTACCTCTCCTGGCTGAGCAGGGGGGATTGGCAAACAGAGAGGCTAAATTTGTAGACAATGACGAAGCAGCGTTCTCACGATGCTACGATCTCGTCTTCGCAAACAGTTCTCTGCAATATAGTGATGACTGGGTCGAGACACTTGTAGGCTTGGCTAGTGCTACCAGTACTTGGCTATTTATTTCCCGTATTCATTTAGTTTCTAATATTGTAAGCCAAATTTATTCTGACAGGGCCTATGAAAGCGCCGTTCAAGTCTGGGCGATAAACAGGAATGATTTTCTTGAGACTTCTCGCAAATGTGGCTTGGTAAAACGCCACGAGATGCATACATTTGAAAATCTACCGAGCCCCTTTGGAGAATTGGAAGGTCGCTCCTTTCTTTTTGAGAAGTTAAACTGATTGGGGATAATTGGAAACCGCTCTCGCGGAATGATCACATATCCCTAATGCAACAATTCGAAAAACCGTATGAATTCCCAAGCTAAAACCTTTCAAACAAGTAATAGCCAGACGTTCGGGTACCCATTCCTTAGGCTAACCGGCAATGTAGAGTGTTTCATGGACTATTTTCAATTTTTTAGTTCTATGAAGAGATTTTCGGGGACTAAGGCCTAAAATTAAGCGTCTGTGTATTAGGGTCCATTATAGAAATGAAAATTACAATTCGTATGTTATGGTAACATTTGAATAGTGATCTGAGACCAAAATATAAGCGTGCTTAGGGAAAAAACCAATAATAATCACCATTGTATTTAGCTTCTTTGAATAAGGTTACCCAGTCATCAACATGATAATATGTGTAAGCCGTCAACATCCAATTCACCAATCTCTGTCGTTCTTCTTCGGTACGCCAAGCATCAACGGTTATAAAGCAATCTCCCTTGGTAACTCTTTGTATTTCGGATAACGCACGAATGCATTGTAACCGAGGTAAATTATGAACCGTATTTATTGAAATCACCAAATCGAAATAGTTGTCGTCCCAAGGTATATTTTGACAATCACCCTGTGTGATATGAGCTGCCATTTCAGGCTTCGCATGTTCTAATGCGTATCTGGAAATATCTAACCCGAAAATTTCGATACCAGGTAGAATGCGCTTAAAATCAAACATCATGAAACCCTTGGCGCAACCGACATCCAGGACTTTGGCATTGTAATGCAATTGGTAGTGATCCCGAAACCTAATAACAGTTTCAGACCAATATTTTCCATCATAATTATAGCCGCCGTAACCGTATATTCTCTCGCCATCAAAGTATTCGACACCGTACTTCCGCGCGATCTTTTTTACGGCCTCTGAATTAACACCCCCACGCTCGTCGATAGGACGGGAGCTACGAGGATATTTATCTAAAAGATTTATTTCTGCCATTACTATTAGTGCTTCAGTAATTAATTTTTCTATCCATTAATTGTTTTAGGAGTTGTGTTCATATTCTAAAGGCAGATGTCTTATATGATTCCAGTTTTTATCAATCCAATTTACGACTTCTTTTATTCCTTCCTGAAACTTAACTTGAGGGCTCCACCCTAACTCCTTTCTCACCTTGGAGGAGTCAATTGTATATACAGCATCCTGTCCAATACGGTCAGGGGAGATCTCCGTCACCTCATCAAATAAAACTCCTGTTTCTTCGCATACCCTTTGAACAACTGAACGGATTGAAATACCTTTTTCAGGAGATAAATGGTAAACTTCTCCATTCCTACCTCTTTCCAAAATTGCCAACTCCCCGCGGGATACGTCTCTAATATGAATGTACGAGCGCACAGCATTTCCACCATCATGCAACTGGATTTTCCGACCAAGTTTAGGGTAAATTATGGACCGTGGAATAATTCGGTAAAGTTGCTGTCTTGCCCCATAGACGTTTGTAGCTCTAACCGTCAGGACTGGAAATCCAAATTCTCTGCCGAATAACTGCACAACATTGTCACCAGCCAGTTTCGAGGCTGCATAAGGTGTAGAAGGATTCCCTGGTGCTTCTTCTGTTAAATTTTCCGTGCAACTTCCATAAACTTCTGGTGTTGATATGTGCAAGTACTTCTTTAGTCCACTACATTCACATAAACAGCGAACCAATTTGGAAACGGCAACTGAGTTGGTTTGAAACCAATCCCATGGTTGCTCCCAACTACTAGACACCTCTCCTTGTGCAACAAAATTAATTACCCAGTCTGGTTTTTCGTGATGCATCAATTCCGAGATTCTGTCCATATCCTTGTTTAGATCCAATTGATAATAGCGAAAATTCGAGATGTTTTTATGGTATTGGTAACGCGCAAACAAAAGACTTTTTTCAGGAGATCTACCAACACCAATTACTTCTTTGTTTGGGTCGTCCAGCAAAAGATCAACAAGATCTTGTCCAGAAAAGCAATTTGCGGCTAGTACGACAATTTTAAAGTGACTCATAAATACGCTCTGGCGTTGTGAACGTGTTGGCGAGAAAGTTCTTTAAGCTCTTTTATATCCAAATGCCCATTAACACCGGCAAAAACTCTCCTAGAGGCGCCAGTCGAACACAATCCACCCAAAACGATACAACACCACTTTGCATGATATATAGGCATTAGTAACTTAGTGCGGTTGACAACTTCGGCAGGGTTTGAAAATAGTTGTGAAATTTTATCGACAAATAATGGAAAATATTTCATCGGGATAGGAACATCATTTTGGCAGAAAAAATCACAGATCATACGTGCCGGGTCGTCCCAACCTGAATACTCAAAATCAAAAAACTTAACCTGACCTGAACTATTTATTAGAGCATTATGAAATCCAAAATCAGACGGTGACAGACATCTGTCGCCTAAGGTAATATCTTTATAAAGGTCAACTCGCTCGTAAAATTTAACAAATTTTTTTATATCCTCCCACAACGGACTCAATTCCAATCGAGTAAAATCATCTAAGTGCATCCTGGAGGATTCTAACGTTTTTATACGTGATCCAACGAGGTCCATATGACCTGCAATGGAGTATCTGGTCTCAGAGCCGTCTGACAATGACGTGGCATGTGCGGAAACTCTATGTCGATTAATCTCAGAAAAAAAGTCTATGGCCCGTTCTATCAACTCTAAAGATAATTCTTCAAGTTTGTCACCTTCAACAAATTCAAATAATGCGGCGCCATTTATTTCGTCAGTCGCTAACAATTTCGGAACAGATCTAATACCAGCATCCCAAATAAACTTGCTGAATTCAATTTCTGTCTTATATCGATCTCGTAAATCTTTAGTACTGCGAAAGTAAATTTTTAAGAATGCCTTCCAACCTACTCCTATTACCTTATAGGCCCGATTATTTTGCCCACCCTCAATCTTATGAAAACTAACCGCAGGTGGTAAATTTGCCTGAGATAATAAGCCAGGCAAAATTCTTTTCATTGAAATACTTGTCATACGAGAACACCTGCTATTCTGTCGGCAATTGCCAACCAAGTATTGAAACGGCTATAGCAATGCTCGTCTTTGAACTTATCAAATGGATCAAATAGGATACGCTTCACGACTTTGGGAAACTCCGACTGCATCAGAAACTCGGGCAAGTCATCAATAAAAACATTGCATTTACAATTGATAATCCTTTTTAACTTTGCCCCTTTCGTAGTTTCAAAATAAGCATCGCCTCTTTCTAAGAAGGCTTTAAAACCATTATCAGAAAGCCAAGCACGAGCCGCTTGATGCAAATCATATTTATCACTGCAATTAGAGTAATTAGTCTTATGACTGATAATGCATATAGAGTGCCCAAACTGTTCAGCCACCGAAACAAACTGATTAACGCCCTCAAAGGAAGGTGCCTGGAATATTTGTTTCCCGTAAATGTAACCTTGTAGTTCTATCCAGTCTTGTTCCCTGTCAGTAGCACGCAAATGGTCCCGGACCGCTGTTTTTGATGCTTCTAACGATCGAGGAACCACCCCATTCTCAGAAGCAAATCGATAAAATAATTCATCATAACAAACAATCGTATTATCGAAATCTATACCAATTCGCATCTTCCTAACCTATAAAGCCATATCTATAATTGGCCTGCCGATTTTACCGGCTTCTAAGTCATCAAGTGCCTGATTAATTTGATTAAGACTATATGGTTTGGATACTAACGCATCGATATCAAAGTTATCAGATACCAAGATTTCGGAATATTTGTCATAATCACGATCTGGTTGAGTGTCTCCACCCCAGGTCCCGAAAATCCTTTTACCAAGGTTAAGTTGCTTGGGGTCGATCTCTAGCATTTCTCCCGCACGGGTATTGCCTATAATCACGGCAACACCACCTTGTGGTCGGACTACTTCCAACGCCTGTTTCATGGGAACTATTTGACCACTGGCCTCAATGGCAAAATCTAATCCACCAGAAACAATATCACTAATTTCCAAAATTGGGTCTGTCTTTCTTGCATTTATGCAGTGTGTAGCACCCATTCGTTTTGCTAAGCTAAGTTTTGATTCATTCACATCTATTCCGATTATAGCCTCACAGTTTTGTGCAACAGCGGCTGCTATTGCACATAGACCAATACCCCCAACACCAAATACTGCAAGGGTTTGCCCAACCTGCGCATTGCAAACATTTGTTACTGCCCCCATACCAGTCGGAGCCGCACAACCTAATAACGTAGCATCGCGTAAATTAATATTCTCTGGACATCTCGTTACTCGGTTTTCACTAACCACTGCGAACTTTGAAAACGTAGTGATAGCTCCAGCATTTACCCGCGTACCACTCCAATCGTATATAGACCGCGTTACATCAGCCCCAACGCCTTTGATCCACCCAAGGACAACGAATTCACCCACACTAACTTTGGTGATATTTGGACCACAATCTACGACCTCGCCACTGCCTTCATGACCTAAACAATGCGGACACCACTGGTCGATTCCGCGATAACCGCGAACCTCTAAGACCTGGGTATGACAACAACCACTATAATGAACCTTGACCAATACCTGACCTTCTTTAAGTCGAGGGATTTCTAACTCTACTACTTCAAGAGGCTTCCCTGTTTCAACGAGTAGCGCAGCAGTTGTCTTCATTTTGAAATGATTTTAACCTTCGCTAAAATCTTATCAAAAATTTGTTTACCAGTTAATCCAAGGCTTTCACGAGCATAATATTGGTCGCCGCCTTCATTGAATACTTTGTCAGGCAACGCGAGCCTTAGGAAGGCTCCTGCATTGGATAAATAGGTGTCGACCAACCATTCCGCTATTGCAGCACCAGTTCCCCCAAGTCGAGTGTGCTCTTCAACCGAAACAACAAGAGGAAATCTGTTGAATACCTTCTGTAAAAGCTCTTCATCCAATGGTTTGACTGATGGAAAACTATAAATACTTGAGGAAATTCCTTGTTCAGTTAATAGAGTATCAGCTTTTAAGACTTCTGATAAAATGCTTCCAACTCCAAGAATGCAGATATCATCGCCTTCTTTAACCTTGAGACCTTTTCCAATTGCAAAATCCGGCACGCCATGATGAATATCAGGCTCACCTTTTTTTCCCATCCTAATATAGACAGGACCATGATGTGTAACCGCTGCTCTCAGCGCGCCTCGCAATTCATTTGCATCGCACGGGCATAAAACCGTCATATTCGGAAAAAGTCGAAGAGCTCCTAAATCCTCACTCGCGTGATGGGTATAGCCAAGCCCCGCATAAGATAAACCACCACCTACACCTATTATTGTAACCGGCAGATTATGATAACAGAGATCCACCCTAATTTGCTCTAGACACCGATGCGTATTAAACGCAGCAATTGAGTAAGTTACCGGCTTTAAACCGGTCATCGCCAACCCTGCAGCAACGCCCGTCATATTAGCTTCTGCCACACCACAATTCACAAATCTTTGAGAAAATTTCTGCTGAAATTTGTCAAATAAACGATTCCCAATATCACCTGACAAAAGTACAATATCTTTGTCATCTGTTGCCAATTTACCTATCTCATCGGCAAATGCATTCCTCATTTTAAACCCAATTCCCGTTTTGCTAGGAGTACCTCCTCTTGTGTTGGAATCCGATAGTGCCAGTTGTTATCGTCTTCCATAAAGGAAATACCTTTCCCTTTGACCGTATTGGCAATAATTGCAAATGGTTTATCATCTGTTCCTGGCTTGTATTTGAACGCTTCAATCAATTGATCTATCTCGTTTCCGTTAATCTCAATAGTCTCCCAGCCGAAAGCGGTCCATTTATCAGCCAAAGGAGAATTACCCATAATATCTGCACTTCTGCCGGTTGCTTGCCATCCATTATTGTCCACGATAACACAAAGATTACAAATACTGTGGGCAGCTGCAAAAGCGGCTGCTTCCCACATACTTCCTTCGTTACACTCACCGTCACTTGAAACAACCAAAACGCGATAAGACCGTCCCCGCATCTGGCCTGAAAGAGCAATTCCGGCTCCGATAGGCAAGCCGTGCCCCAAGGAACCTGTTGCTGCCTCAATACCTGGCAAACACCTTGGTCCCGGATGTTCAGCCAAACATGAGCCATTTTGATTGTAGGTAGCTAATAAATCAGCGTCGAAAAAACCTCGATAAGCTAGAGCAGCGTAAAGCGCTTGAGCTGCATGACCCTTGCTCAAAATTAGACGATCTCGATCAGGGTTACCCGGATGCTGAGGATCAATATTGAGTCCGCCCCAGTAAGCAGCTACCAATATATCAACACACGACAAAGCCGAGCCTAAATGCGGTGCCTTACCCCTATACGACATTGAAACAACTTCACCACGGATCTTGGCGGCTATACGTTCTAGCTCATTAATGGTCCAATCAGTCATATAAAATTGACGTGTTCTCGCGGGTTATCTTCTTCGGCATCGAGACGACGGTTAACTTCATCTATTTGAAAATTCTTGCGAACCTCAATCATTAGTGCCAACAAACTAGGATGGTATAAACGTTTATGACTATCGATTTGGTATTTATCCAATCTGAAATCCCACTTCTTATTGTAAAAGAGCAGTTACAAATTTTTTAAATACTGTTTTTTCTACTGACTGCCGATGGCCCACTATACCAACCTTTATCGCACCTGCCACGTTACCAACAAATCCAATCTCTTCCATTGTTGCACCGGCTTTAACAAATAATGCCGACAGGGAATAGAAGGCATCTCCGGCGCCAACAGTATCAATTATTGAAGAAGTCAGTGCAGGGGAGGCTGAAAGGCCCTCCTCGTGACTATATGTTACACATCCATTCTTACTTGTAGTCACAACAATTCTCGGACATTGCACTTTCAACGGTAACAATTGGCCAACAACTTTCTCGATAGTCGCGTGATTTTCCTGGACTGCCAACCTGGCTTCCGGTTGATCCATACAAATATAATCAGCCCTAGGGTATTTTGTGATCAAATTGAAGCCGTGATTAGCGCTATTACTTTGGGCATTAACGCACAAAAAATTCCGCTTTTGAACTAATTCATCAATAGCCCTTCTTCCAATCAAACCGTGACCAAAATCAGTAACAATTACTGCATCAGCACCTTTAGTTTTTTTACCAATAAGTGAGATTAAATCGTTTTCAAGCTCACCCAGAAGCGGGTGGTCATCCATAAAATAAACTTCGAACAATTTACGCATACCGTAACCGGTATCAATGTAACGGCATTTGCGCGTTGTCGGAATGTCTGGCCGTATGATCGGTGTAAGTGTGACATTTTCTTTTAAACTACCCCTAATAAAGGACTCAAATCCGTTTTCGCCCTCTCCAATTGCACAAATAATTTCAATCTCTTTGCAAAATTCGGCCATATGATTTGCCGACGCTATGACACCACCTGCAAACAGTTCGCAA
>Ga0315339_1002592_pt1 | contig 13569 bp, 12 predicted proteins | sample ASW17metaG_FD_204514 | JGI IMG/M metagenome (GOLD analysis project Ga0315339, IMG submission 204514) | Ammonia-oxidizing marine archaeal communities from Pacific Ocean, United States - ASW #17 | ecosystem: Environmental > Aquatic > Marine > Oceanic | place: USA: California | collected 2016-12-05
CCGTACTTGAAGCCGGTGAGCTGTCTGATCAGCAGACGGTGCATTTTAACTACGCGCTGGGCAAAGCCTATGAGCATCGCAGTGATTGGCACAGTGCCTTTGCTGCCTATGGGGCAGGAAATTTGGTCAAGAAAAAATTGGTCGATTGGAGCGCGGATAAGTTTACTCAGCAGGTCGACGATATTATTCAAATTTTTAATGCTGACTTTGTAAATAAAAATAAGACGGCAGGTATAGAGGATGATGCGGCTATTTTTATTCTGGGCCTTCCTCGCTCAGGGTCTACGCTGCAGGAGCAAATTCTCGCCTCTCATTCACAGGTCGAAGGCACCAGAGAGCTGCCCTATATTCCCTGGCTTGCCCAGCGTATTAATAGGCCGCCAAATGCCATGGCCAGCCAGTCTTATCCACTGGGCATCAGTGAATTAAAACCGCAACATTGGCAGCAAATGGGCGAGCAGTTTATGGGTCAGGCACAGCGTCATCGACAGACTGAGGCGCCATTTTTTATCGATAAACTGCCCAATAATTTTCTTTATGTGGGACTGATTTTATTAGCTATACCCAATGCAAAAATTATCAATACAGTGCGTCATCCGATGGATAACTGCTTTGGTTGCTTCAAGCAGCTATGGGCCGAAGGGCAGTACTTCACCTATGATTTAGATGATTTGGGTCGCTACTATCGTGATTATATTCGCTTAATGAAACATTGGCAGCTAGTATTTCCAGGTAAGATCCACTCGGTTAACTATGAGCAGGTGGTCGATAATCTTGAGCAGGCGGTAGCTGAATTATTGGGGTACTGTGGTCTGCCCATGGAGGAGCAGTGCTTGCGGTTCCATGAAACGAAGCGGGCGGTAAACACCGCCAGTTCAGAGCAGGTACGTCAGCCAATTTATAAGTCTGCCGTGGCCTATTGGCAGTATTTTGAGAAAGATTTGCAGCCGCTTAGAGATGCACTTGGCGATCTCTTAATAGACTAGGCGGCCACTAATACCCTTCAGGGGTAGCTAATTTTATCCTGACTTTTTGTTACGGTTTAAAAAAATTATACTCGCAACTGAGATTACTTAGAGAAGATAGTCGATGGCACAACGTCAAATACTGGATCAATTTTTACAAGATAATCCGGATATTGAAATATTCGAAATAATTCTGCATGACCTCAATGGTATCCATCGTGGCAAATGGCTACCACGTGAGCAGATAGCAAAGGTTTTTGAAGGTGGCTATAAGATGCCGCAAAGCACCTGCTCTCTAGATGCTTGGGGTCGCGATCTCGATGAACTGGTACAGGAGAGTGGCGATGCGGATGGCGTTTGTACTGCGCATCCTGAAACTCTGGCGCGAGTACCTTGGGCGGACAAGCCTACTGCTCAGGTGATTGTGTCAATGGGCAGCTTTGGTGGAGACCAGCCCTATGCTGGTGACCCAAGGGTAGTGCTGCAAACTGTATTGGATCGTTATGCGAAGCTGGGATTGCGACCCGTCGTGGCCAGTGAAATGGAATTTCATCTATTTGAATTGGATCGCGATAAATTTGGTCAACCTCGGCACAGCCAGCGCGCACTGGATGGCAGCCCCGCATTGGGCGGTCAAACCTATGGTATGGATACCATGCGTGAGACGGCACCTTTAATGGATGCTATTGCCGAAGCTGCGAAAATTCAATACCTGCCTGTCGACACATTGATTAGTGAATTTGGTCCCTCCCAGTATGAGATCAATCTCTATCATCAGGACAGTGCTATGCGCGCCTGCGATCAGGGCAGTATGCTCAAGCGGGCCATTCGCAATGTTGCCCGTAGCCATAATAAAGTCGCCTCATTTATGGCCAAACCCTTTGCCGAGCAAGTGGGCAATGGCATGCATATTCATTTTAGTTTGATCGATGATAATGGCGATAATGTATTTGATAATGGCACTGATGCTGGCTCACCGCTATTGCGTCATGCAGTGGCTGGTTGCTTGGCAACAATGGCCGATAGCATAGCCATTTTTGCGCCTAATATTAATTCTTACCGACGTATGGTGCCCGGCTGTTATGCCCCATTGGCACCGAACTGGGGCTATGAAAATCGTACTACTGCGATTCGTATTCCCAGTGGTGATCATCGCGCCATCAGAATTGAACACCGAGTTGCGGGAGCTGATGCCAATGTGTATCTAACAGTGGCTACAATATTGGCTGGCGCGCTGTATGGGATTGAGCAAAAACTCGCTGCACCAGACGCTGTAGTTGGTGATGCGGGTGATGTTGAAGCCGTGCTGCCACATTTTTGGCAGGACGCCTTGGCGGTTTTTGAGCAGTCAGGTTTTATTCGCGACTACCTTGGCGCTGAGATGCAGAAGACATTTACACTGTGTAAACGAAAAGAAAAGCAGGAGTTTGATAGCCGCGTGACTCTACTGGAATATGACGCCTACCTCTAATGACTAAAGCTTTCTCTTTAGCACCAGGCTATTGATTTTATTCTCAGCCAGTTTGGCGCGAGCGGATGCCATTTTTGAGGTATTGGCAAAGGGGCCGACCAGAATACGATGTACGGTTCCTGTATCCAAGCTAAAGGTTTCGATCTCAGCAGACAGGTTAAGTAGCAGTAACTGTACCTTGAGATTCTCGGCATCCCGTGGGTTTCTAAATGAGCCAGCCTGAAGTACGTAAGAGTACTTTTCCTCCACCTGACTTTTATTGGTCTTAAACTGAACACTATCAGGAACGATAATTTCTGAATCTTTTAGCAATGTGTAAAAGTCGAATTTGAGTGCCGATAATTTAGAGGCCTCAGCAGATTTCACCAAAGTCTTGGAATCAGTAGGATTTGGCTCAAGCAGAATAGGTATAAAGTACATACACAGCGCGCCAATAATTAAGCCCGAAACAAATGCAGGTCGAGAGGATTTCGGCTCGGCAGCTTTTTGCTTGGGATAGCGGGTTGCAGATTTCTTTGCGTAGTCTTGCGCCATAAAGCATAGTCCTGATCAGAACCCGAATTGTAGGCCAATGAATCAGCCAGCTAAAGGTTTTGTTTGTTTATTTCAAGGCTCGACTTCAGAGTTCTTGTGGGTCTACATCAATCGACCAGCGCACTCGCCTGGAATCTTTGTGGTTTTCTAGCTCAAGGGCCACGACAGACAGCAGCCGTTGCAAGGTGGCGCGCTGATCGGACTCGACCTGCAGCAGATATCTAAAGCGTCCTGCGCGTTTTTCCATAATGGCTGGCAGCGGCCCTAAATAGCTAAGCTGTGGGGTTGCTGGCACAAGGCTCTGAGCAATTTTTCGGGCGAGATGTAAAAAGGCTTCAGCTTCATCGGCACGATTTGATTCTGCACGAATGACCGCCATATGCCTAAAGGGAGGCAGCTGGGTAAGCTGTCGCTGGGGCATGAGCTGTTCTGCAAAATGACCATAGCCACGGGTTATAAGTAGTTCGAGTAGCGGATGGTCTGGCTGGTGGGTCTGCACAAAGACACGGCCAGGCATATCGCCGCGGCCACTGCGGCCAGCCACTTGGGTGAGAAGTTGTCCCATACGTTCATGGCTGCGAAAGTCAGGGCTAAATAAGCCACTGTCTGCATCCAGCACGGCGACTAGAGTGACATTCTCAAAATGATGGCCTTTGGCCAACATCTGGGTGCCAATTAAAATGCAGGGCTGTCCGCTGTCCGCAGTGTCAAACATCTCTTGCATAGCTCCTTTCTTGCGCGTGCTATCACGATCGACACGCAAGATCTTAGTCTGGGGAAAGCAGCGCTGCAAGAATGCTTCGCTGCGTTCAGTGCCTTCTCCTGCGGCAACTAGTTGACGGCTCTGGCAGCTGGGGCACTGCTGAGGAATACTCTGTTGATAATCGCAGTGGTGGCAAATAAGTCGGCCGCGAGCACGGTGCACGGTGAGGCGTGAATCACAGCTATGACATTCCGCCGTCCAACCACATTGATGGCAGAGCATGGCTGGGGCAAAACCACGGCGGTTAAGAAATACCAGCACCTGATGATTATCGTTAAGGGTGTCGCCAATGGCTGCTAATGTCGTGGCAGCGATCCCCGAGTCTGTGCGCTCGGTTTTGAGATCTATAATTTTCCAGTCTGGCTGCACTGCATTGCCTGCACGAGTGCTGAGTACCAGATGCTGATAGCGACCGACACGGCAATTATTTAGTGACTCCAAAGAGGGTGTCGCCGAGCCCAGGATAATTGGGATATTTTCTTGCTGGGCGCGAATGACTGCCAGATCTCGAGCCGAATATCTAAAGCCCTCTTGCTGTTTATAAGACTGGTCGTGCTCTTCATCGAGAATAATCAGGCCCGGAGCTTGCAGCGGTGTGAATATGGCCGAGCGGGTCCCCAGAATGATTTTGGCGGTGCCGGCACGGGCCAGCATCCAAGCCTGTAAACGCTGCTTGTCGCTGAGGCCTGAGTGCAGCATCACTATGGGTACGTTAAAGCGATCGCGAAAGCGTTTCTCAGTCTGCGGCGTCAGGCTTATCTCGGGAATGAGAACCAGCGCCTGGCGCTCATAGCGCAGTGCTTTTTCGATAGATTGCAGGTAGACCTCAGTTTTACCACTGCCAGTGATACCGTCAAGTAGCGAGCAGTTAAAGCTGTGGTGATCGATGGCATCCAGTGCTTGCTGCTGTGATGGATACAGCGCGAGACTGTCCTGTTTGAGCATGGTCTCCAATGGAGTTTTAGGAATATCCCGAACTGTTGGTTCTATCAGTGATTTCTGTTCCAGCTGCCTGAGAATCGCCCGTGAGAAGGATTCGACTATACGCTCATCGCTGACAGTGCCCTCTGTTCGCAATAGGTCTATCAGTGCTCGCTGTTTGCGCGCTTGCTTGAGAGAGCCTGGTCCCAGCCCTTTGCCCAAGCTGCTGAGCTGCCAACAGCGCTGACCCTGTGATGGTGGCAGTTCCCCTTTGCGCAAGAGGATCGGCAAGGTACTAAACAGCGCGTCGCCAATAGGGTGCTGGTAATATCTGGCCGCCCATATAAATAACTTAAATAAAGAGGGCGGCAATAGGGGCGCTGAATCAATTAATGCGCAGATGGGTTTGAGTTTAGCCAGCTCGAATTCAGTCTGATCAGTACGCTCGATTATTAACCCCGTCACTTCGCGGCGTCCAAAGATAACCGTTACTCTGCAGCCGGGTTGCAGGGCCGCCTGCGGAGCATTTGCAACCATCTCTGAGGGCACCAGATAGTCGAAAAGTCGACGCAGCGGTGAAGGCACTGCAACGCGAAGAATTAAAGGCGTTAAATCAGCCATAAAAATATGAGAATTCCTTTTGTAACCCAGTTAATTTCTGCTAGAATCCGCGCTCTTTAGAAATGGCTTACCGTGCCTTGCGTGAACTGAGTTACTTTTTGTTAGCATTTAATGGGTAGTGTAACAGTTCAACGATGGGGTGGCGGCTCGCGAATTGGAGTTTATGATGAAAAATGAGATTCACCCAAAATATAACGAACTAGTAGCTACTTGCAGCTGCGGTAACGTTATCAAAGTCGGTTCAACACGCGCTGAAAGCATCTACCTAGATGTTTGCTCTGCATGTCATCCGTTCTACACAGGCAAGCAGAAAGTTGTTGATACTGGTGGTCGAATCGATCGCTTCAACAAGCGTTTTGGTGCTGCTAAGAAATAAGCAGTCTTCCAGACAAAATCTAAAAATGCGCCACGGATATTCTCTTTGGTGCATTTTTTATGACTGCCATATTTGGTGGTCTAATCATCAACAATCAATTCAAAAACTATATTTTGCTGTGCATATCGTAGATCCCTGGTAGTCAATGTGTAATATAGGGTTGCGGCGTATGCCTTATCCAGAGCCATCGCCTTTAGTAGCGCCTCCATCCCGATTAAGTGCTTCCAACCGCGGCCATATTTGGCTCTAAGGCAATTAGTCCAATGCTTGAGTTGCTGACTTTGCGTTGTGCTGTAGCCAAGACGATGGGTTAATGTTCACAAAATTTGGAGGATGTTTTGTCGCACAGATTGTCAGCGGGTACAATGCTCCTTTCAAAATCGTCGGTCATATAATCATCTAAGCGGGAGGCGAGAATGCGAGCACTGTGGTTGTTTATAAAATTTCTTATGGCTCTTGTTATTGCACTGGTTGGTGCAATGTTTGCCATGGAAAATAGCCAGCAGCTCAGCGTTAATTTTGGGTTGGCTAATAGCCCCGAGCTTAGTTTGGGTCTCTGGCTGATTTTATTTTTAGCGGCAGGAACAGTGCTGGGTATTTTTGCCAGTTCATTAATTATTGCCTCTTATCGTCGTAAATTGGCTCGCGCCGCAAAAAAGGATTAGCCAGCTTATGTCTTCAAATCCCCGTGTAATTGTTGCCTTAGATTTTGATAATCAGCAGTCCGCTCTAGTACTCGCTGACCAGCTTGATCCTGCCCAGTGTAGGCTTAAGGTGGGTAAAGAGCTCTTTACCGCGGCTGGTCCGGCGCTAGTGAAGACGCTGATAGAGCGCGATTTTGATATATTTCTTGATCTTAAATTCCACGACATCCCCAACACGGTGGCCAAGGCGATAAAAACTGCTGCTGATCTGGGTGTGTGGATGGCCAATGTGCATGCCTCTGGCGGCAGCCGTATGATGCAAGCTGCCAAAGAGGCACTAGTCGAGCAGGGCAGCGATATGCAGCTAATTGCCGTCACTGTGTTAACCAGTATGGATGATGCAGACTTGCTGGAAACTGGTGTTCAGCGCAGCCCCATTGAGCAAGTAATGCATATGGCTCAGCTAACGCAAAACTGCGGCTTGGATGGTGCGGTTTGTTCTGCTCAAGAAGCCAGTGCACTCAAATCCAGTCTGGGTACGAACTTTAAATTGGTTACACCGGGAATACGATTACCTGACAGTGCCGCTGATGATCAGCGCCGCATTGTTAGCCCGGCAGATGCCATTGCACAGGGAAGTGACTATCTGGTGATTGGCCGACCTATTACACAGTCAGCCCAGCCACTAGATACTCTACAGCAAATCAACCGCTCGCTTAAAGCGCTCGATTAAAGCTCTGGTTTAAAGAGATATGGTTGATCTGCCTGTCAATTTAGGTTTAGTTTTTCTGGAACACGCGAATGTAGTCGATCAGCATACGCTGTGGAAATACTGTTGAGGCGTTTGGAGAACCAGGCCAGTTACCACCCACGGCCACATTGAATATAAAGAAAAATTCTTCTTGGAATGCCGCTAAGCCGGCGGGCGTAATATCGACAATATGAAATTGGACATCATCGATGTACCAAATTATTGAACTACTGGTCCAGACCACACTAAACACATGAAATGCATTGGCCAGGGTTTCACCTGCCGCTAGCGTCTGGTAGCCCCCATAGTCGGCGGTATTGCCATTTTCAGACCACCAGATATGGGCATTGGTAGTATTTTCGCGGCCGTTACCGCCAATCATTTCCATAATGTCAATTTCGCCGCTGTTGGGCCAACCCACGCTAGAGTAGCTTTGCCCCAGCATCCAGAGCGCTGGCCACAGGCCCTGGCCTTCAGGTGTTATTGCACGGATATCGACGCGGCCATAACGAAAGCTTTGTTTGTCCTGGGTTTTGATGCGCGAAGACGTATAGTCTGCGCCGCCCCAGCTTTCCTCTCTGGCTTCAATAATTAACAGACCCTCGCGGACTGTTGTATTGTCAGGCTTGTAGTACTGCAATTCATTATTACCCCAGCCGCTGGCGCCTGACTCGTAGGTCCAGTCGCCCTGGTTTAGGGTCGTGCCATTGAAATCGTCAGACCAGATTAAGGAATAACCAGTATAGGTTTCTGGGGTGTTGTATCCGTTATAAGAGGGAATGACCCAGCTGCTGTTACTGCTGTCGTCAGGAACAGTAGGCGGATTTTCGGATGCTTCCCAGCGAACATTATCGAGTTGAAACACAGTACCTGTTAGTTGCGTTGCCCAAATTACGATACCAGTATCAATTGCAGTCAATTCCAAACCCTGAGATACCAGGCTATCAACCATGACTGTTACGGTTTCCCAGCCGGAGGCCCCTTTACTGCCCAGGCTCTGATCACCAGATGTGCAGGGATAGACACAGTCGATTTTCATAGAAATATTACTGTTACCACTGACTACTTTGATATCGAAGATGATATTGCCACCACCGTAGATTCTTGCATCTACAGGTGAAGAGGTTTTGGCATAAAACCCGGTACTTACTCCCGCGGCACTATGGGTGATCTGCATAACATTGCCACGATCAGCATCAGAGACAGCTTGCCAGGCAATATTGGGGCAGTCAGCGCCGCCGTCATTCCCACATGAGTTGTAGTCGATGGCAGCATCAAAAGCGTGTAAGCCAAGATCCCAAACCGCATCTGCAGCGCCTGATTGCAAAACATTTAGATTAGCTACGCCATTGTTTTCGTTAACAATCACGGTGCGCGTCGCCGTTACTGAATTACCAGCCGCATCTGTAGCTGTATAGGTCAGGGTGTAGGTGCCGGAATCAGTTCCCACGACGCCGGTGGTGGATACAGTTATTGATCCATCGATATTATCTTCAGCCGTAGCACCGGAATCCGAATAGGTTGAGCCCTCTTGGATGGTAACCGTCGCTGCACCATTCAGGCTAATGACGGGACTGGTGATATCGGCTATCGCATCGCTACCAAATTCATCGGCCCAAACCGGTTCATCACCAGCGCCTGCATTTTGGTCGTAGATTCTAACGTAGTCGACTTCCAGCTCATCTTCAGCAAAGCTGCTGTATATATCCCCTTCAATGGCGAAATTTAACAGCAGGTACTGTTTCGCGTCGAATGGCCATGTTGATGCGTCTTTTACTGCAGGTGCGTAGGTGTAGTGAACAATGTCATCAACACTAAAGACCATTTGCTCGGCGGTCCACTCGAGTTTATAGATATGAAATTGTGATGTGGCAGTTGCAACAGTTTGCCCGCCAATATTTTCTGTATTACCCGAGCTGGAGGGAGTATGCATGGCGCTTTGGACAAAATTTTCATTGCGGCCCCAGTGCTCCATAATATCTATTTCGCCACTTGCAGGCCAAGACGTTGTACCAAAGCCCTGAGTCTCCCAGTAGGCGCCAGATTCATTGATGTTTTTTCCCAGCATCCAGATCGCTGGCCAGGTGCCAACACCCGATGGCAGTTTTGCGCGGACCTCAACAGTACCGTACTGAAAGGCATACTTTGAGTTTAGTCGCGCCGAGGTATAGTTTTTGGTGACGTTTTGGTCCTGATAACTTTCTTTCTTAGCAACAATCTTCAATGTGCCATTGCTGACATAAGAGTTTTCAGTGCGATCAGTATAATGTTGCAGCTCGCCATTAAACCAACTCGAGCCATTGGGTAAAAGTGTTTGATGAAACCACTTGTTGCTATCAATTGCCGAGATGCTGGAAGGGTTGGCGATAACATTGACCGTTCGCTGCAATGAGGATGAATTACCAGCGCTATCGGTCGCACTGTAGCTCAGTGTGTAAGTACCGATCGCAGTTCCAACTGTATCTGTGGTTGTGGCACTAACTGCCCCATCAACATTGTCTGTTGCGGTTGCGCCAGGGTCGGTATAAGTAGTGCCTTGTTGCAGAGTGACTGTTGCTTCCCCGTTGAGACTGATCACTGGAGCAACTGTATCTGCGGGACTGACAGGCTTTGGTGCTGCAACTGGAGCTGTGCCGCCCCCGCCCCCGCAGGCGGATATTATTAATGTAGCAAAAAGCGCGATAGCTTTTTTTGGGAATCCAGATAAAGATTTCAGGGGCATAATACTCTCGAAGTTCATTATAATTTTAGCCTCCAAATTTAAAGATTTTAGGGCTTACTTGTCGGGATTCTCTAGGTAAGGTGGGTTGTTGGCAATGTAAATAAGCCGAAGGGAGGTAGCCTAGCGATAAGGTGGCATAAATATACTCATTGCAATGATTAACTAGCGGACTATTTTATGAGTATCGGCTGCTGGAAATTCCTCATGGAATTAGATAGATCAAAGCTTAAAGCTGCTGAGCGAGAGTTTTTGCGCCGTTTCTCCGAAGGGTTTCTTGATCCAGAAATGCAAGCAATCGGGAAAAAACATGCGATGAAAGTGAGACTCGTAGCATTTAGTTGCTAGGGATTGGGCTTGGTCCTATTCTTTTATAAGCCATAGTGTATAGTTTATATCCAACTGGCTGATGTCCGTATGGCTATTAAATTTTAAGGCTAAGGTCTTTGGGTGGTCTAAAAAACTAAAAATAGTTAAAAAAAGGGATTCAAAATGACTGAATACGAGATTTATACAATGTTCAACAGTGGCAGACTGATTGGCGCCGTGAGCTTTATTGGAAGCATTATTGCAATCTGGCTTGCCCTTAGAGTTGCTAACTTGACGAGAGAGAATGCAGATTCAACAGTTATTCAGAAGATTGTGTCTTCAGCCTTTGGCTTAATCGTTTTAGCAGGCACATTTGTGTCATTTACTCAGGCTAAAGCTACATGGGTGATTACAGCATACAACCTTGAGCTATTAGAAACTCGCTCAGAGTTTTCCGATGGGTTTATTAGCTATGTCGGCACCACTACTTTACCTGTGGAATCTCCTTCTACTATGGGTCTGCTTTTCTTAGCCGTAGTGGCTCTGATGATTCTTTCAATCATTTGGACTCCTAAAAAGTAATCTTGGGATGAGAATGAGATGGTGGGGGTTTCAAATGCCTCCCCTAAAGAAGCCCTGTTAACGCAGGGTTTTTTTGTGTCTCTTGAGCGGCTTTTTTGAAACCACCCTTAATGTACCTCCCCAGATACAGTAATAATCACAAGCACTCAGCAGCCCCCTCAACATACATTAAACGTCACATCCAAACTTGTTGACTTTGGTAATGCGAATCATTATCAATACAAGATTAATTAGTTGATCCAAAATGGTGCACATTTAGGCTTTTCCAGCAAAACTTGCACCATTTTAAACCTGCTTTGGCAGCTGGAATCCTACAGATGCACCAGTTTTTCGAGCACAGAGTTGTTGGCATAAAAAATGCAAAGCGGATTATGTAGTCGGGAGTTAAATATAGTTAAACTTACTTAAGTCTGTTAGAACTAAATAATAGCGTTAGGCGTTCCTATGAAAAATGTAGTAAGAAAAAGCTTAATTCTGGCAATACTAGCACCCGCTCTCAGTTTTGCCAGTTCTTCATCGACATGGTTGCCTACAGAGGAAGGAATGGCTATCAGCGGTAAAATTCACGCTTTAAAAAAATCCAAAAAATACAGGTCGGAAGAAAAATGTAGAGCCTTTGCCGAGCAGAGTTCAGCAGTTGTCGCATTCACCTTTGATCATAACAAGGGAACCTGTACCACCTTTACAACAGTGAGAAGTCGTCCAGCGAAAGTCGGAGCCACTTCGCAGTTAAAGGTCTAGAACATTTTTAAACTGATCCTCTGACTAAACTTCTGCCAATATCGGTAGGAGTCTCAGCCTTTGGCTTAATCGTTTTAGCAGGAAACAGTAGTTTTAGAACTAAAAAGCCCCTGTAGGCGAGTGCTTACAAGGGCTTTAGGGTATACGTGGTACCAGTGGCCGGACTCGAACCGGCACGCTTTTAAGGGCGGGGGATTTTGAATCCCCTATGTCTACCAATTCCATCACACTGGCATCTAATGTTTCCTTTGGCTCTCTGATTTACAGGCATAAATCAATGCAGCCCTTGAGGGACGGGGATTATAGCAGTGACTTTCTATTGGTCAACTGATTTACGGTAATCTCAGGTGATATAGAGTCCCAACCTGGCAAGCCCCTAGTTTCCTAGAGACTTAATAGCTTCTGATAGTACTGTTTTTCGAACTCTATCGACGACACCCCATCATTATTGCCGTGTCGACGGCTTGGGTTGCAGAACAACTCAATGTAGTTGAATATCTCAGCCTGGGCCTCACTCCTTGTTTTGTAGATCTTGCGTTTAATGCGCTCCGTCTTCAGCAATGAGAAGAAGCTTTCAGCCACAGCGTTGTCATGGCAGTTACCTCGGCGACTCATACTCAGCTCAAGATTATAATCACTGACGAACTTACGCCAGTCGGCACAGGTATATTGCACTCCCTGATCTGAATGAATGAGCACTCTACCTTCTGACTTTCGCCGCCACAGCGCCATCATAAGTGCATCAATGACCAGATCTGCCCTGGGATTACCCTTCATGCTCCAGCCCACTACTTGCCGTGAGAATAGATCCAGCACGATTGTCAGGTAAAACCAACCCTCGTGGGTTCGAACATAAGTAAAATCGATGACCCACGATCGATTTGGCTCGACGGCTTCAAACTCACGATCCAAGATGTTGGGTGCAACATGGCTCAGACCCCCACCTTTGAAACCACGGTATCGCTTATAGCTCCGCTGGGAACGGATGTCGGCTTCTCGCATAATGCGGTGCATGCGATTCTTACCCCAAGACTCCCCGTGGTCTTTCATATCCAACGTGATGTTTCGATAGCCATAAAAAACTCCGTTCTCTATCCAAAACTGTTTGATCTGCCCGAGCAGACGCTTATCCTCAATGACCCGCTTGCTCTCGGGTTGTTTGAGCTAGGCATAGAATCCGCTGGGATGAATTTCCAGCACTCGACACATGGCCGCCACTGGATATTGCTTGGGTCTTGCCTTTATGAACGTGTATTTTTCTTTGACTCGCTTGCGAAATACACTGCGGCTTCCTTTGATATATGCCGCTCCTGCGTGACTCTTCGAAGCTGAGCCTTGAGCTGTCGCAGCTCATCTTGTTGGCCGGTGATTGTTTGAAGCTGGGAACCGGTATCAGCGTATTTCTTGATCCAGTCATGCATGCTCTTGGGTGTCACCCCGAGTCGCTTGGCGACCTCGTCGATCTTGTAACCCCGGTCCGTAACCTGCTTTACTACTTCTATCTTGAACTCTTCTGGATAGCGTATACCACTCATATTAAATACTTTCTGTTTGCGTCAATCGTAACGCTATCAGGTATCTACGATACTAGGGGCTTGCCACATTTTTGAGTCGTGGTGTTAGTAGCCTAAGGCTCTGGCTCACTGGCTAAGCTAAGATTTTTTTAATTAGGTGCTTTATGCCAAGTCAAATTAGCTAAATTATTTGGCGCTTTTGGGGTATTTTCTATACCCTTGCGGGCTATCAGTAAACAGGCGTAAAAATCGCCTTAAAATGAGTCTATGCGCCGCGACCTATTCCAGTTTGACCTGCCCGATGAGTTGATTGCCCGACAGCCTGCCCCGCAGCGTCAGGGTAGTCGCTTGCTGTATTTGGATTCAGGGTCAAACAAGCTACAGCATCAGCAGTTCCCAGACCTCCTTGATCATATTCAGCCCGGGGATCTCATGGTGTTTAATAACACCAAGGTGATTCCGGCCAGACTCTTTGGTGAGAAAGAAACTGGCGGCAAAATCGAAGTATTGGTTGAGCGGGTGGTCGATTCCCATAGTGTTCATGCACATATTCGTGCCAGTAAGTCGCCCAAGCCTGGCAATCAGCTTATGTTTGAACAGGGTTACAGGGCAGACATGCTGGGCCGTGCTGATGATCTGTTTATCCTAAAATTTAGCG
>Ga0315339_1002593_pt1 | contig 13565 bp, 16 predicted proteins | sample ASW17metaG_FD_204514 | JGI IMG/M metagenome (GOLD analysis project Ga0315339, IMG submission 204514) | Ammonia-oxidizing marine archaeal communities from Pacific Ocean, United States - ASW #17 | ecosystem: Environmental > Aquatic > Marine > Oceanic | place: USA: California | collected 2016-12-05
TCGACCTAACCGTCCAGCGGGACCGGATGCCCCACGAACTATCGGGCGGCCAACAGCAGCGAGTGGCCCTCGGCCGCGCCCTAGCCCCACAGCCAGATGTGTTGTTACTGGACGAGCCCTTCTCCAATCTCGACCCCAAGCTACGGGAACAAGTCCGGCGCGACGTTCTCGCCATACTGAAAGCCAGCAACGCCACCGCCGTCTTTGTCACCCACGACCAAGAAGAAGCGCTATTTGTTGGCGACGTTGTTGCAGTGATGAATGAAGGCCAGATCGAACAAACCGACTCCCCTGAGACCATTTTCCACTATCCGACCACCAAATTTGTGGCCCAGTTCATCGGGATGGTCGACTTTCTTCCGGCGAACCACGACAACGGTACCCTGCATACTGAAGTAGGTTCCGTACCCTGGCCTGAATTGGAAGCCGGCACCATAGAGAATGTGTTCTCCAACGCCCAGAACCAGATCGAAGTCATGGTCCGGCCGGATTGCCTGAATTGCTCACCCGCCGAAGACGGTCCGGGCGTGGTGGTAGAACGGGAATTTCGCGGTGCGTTCTACCTATACCGGGTTGCGTTGCCATCCGGAGCAATGGTCCGGTGCCTGCTCTCTCATACTGCCGAGTACCCCTTGGGCTCCACCGTGTCGGTCAGTCTGCGGGACGGCCACCATCTGCGCCCCTTCGTTGGGGACAGATTGGTTGCGGTTTCTCACGTCGACAGCCCTCACGGGCATTAGTCCAATGGCCCTTTCGAGAAATCCGGGAAAGCCAGGCAAACCCAACGGCAACGGCGAAAACGACTCATCTGACGGCGACCTTCGCCTTTCACCGGGCACAGAGAATTACCTGCTTTGCCTCTACAAGCTGTGGGAAGACGACGAAACCCCCACCATCACCCAGCTAACCGACACCCTCCGCCAGCTTCCCGAGACCGAAGGACTGGGCACTTCAGTACCGTCTGTGTCCGGCATGATCCGCCGCATGCAGCGGCAGAGTCTGGTGGATGTTGGGCCAGACAAGCGGATTCGTTTGACGAAGCAGGGACTTGAAGGCGGAGAAGACATCGCCCGGCGGCACCGTTTGGCCGAGTGGCTGGTGGTTAAGCTGCTGGGAATGGAACTGCATCAGGCGCACAACGAGGCTCATCGCTTGGAGCACGGCATGTCCCAGGACTTTCAGGAGAAGTTGGTTGAGCGGCTTGGATACCCCAAGCGCTCACCTTATGGCCGGCCGATCCCCGGAACCGGCGAACCAAAAATGCCGGCCAACGCCCTGACGCTGGACGAAGCAGAACCCGGAGTGACCTATGTGGTGGACCGGGTGCCTGAGGAAGATTCGCAGTTGCTGAAATTCTTGGCTGAGTCCATGATCGTTCCTGAGCAGCGGATCGCAGTGGCAGAGGCCACCCTCTACCTGGGAGTCATGGAAGTCGCCACGCAGCGTGACAAAGTGTCGATCGGCTACAACGTGGCCAGTCAGATCGTGGTCAGGCCGGAAACCACTCCAGCCGAATAGATCTCGGCCTACTTGGCCTCTTCCTCTTTGACCCCAGAGAGATTCTCTCTTACCTCAGCCCAGCCTTGGGCCATGGTCCGCTCCGGGTACGGTTGCTGTCCCCCTTCGCGGTACACCTTCACCCTGACGAACACCGGGCCAGGCTGACGCATGACGTCTTCCAGTCCGATCAGAAACTCTTCCAGTTTGTCGAACTCATAGGTCTTGGCGTAGCCGGAACTGCTGGCGATCTGCGCCAGGTCCAGGTTGTCCATCTCTTTGATGCGGATGCCAGAGGTCGAGGAGCTGGACATGTCGTCGAAAACAAAATGGACCAGGTTGGTGGGATTGGACTCGCCGATGGTCGCCAGGCCGCCCAGGTTGGTCCTCAGCGTGGCGTCGCAGTCCAACACCAATACCTTGCCCTCCGGCTGCGCCAATGCCAGCCCCAGGCCCACAGCAGGGGCACGGTCCATGCAGTCGGATAGGTCAACGTCCAGGTCGCGGCATTCCGACACCTGACTCCAGTCACGTAGAGCAGACGATGTGGAAACTACCAACGCGCCGTTGCGGTGGAAATTAACCGCCTTGGTCGCTTCCATCGCTGATATCACCGAACCTCGTCCTCCTGATCCTGTTCTCGGCCGTGTCGTCACTGGAGTCGTTCTCCTTGCGTAGCTTGTAATTGCCGCCGAACCTGGCAAACATGTCGCGCCAGACGCCGGTCATCAGGTACATCCCGACGATGACCAATGCGCCTCCGGCGATCCCGGAAAGGATGTTGGAATTCTCAAATGCCTGGAATAATAGCCAGAAGCCCAATGCCAACACGGCGTAGGCGCCCATCCTGGGCAATATCCCTCCACTAAGCATACGCCAAGCCGTCCTTATTCATTGTTACTGGGCTACGGGTTACCTGGTTACCAGCATTCGCCGGTGCAAACCTAAACTGGGGCAGGCGTTCTCACCCTGCCCCGGTTTTGGACTACTCTTAGGGGTGTATCCCGCCTAGCGCTTGATACCCAGGGTCTCGGGCAGATCAGCGATGGCGGTGTGTACGGTCCGGTTGGCCGGGGTGCGGAACTGCACCGGGGTGTTCTCGATCTGTGGCGCGACCCGCAGGTGGACGAACACTGGGCCCTCGGCCGACAGAGCTTCGTCGATGCCGTTGGTCATGTCTTCCAGATTATCGAAGCTGAAGACCTTGGCGTAGCCAGCCGACCTGGCCATGTCTTCCCAGTCGACGATTTCGCTGCCGGGGATAGGCTGGCCGCCGGTGACAGCGTAGACCCTGTTGTTGAACAGGACGTGCACCAGGTTCTTGGGGGCCTTGTTGCTGATGGTCACCAATGAACCAAGGTTCATCAGCAGACTGCCATCGCCGTCCAGGCACATGATCTTGCGGTCGGGTTGGGCCAGAGCCAGTCCGAGGGCCACGTTGGAGGCCTTGCTCATGGCGCCGGAAACCGGAAAGTCCAGCTTCTCGTCAGAGGTGATAGTGGGCAGGCCGAAGTTGACGTTATTCGCGTTCATGGTGGCCACGAATATCGCCTTGCCCCGCTTGCTGTCCAGAAGTTTTACTGCGTCGGTATTGTCGATCATTTATTTTCTCCTTATAGTGCCGCCTGGCGGCATGTAATTCATATCAGAGTATGGTCCGACAACCTCACCATGAACGGATTATAGCTCGTCCTGAGCTCCGACCGAAGTCGAGAGTCTCGATGAAATCGAACCGGTCGCACGACCTATCTGCAGGAAAGTAATCCCGCAGTTAGGAGCCGAACTCGGTGCCCACCAGAACGGCCACCGGCTTCTGAGTGCGGTCGGCCTCTTCAATGGCTAGGCTGATGCGGTCGGCGTCGTCGTCGGTCTCGATCAGGTAGTAGGTGATGCCCCAGGCGTGGAGAATGTGCTCGATGAACCGGGCGGCCGAGTCTTTCGTGAGACCGTGCCGGCTCCAGCCCCGGTAGCCAACCAGCATCACCAGGGGCTGGTTCACGTCCAGACCCAGGCCGCGGATGGAGTCTCCGGCCTCGAAGATGCCCGTGTTTTGGATCAGCACTATCGGTCGTTTGCCGCCCACCCAGAGCCCGGCGGCGATGGCCATGGTCTCACCTTCGCGGCAGACTGGGACCAGGTCCAGCGTCGGTTCATTGGTCAGCAATTGGTACATGAAGTTGGTCTCGCTGTCCGGAAGCCAGACAACGTGGCTGATGTTGTTCTTCTTGAGTTCCGCCACCACCGAGGCGGGGTGCAGAATCACTTCTTGAGTGGCCATAGTTGCTCCTTACCTGAGAAATCTGACTAGAGAAAACCAGCCTGTCCAGGCACCCGGTCAAGCTAGATTTCCTAGCCAAGGTGATGGGACGGCTAATTATATTCGCAGGCGGGAAATAGCGTCAAATCAAATGGCCCGGGTGAATCGTTTAGAGGCTGGAGCGTTGCTCCGGGCCAGTGATCAACAAAGCTGCGCCAGGCGAACTGTTTGCCACGCTAACCAGCCGCTTGCCGCCGGCGTGAGCCTCTGCATCAGCCAAGGTTGTGACGATGGCGGTCCGCCCTTCCGATCTCAGGTACGTTTCGGAGTAGGTGTCGAAGTGGGACGCAGGGCCGCGACTGGCAACACAGTCGAAGCCCAGCCGGGCGAAGATCACCGGGGCAGCCAGGTTCTGGATCAGATGGAGCCAGAGAGTGCCTTCTCCATGGATATGCAGGTGTACCAAGTTGCGGGCCGTATCCAGGACAGTATCTGCCTCGGCCGGAGTCAGGGCGTCTGGCACCGGAGTGCGCGGCTTTCCGGCGGTCAGATAGCTGTAGTAGGCGTTGAGCACTTCCTGTACGGCCAGGTCTTCTGACTGCACGTGCAGCCGCAACTGTGCGCCGTCCATGTAGTTGGTCAGCCGTCCCAGCACCCAGTCGAGCATCAAGGGGTTGCTGATGAACGGACCGGGCAGCGGGAACTCGCCCGCTTCCGTGGTAATAATTACTGCAGAATCGTCCGACGTGTGCAACTCGGCCCCTTCAGGACCAGCCAGGTAAACCGGCATCAGAAAGGGAGGGTGTTCTTGTTGGACCAGGTTGCCAAAGGCCAACAGGTAGTTGAGCCGGGCCAGGGCCACCGCCAGCGGGTCTTGTTCCATGCCCCGGACTTTTTCCGGCGCTTCGAACAGCACGTCGATCTCATCGCCGTTTCGCTTGGCGACTGCCTTACGCATGGCTAGGACAGCAGCCGAGAGAAAAACCCCAGTTCCACAGGCAGGATCCAACAACGACGGGCTCGGGTCGTCCGTCAAACCCATTTCCTCAGTGACGATATGCTCCGCCAGCCACACCGGGACCGGGGACGAAGTTGGGCCTGCTTGCCGGTAGAGATCATCTAAGACACCGGGCTGGGCGTTGGATAAGTCATGTGCGGCAACGGCATCCGCCAACCCTTCGACGGTCTCCAGCACCAGGTCATCAAGCCCTAACTCCCAGCGGCGGTCCAAGGGAAGCCACGAGAAGATGTCACCCTCGCCGTAGTGGCCGATGCCCCGCCGGCTGAAGTAATCGACATTGATCACTTCGAGTAGCTCTTCCGTGTTTGCGATAGGACGCCGAGGCGCAACGAAACGCCGGGCGGTCAGCCGAGCCAGGAGGGCCAGATAGGTCTGGTGTGTAAACAGGGATTCGCTCCGAGACGCTTGGTCCGGAGTATCGGTCCGGAACCACTGCCATGCTCTGAACCGGGCGGCAACGGGTGGGGTATGGCCGGCAGTGGCTAAGATGCGGCTGAGCCGCTCAGTAGTCTGGGCGAAGACCGCGCTTTCGGTACCGAACTCAGCTTCCATCAGTTCAGCCAGCGCAGAGGCGTCGGTTCTGGCGTCGCCCCCGTTTGAATCGGTCGGTGGCAGCCTAGAACTCCGCGCTCTTGGGCGTCCGGGGGAAGGGAATAACGTCCCGGATGTTGGAAACACCAGTCACGAATTGGACCGTGCGCTCGAATCCCAGACCGAAGCCCGAGTGGGGCACCGTGCCGTAGCTCCTCAGATCCAGGTACCAGGAATATTCATCAAGGGAGATTCCGGCTTCGGTCATACGGCCTTCCAGCACGTCACGGCGTTCTTCTCGCTGACTGCCGCCGATGATCTCGCCGATGCGCGGCACCAATACGTCCATGGCGCGGACGGTCTCGCCGTCGTCGTTCATCCGCATGTAGAAGGCCTTGATGCCCTTGGGGTAGTCGGTGACGATCACCGGCTTCTGTATCTTGGTTTCTGTCAGGTAGCGCTCGTGTTCCGATTGGAGATCGGTGCCCCATGAAACCGGATACTCGAATTTCTCGCCCGATTCCTGCAATAGCTTGACTGCTTCGGTGTAGGTTATGCGCTCGAACTGTGAGTCGGCGATGCCTTCCAGAGTGGCGATGTTGCTATCGTCGTACCACTTTTTGAAGAACTCCATGTCTTCCTGGCAATTATCCAGCACGTGCCGCGAAAGGTACTTCAGGAAGTCTTCCGCAAGCTCGGTCAACCCGTCCAACTGGCAGAAGGCCACCTCCGGTTCGACCATCCAGAATTCGGCTAAATGGCGTGAAGTATTAGAATTCTCGGCCCGAAACGTCGGCCCAAACGTATAGACGTCCGACAGCGCCATGGCGAATATCTCGGCCTCGAGCTGGCCGCTGACGGTCAGGAACGCCGGCTTTCCGAAGAAGTCATCTTCGTGCTTAACCGCGCCGTTTTCTTTTGGTACGTTATCCAGGTCTAGGGTCGTCACCTGGAACATGGAACCCGCGCCTTCAGCGTCGCTGGCGGTGATGATGGGAGTTTGAATGAACTGGAACCCTCGCTCTTGGAAGAAGGAATGGATCGCGTAGGCCACCGAGTTCCTAACCCGGGCCATCGCGCCAAAGGTATTGGTCCGCGGTCGCAGATGGGCAATCTCCCTGAGAAATTCTGGGGAATGCCGCTTCTTCTGGAGAGGATAGGTCTCGGGGTCGGAGCCGCCGAGCACGGTGAGAGACTTGACCAGAACCTCGTATCTCTGGCCTTGGCCTGGAGATTCGACCAACACGCCCTCGACGCTCACGCTGCAACCGGTGGTGAGTCCGGAGGCGGCTTCGTGGCCGGGGTTGTCTTCGTCAACCACCACCTGGAGGTCCTGTAGGGTTGAGCCGTCGGTAATCTGGAGGAAGGTAACGGACTTGGAAGAACGGCGAGTCTTGACCCAACCCTGGACCAGAACGTCGCCGCCAGCCTGTTCCTGGGCGAAGATATCTTTGATCTTGGAGCGCTGCATCAGCGCCTCCTGGAATGGATTTAGAGGTCTTGGATGGGGCTACCGGAAACTTAAGGGCTGGTGGTTAGGCCGTGGCAGGCTCTTCGACCCACTCGTCGGCCCAGGCCTGGATGGCCTCGGCTACATTTCGGAATGCCAGGCCCTTGGGGGACAAGGAATACTCAACCACCACCGGGCGCCGGTCGTACACGCGACGTTGCACCACGCCCTCTTCCTCCAGTTCTTGTAGGCGCTGAGAGAGCAGGCGGTCGCTGAGTCCATCGATATAACCAGATATCTCGGTGAACCGTCTGGGTTCTGCCAGGAGGCAACGAAGAATCAGACAGGTCCATTTCTTGCCTAAGACCCTCATCGCGTTTTCGTATTTCGGACATGGTGTATCGCAGTTCATGATGCTCCTCGCCGCGACCCTTGGTGTCGTCGGTCCGAGTGGTTTATACCAGCCAACGGTAACACTCTATTATGCTGCCGCGCTACAGCCTACCCTAACTAATAATTAGGTACTTCACAAATACATTATTAGGTACTGAATTCCAGGTAGGACGAATAAACGGACAGGTTAGCAGAAACGGGACATGACCGACCATTCGGTCAGGATGCCCTGCTGAAGTTACAGCCCACTTTACAAGGATTGACCAACTTAATGGCAACGCTAAGCATCGGCAAAGCACACTTCACTATCGGCGCGCACGACAACGACTACTCTCAGGAAGGGAACTTGGAACGACCGGGTTCGATTTCCGGCCTGTCCCGTTTCATGACTTCCGCCCAGGGTGTGGCGGATGAATACGCCGACTTCAAGTATACCCAAACCGACTGGCGCGCGATTCGTCCGTAAGGGCGATCGCCAACCGGTTTTAAAGGCCCCGTCTTTCTTCATTCAGAGATTGCCAATCGGGCTTAATTGCCCCGTCCTTCCTACTACGAAGGACGGGGCCTTTTTTATCTACAGCTCCGGGCGGGCGGCGCCCCATTGGGTGGCCGCCTCGTAGGCATGGGCCGTTTTCAGCAAGGTTTCTTCCGCGAAATGCGGCCCGATCAATTGCATTCCGACTGGCAGTCCGTCAGAGAACCCACATGGCACGGATAATCCTGGCAGCCCGGCGATGTTCACGGGCAATGTACAGACATCTATGAGGTACATCTGGACCGGGTCGCCGACCTTTTCGCCGATCTTGAATGCGGTAACCGGAGAGGTTGGCGTAACCAGCACGTCAACGTCCTGAAAAACCCGGTCAAAGTCCTGCCTGATCAGCGTTCGCGCCTGTTGGGCCTTCAGATAGTAGGCGTCGTAATAACCGCTGGACAGGGCGTAGGTCCCCAACATCACCCGGCGGGTGACCTCTGGTCCGAAGCCGTATTCCCGGGTCTTTTCCATGGCCTCCCAAATATCGTCAGTGTCCTGATAGGAATAGCCATACTTTACGCCGTCGTAGCGGGCCAGGTTGGCCGAGCATTCAGACGGCGCGATGATGTAATAGCAGGCCAGCGCGTATTTGGTTGTGGGCAAAGAGACCGGCCGCACCGAAGCGCCGAGCCCTTCCAACACTGCGACCGCGTCGTCAATGGCTTGCCGGGTTCCGGATTCCATGCCTTCTACGAAGTATTCCTCGGGCACACCCACGCGCAGCCCATTGATTTCCTGGCCCAGGGTTGCTGCGTAGTCTGTGGGGTTTCGTTTTACGGAAGTTGCGTCTCGAGGGTCGTGGCCGGCGATGCCGTTCAACGCCAGGGCGCAGTCCATGGCGGACCGCCCAACCGGGCCGATCTGGTCCAGAGACGAGGCGAATGCAATCAGACCGTAGCGGCTGACCAGCCCGTAGGTCGGTTTCAGGCCAACCACGCCGCAGAGCGCCGCCGGTTGCCGGACACTGCCACCGGTATCCGATCCCAGAGAGTAGATGGCTTCCCCTGATGCCACGGATGCCGCGGCCCCGCCGCTGCTGCCACCGGGCACACGGTCTAGGTCCCAGGGGTTATGTGTTGGGTGGTAGGCTGAATTTTCGCAGGACGACCCCATGGCGAACTCGTCCATGTTTCCCTTACCCAGCATCACCGCGCCCTGGCCCATCAGCTTTTCCACGGCCGTGGCGTTGTAGACCGGCACGAAGTTTTCCAACATCTTTGACGCGCAGGTAGTGGCTACGCCCTCGGTACACATCACATCTTTGATCTGCACCGGCACACCGGTTAGCGGCCTGCCCTTGCCAGCGGCCAGCATACGGTCGGCCTTTTCTGCTTGAGCTAAGGCTATCTCGGGGGTAAGGGTCAAGAAAGATTGAACACGGTCTTCGATGGCCTCTATCCGATCCAAACAGGCCTGTGTGAGTTCAACCGAGCTTATCTGCCGTGCGGTCAGTTGGGCGTGGGCGTCTGTGATACTGAGCCAATTGAGTTCCGCCACGCCTATTCCTCCAGCACCGCTTTGACCCGGAAGAAATCTCCTGAGCGGTTCGGCGCGTTCTTAAGCACGTCTTCTGAGTCTAGAGAGTCTTCAGCTAGGTCCTCGCGCATCACTGTCTGCAGCCCTCCAGCATGGCCGGTGGGGGTGACGTCGGTGGTGTCCAGCTCGTTTAGGACTTCGAATTGCTCCAATATTTGAGAGAGTTGCTCTCCAAACATCTCGATCTCTTCTTCAGTGAGGCCGATGCGCGCCAGAGAGGCGATGTGTTCTACTTGTGACCGTTCAAGGTGCATGCTTAGACCTCGTGTTAATTGTGACGGGATTAATCGTGGGAGTGGCCGTGGCCATGCTCGTGCTCGGCATGACCTGGTTCTTCGTCTTCACCTGAATCATCAGAGTGCTCTGTATTGCCGATGCTGTGACAGTGGTGTTCTTCCCCGGCCAGGCCAACTGGGCCCACGTGTACCGTGGCGTTGGAGAGGTATTTCAGGGTGTGGAGCAACTGGTGGTGCACCTCTTCGGCGATGTCGTGGCCTGCTCTGACCGAGAGGTCCAGGTCAACGGCAATGTTCAACTCCGCCAACATCTTATGAGCCAGCCAACGGACCCGCACCTCTGAAACGTCTTGGACGCCATCGGTAACCGAGGCCAATTCGCGTACTTCTTCAGGTACTTCCGGCTCGAGACCGTCCAACAGGCGGGAGAATATCGACTTGGAAGTATCAACAACTATACGCAAAATGGCTACAGATATCACCAGCCCCACTATTGGGTCGGCTGGAAGGCCACCCTAACAGCCCCGAACAGGACCGCCAGGTTGGTCAGGCCGTCAACGGCGCCATGACTATGGCCGTGACCGACAGAACTCGCGTCTTTTGGGTCGTCGTGTTCGTGCATCATTCCGGCGCCGATCCCATTGGGTACCTACCCGATTAATGTATCACCTGAGAGGCCCTGCCTATGCTTGAGCCGGTGACAGGATCCGGGGTTTATGGTTGTTAGAGTCACGCAAAATATGCCCCTGACCGATGGCCGCCAGGCACCAGTTGTTGTATCATTGCTCAGGCGTGCCCTCTCTTCAGAAATGTTTAAATCACTGATCAATTGGCGTCTTCGTACGCCCTTTTACTATGGATGGCTGGTTCTGGCCATCACCGCCATCGCAACCTTTGCCGCCAGTGGGCTTACCCAGGTGGTGCTGGGCGGCGTACAGGTCTACATCACCGAAGAAAGCGGTTGGGACGATGGCAGCCTGGCCTTCGCCGCCACCCTGGGCACCTGGATGTCGGGCATGATCGCCCCGATCATCGGCAGGCTGGCTGACCGGTTTGGGCCCCGCTGGCTCATGCCTTTCGGTCTGGTCGTCGCCGGGATCGCTTTCTTCGTGATCGCCGGCTCAAATTCTGTCTGGCAGTTCTATGCCGGCTATGTTGTCGGCCGGGCAGTGAGCAACCCGGTGTTGGTGGGGCTGGTCCCCCGCACGGCGGCGGTTAACTTCTTTCGGCGGCGACGTAATATCTCACTGGCGATGGTCTCCACCTTCCGGCCAATCTCCGGCGCGATCAACATCCAGATAATCTCATTGATCACCGCGCACCAGGGCTGGCGGTCGGCTTACCGGTACCTGGGCGTATTGAGTCTGCTCTTGATCCTGCCGGTCGTGCTCTTTATACGGCGTAGGCCAGAGGACATCGGCCTGCTCCCGGACGGTGCGACGCCAGAACCGACGGGTATGGAAGTGGGCAGCGCAAGGGCTCGGACATTGGCGCCCGAGTTTAGCTGGACAGCGAAAGAAGCCGTGCGCACGGGGGCTTTCTGGCTGTTGCTGTCGATCACCGCCCTTGGCACACTCGCCTCCAGCGCCACCGGCTTCAGCCTGGTGCCATTTCTGGTCCAGGACGCCGGGCTTTCTACTGCGGCTGCTGCGGGCGTGTTGAGCCTGGGAACGTTTCTGGCAGTGGCGAATATCTTCTGGGGTTATCTGGCGGACAAAATCACGCCCCGACGTTGCCTGATCGTCATGATGATCGGCGCCGGACTGATGATGGTCTTCCTGCTGACCGTGGACTCGATCGGCGAGGCGTTATTGTTTGCAGTTTTTTGGGGGGTGTTCTCCGGAGGACTGGGATCCCTGGAGAATATGGTGCTCGCCAACTACTTTGGCCGCGCCTCATATGGCACCATTCTGGGCGTATTTTCGCCGCTGCAGATGATCGCTCTTGGCATGGGTCCGGCCATGGCATCGATGGTCAGGTCGCTGGCCGGAGACTTTTACACACTCTACATCGCCATGAGCGCGGCATATTTGGTTTCCGCCGTTTTGATGTACGTGGCCAAACCGCCCCAGCGTCCCATAAGGGAGTCAGCTGAGGCGATATCACCTGTTTACTAGGTGATATCGCCTCAGCTGCCGGACACACTGCCTAGCTGTCGCTAGCTCATCTCGGAGCCACCGGACACACTTATAGAAAGGCCGGTCATGTAGTCGGACTCGGCAGAGGCCAAGAATGCTGCGAGACGTGCGATATCGTCGCCCTGAGCGATGCGGCCCATGGGCACCCGGTAGGCCCGTTCGCGCACCATGTCTGCCCGGTACTCCTCGCCCGACTCGCCTTCAGGGGCTAGCGCTCCGGCGATGAAATCAACCCGCTCCGTGTCCACCAAGCCGGGGCAGATGGCATTGACGTTGATCTTGTTCACCGCCATTTCTTGGGCCATCGCCTGCGTCCAGCCAATGACCGCGAACTTGGAGGCGCAGTAGGCGGCGTAACGGGCGATGCCGCGCTTGCCGGCGCCTGAAGAGATGTTGATGATCTTGCCGCCGCCGCCCCGGTTGACCATGTGGGTGGCCACGGCCTTTGACACCAGGTAAGTACCTCGCACGTTGACGCGCTGGACCTCGTCGAACGCCTCTTCTTCTAGTTCGAGCACCGGCACCCGGTCCTTGCCTGGCCGAGACCCAGCGTTATTGACCAAGATGTCGATCTTCCCGAACTGGCCCAGAGTCTTGGCGACCATGTCAGTCACCTGAGGGCCGTCGGAAACGTCAGAGAACAATCCCAGGGATTGGCGTCCCAGATTTTCGATCTCTTCTACCACGCTGTACAGCCCAGCCCAACCAGACTGGCGGTCCTCGGCGCGGATGGCCGTCGCGCTGGCCTCGATGTCGGTCACTACTACGTCAGCCCCTTCTTCGGCCAGACGGATGGCGATGCTCCGGCCGATGCCGTGCCGTCCGCCTGCCCCGGTTACCAGGGCAACTTTACCGCTAAGGTCATACATTATTGTCATCCTCACAAATCATGAAGCTTGGAAAGCTAATGCAGTTTAGCGAAACAGAAGGGCGTCTGCCAGGGGTGGCTAGGGCTGGCCAGAGGGAAGGCCGGAATCAGATTGCCGATTCTTCTTTAGGAATCGAAGATGGACGCCAGGCCTGCCAGACCATTCCCTTGCTGGGCGAAAATAACATGGCCGCCAAGAACAACCCGGTGGCCACGACAACTATGCTGGGGCCGGTGGGCAGGTTGGCGTGGAACGACAGATAGAGGCCGGCCAGAGTGGAGATAAATCCTGTCAGCACACTCAAGGCCATAATCCCTGGTATACGCCGGGCCAGGAGGGCTGCGGTGGCCGCTGGAGTTACCAGCAGCGCCAGCACTAATACGATTCCTACCGCCTTTAGCGAGGCCACGGTTGTCACTCCCACCAGCAGGGGCAGCAGGTATTGGATGAACCGCACCGGGATGCCTGATGCGGCGGACATGGTGGCGTCGTAGGCGGTGAACAAAAGCTCTTTGTAGAGGGCCGCTATGACCATCAACACCCCTCCGGCGACTAGGCCGATTAGCAAGACTTCTCCCCATGAGACGCCAAGAACGTTGCCAAAGAGCAGGCCAAATAGGTCTGCGGTGTAATTATCTACTCGGCTCATCAAGATGATGCCCACCGCGAACCCGCTGGCGAAGATGATGCCGATGGCAGTGTCCAACCGCACGTGGGCCTGGCGACTGATGAAGGTGATGGCCAGCGACGCCGGTAATGCCCAGGCGAACGCCCCCCAGAAGATGCTGCCACCAAAGAAATAGGCCACGGACATTCCGGCCAGAGATGAGTGGGCCACCGCATCGCCCATGAAGGCCATGCCCCGCAGCACTACGAAGACGCCGACCACCGAGCAGACCAACGCTGCGAAAGAAGCCGCCAGCAACGCCCGCTGCATGAACGCAAACTCCCATGGTTCTATTAAGGCGTCAATCATGGGTCGCACATTTCTTAGATAAAACGATTAGTGCGTCAGTCATGCTTGTGGCCTGAATGATCGACTTCCGGGGTGCCGTCGGCATGGGTGTGGTGCTGATAGGCGTAGGCCTGGCCATCCAGGTGC
>Ga0315339_1002595_pt1 | contig 13558 bp, 21 predicted proteins | sample ASW17metaG_FD_204514 | JGI IMG/M metagenome (GOLD analysis project Ga0315339, IMG submission 204514) | Ammonia-oxidizing marine archaeal communities from Pacific Ocean, United States - ASW #17 | ecosystem: Environmental > Aquatic > Marine > Oceanic | place: USA: California | collected 2016-12-05
TGATGACGACTAACGGCTGGCCACTGTAGCGGCTTTTATGAAGCCTTTTTCAATTCGTCAAGACGGAACTGCAACTTCGTACTAACGGGTAAACAAATCCAATAAGCGATGAGAGTGCCGTAAAAAACAGTCAATAGAGCTACCGAAGCACTCGGACCGATAGCCGCGGGATCATCAATACTTGTAAGGATGAGAACAAGGCCATTCAAAGATCCTACCCATCCTGTCGCCTGAGCGTATGACTTTATCTTAGTAAACATGACGATTCCTATTTCTAACTCGCCAATGACTTTGCTTTGATCGGCTCCTAGCTTCGGTGGTATCACCGTGTACCCAAAGTAGCGAAATGAGCTAATAACATTCTGTAGTGGAAAGCTAAATAATGTGAGCGCCACTGTGCCGCCAACTACGAATAGCATGGACGGCATATTGATAAAAACAGTGGGGTCTCCCATAGCTCCCATAGCTAATAGTACTAATACAAAAGCAGATAAAAAACCAACGATGGTTGCTATATCCATAAAGCCAGGCCTCCTGCCAAAGGTTAAATAGTATGCCGATCTCGCAGAATACAAGACCGAGTACGAGGACGATAATCTTATCAAGATCGATTTGACCGGACAAGTCGCATTACATAAACGGAGCTTAATTTATGAATATTATAAAAGGGGTAATAGACAAGGTGGCCAGCCGTAAGCTGGCGGTGACGGCGGCTGCGGGTGCGGCGGCGGCTACGGGCGCGGTAGAGATCACCTTGCCGGTGGCTATAGTGGCGGCGTCGCGTATATCATTGGTCAGGGGTTGGTCGATACGGGGGGCGACTGAGGCGCGGCAGGGGAGAAAGAAAAGCGGGACGGCTGTGAGGGCCGCCCCGCTTTATGTTTCTGCCATTTTACGCTTAAACCGTGTGTTGGATGTATCTCCTGTCTCTATTGTCCCCCGGTTTCAGCTCCAAGTTTTTGACCGTGGTCCGCAATCATCACCCAACGGTCACCGTCTTTCTTCAAGATGTCTGTCCATGCCGTTCGTTCCTGAACTTTATTCTTCCCGTCCGTAGTTTTTAAATCCTCCTGGGTATAGTGCACAACGGCGATATCATCGAAAATACGGATCGAAATGGGCTTTTTAATGCTCAACAATATCTTGCCCCATACAGGAATTCCATTCTCTTTTGGTTCAAAATAGTACCGGACACCTTTGCTCCGTTGGGTCTTGTCGTCAGGTAGATATCCCTGGGGTAGCCACCCCGTAAAGTCGTCGTGGTAGTATTCTAAAAAGCCATCTGTGTCTCCACTTTGAAGGAGACCGACATAGTGCTCCACATTTGACCATATCTCTCGTTGTTCTTTGTTCCATACTTCCGAATCCGCCTCGATGGGAGCAGTCAAAAGGAAAGATATCCAGAATATTGCCGCTATGGTCCTTTTATGTCGTTTCACTTCGCTTCCTCCAAGTGTATGGGGTGACTCCTCGTATAAGGGTTCATGTCGCGGTCAATATACGGAATATACGGAAGGGATGGGCAAATAAACGTGACGGGGGTCACAGGCCGAAAGCGGCGATGGCGATAGCGTATATTCTGGGGCAGGCGGCTTCTAAACTGGACAAAGTAGGGCAGGGGGGGGTTCCAATTCCAATCCGGACAGTTAGTCCGTCTGCCTCCATCTCGCCGCCGCCAACGCCTCCGCACTACCCGTCTTACCCGCAGCATCCAGCGCCTCGATAGCCGCACCGTAGCGCTCTTCGTTCGCATGATCGTAACGCTTGGTCATCGCCATCGACTTATGGCCGGCGAGGTAGTTGACTTGCTTTATGGGGACGCCGAGGTCCAGTAGATTGACTTGAAGAAATGTCATATTGAAGGACTCCAATATCACTGGGTCAGAAAAACCTAAAAAGCGGGGCGCCTTTAAGGGGCGCCCCGCTTTTTAGGTATTCCGATTACGACTCTAATTTTCTATTATGCTCTCAGCTGTTGATAATTGATACTGAGCAAGCTGCGCTTCCAATTGCTGTCGCATGTCATCAAGCGTGCTATCGAAAGAGTCATTACTCCGAGGTGCGCCATCGAGCTCGTCGCCTGCAAGCTGGCCTCGATTAGCGCCCTCAGATGGATTTGATTTCCACTCCTGTAATATCATACCCAACCTTAAGATTCTACGCGATTCCTCATTTTCTATGGCTGCGATCATCGCTATCACTGCCTTAATTTCGTCCTCCATTAATGCAGTCGCAGACTTTTCACAGCCGCCGTCGGCCTTTGCTACGAGTGAGACACGGTCTGTTCCAAGTTCACTAAACATTTCTATAGCACACTGAGTAATCTGGTCAGCGTGTTGGTGATCTACTTCTACTGATTCGGCATGGTCGTGTTGCGCGTCCTTAAGATCTGCTGCGCATTTTCCACAACCCGCGCTTGATACTCTAACGCTCGCAGCAATGAGGGCTACTGTCGCAATACCAGTGATCAACTTCATAGTGTGGTGGCTCCTCCTCTAAAGGTTTAAAGTACAATTCTTACTATTGAATATATACGAACGGCGCGGAATTGAAACAGTATTACGAACGCTTCCACCTGGCCGCCGCCATCGGCCTGTGACCTCCGTCACGTTTTTGCCCGACGAAGTACGTTAAGTTAAATTGACCGAATATATTTTCTGACGACATCGTGTTAACCCCACACAATCGGAGCAACCATGGACCGTCTCAAACTCGTTTTACTCGTCGCTGCACTGACATTACCTGTATCCAGCACTCAGGCCCTCGAGTGGGTCGACTACGACGGCACGATACCCGATAATGCGGTTAGCGTTAACGAAGGCACGGAAGATCGTCCAGTCTGTCGTAAGAACTCGCGTATTGGAATTGTGAATGATAGTGGCAAGTGCTATAGCGTAAAGGTGGGTGGCAGTATTTCGAAAAAAACACAGGACGATGGTTACCAGATCTTGGTCGATGAATCTGCTACGGAAGACACGGAGGACACGTATACGGCCGACGAGTACGCTGCGGCCACAGAAGGCATGTATACGCAGGACGACTTGGACGGGGCAGTAACGCTTGCCCTGGATGGCTTGTATACGCAGGCCGAGTACGATGCAGCCACAGATGGCATGATCTCACAGGACGCCGCCGACGAACTGGTTGAAGCGGCGGCAGCGGCTGCCACAGAAGGCATGTATACGCAGGCTGAGGTTTCGATGTATGCGGACTCTGAATTTCCATGCGACTCAATAGAGCAAGCTGGCGAAGGCAGTTGCTGGGACCGATCTACGGATGCGAGGGGAATAGATTTGGCGGCGCAATTGAAGCGCGGCCTCACATGCAATAAGTTTGGTATTTTAGGAAGCACAAAATATGAATATTGTATGGAAGTGGGTTCAGAAATTCTGGAAGGGGTCGGTTGGGATTGCGACGAGAACGGATACTGCGCGCATCCGGGGCGAGGATCGAGGTAGGATGACGCGGCTGACAAGCGAGCGTGCGCCCTACCATGCGTCAGCCGCAGAAGCTCAGCCCGAAGCTGATGTCTTCTGCGGCTGCCAGGTGCCAATAGCGCACTTTCCATAGAACGCATCAAAGCGGGACGGCCCTCGCAGCCGTCCCGCTTTTCTTTCTCCTCTGCCGCGCCTCAGTCGCCCCACGTATCGACCAACCCCTGACCAATGATATACGACGCCGCCACAATAGCCACCGGCAAGGTGATCTCTACCGCGCCCGTAGCCGCCGCCGCACCCGCTGCCGCCGTCACCGCCAGCTTACGGCTGGCCACCTTATCAATTACCCCTTTTATAATATTCATAAATTAAGCTCCGTTTGTGTTGTGCGACTTGCCCGGTCAAATCGGACTTGATAACATTATCGTCCTCATAGTCGGTTTTGTATTCTGCGAGATCGGCACACCCATCTCACCTTTGGCAGGAGGCTTGGCGTCATGGATATCGCAACCATCATTGGTTTCTTATTTGCTCACGTATTAGTACTAATAGGTATGGAAGACCCCATTATTTTTTTTAATGTTCCGTCTGTACTGATCGTAGTGGGTGGCACATGGGCGCTCACATTATTTAGCTTTCCACTACAGAATGTTGTTAGCATTGGTCGCTACTTCGGCTACACGGTGATGCCACCGAAGCCAGGAGCCGATCAAAGCAAAGTCATTGGCGAGTTAGAAATAGGAATCGTCATGTTTACGAAGATGAAATCATACGCTCAGGCGACAGGATGGGTAGGTTTTTTGATCGGCCTTGTTCTCATGCTTGGAAGTAGCGGTCCCGATTTCAATGATCCCGCTGAAATCGGTCATGCGGCGGCGATAGCTCTATTGACTGTTTTGTACGGCACTATCATCGCTTATTATATTTGTCTGCCCATTAGTACGAAGTTGCAGTGCCGTCTTGACGAATTGAAAAAGGCTTCATAAAAGCCGCTCCAGTGGCCAGCCGTTAGTCGTCGTCACCGCCAGCTTACGGCTGGCCACCTTATCAATTACCCCTTTTATCATGTCCATCGTATTTAACTCCTTATATATAGCGTATAGGTTTCAAGCCTCGGCCAGCTCGAGATCGGGTTGGCCGTTCTCTGCCGGCGCCTCTACCGCGCCATCGTCTACGCCCTCTACATCGGGTGCAAACTCGTACAGGCCGGCGATGGCGCCCGCCGTCTGCGGGTAGGCCGCTTCGAGCTGCTAGCGCTGGGTGGTGTTCTGGTTGATCTGGCCGAGGATCTGGGCGGATGGAAATCAGTGGCGATGGTGCGGCGCTACCGTAAGATCGTAGACGAGCGCCTGGACGATGTCATGGATGCCTTCAACGAAGACGGCGAAGAGCAGAGTTCTGAACGTTAGCCTCAGCTGTCGAAGGCGAACCGACCGTCACCCGCTGCTCTGCTGCCACCGACAGCGCCGGAGACGCCGCCTAACGGCCGCTAACGCCACCACGGTGACTAACCATCTACACGCAGCCCGTCGTCACGCCGCCGTCAACGTTCGCGCTAGGCGAACCGACGGCGCCCGCCGCTGCATCCGGCGAACCCGCATATGCCGCACGCCCACACGCCGGCATCTCGGACCCACTAGGCTAAATGCGTACGGCGGATACAACCGCTCTGCCATAGATAAATTCACCACCGATTTGGGAACCAAACTCGATGGCACGGGCGTATTGATCAACTTGACCGACCCGGGCTGGCTCCTGCTTTTGGCTTGGTTTTTGCGCGAGACTCAGTTGAATCCTCATTTCAATTTCTTCTCTTCCATTTGCTGGAGCTTACTTGATAAACCGATCGAACACATTTTTCGTCATACGCTGCACGCGCGAGTCAGGGCCTTGCGGCCGGGCGTGTCTATTTGCGGGCAAAACGTGGCCAGGAGGCAATGACAAACCTTGCGCGTACCAGATGGATGCCGCATTGAATACAACGTTGTCCTTGGGTCCATTGTAAATCGTCGCTGCATGGGATGAATCGGGTCTATTTCTCCCGTCGACCGCATTGCTTGTAGCCAGGGTTTCATGACCGGGCAAATCGCGGGCAGGATAACCGTTCCATTCCCAGCCTACCAGGCCCTGGATCGCATCGCCTTCTTTCATATCGGTGCCTTCATACAGCCAGTGATCGGGCTTGGCGCAGATAAAGTCACCGCCACCGATGCCGGCGTGGCGTCCACCCATGAGAAGCGCCCCGTCAGGCCCCATTGGGTACTTGAGTTTTCGTCCCGAATACCGCTTGGCGTAAGCATCCCCAACGAAGTAGCCTTCGCGTCGCATAATACGGTGAGGCTGATCCTCAGCGGAGGGTAGCAAAGGCACCACCATTAAAAGCGTGTTACCACTCAGGAACGCCACGTTCACACCTGCGTCGCGAGCCTCGATGGCGTTGGCGTACATCTCCCCTGTCCAATACTCGTCATGGCCTACAGAGATGAAGCCTTTCGCGAGCTGCAGTCTCGGACCGTGCCTGTGCGTATCCATGTTCGATATGTACGACACATCGTAGCCCTGCTGCTCCATCCAATAGGACAGCGGAAATTCCCAAAGAAGAAACTCTCCCGAACCCACGGAGGCAGGTCTGTCGACAAGATGATCCTGACAAAAATTGGCGTAGGGACGGTCAAAACTAACCCACCCGGCATCCGTACCCGTGGTCCACTTTTTTCGTTCAGCGCCATTGAGGGCAAACTCGTCACCGTGGTAAAGAGACCACCTGTCATTGGGCCAACTATTGTACGCTTGCCAGGTCATGTCGCTGCACTGAAAAAGCAGGTCGCAAGGGCGGTCGTCGCGCACGATGAAGATCACGTAACTCTGCAGGCCGTCCTTATTGGCGGTGAGCCTGCTTTGATAGACGCCTTCTACCTTCTTGGCGGTAAGCTTGCCGAGATAAACCCCACTCACCCAGTCGTCGGGAATCTCAAACTCTACCGACGGTTCCCATTTGCATTCACGCAGGCGGTTTTCACCGATAGGCGGATCGGGTTGAGTCTTTCCCTGAATAGATTCAAATTTCATCATGGAGCGCCCGCCGTCGCCACCATAATATCCTCTGCGGAAGATTTCCAGACTGAACTCCGACACTGGATTCGTGCTCACCATGACCTTGAGTGTGTCGCCGGCGCTCACGCTCGCCTCAGAGCAGTAGCCCTCGATTCGCGGGGAACGCCACCATGTATCCAGGTCGATATACGTATTGGTAAGCAACCAGTCGCGCGTGCCAGGTTTTTCGTTTTCACGTCGGATCAGATCCCGCCCGGGCGAACTGGAACTTGGTGAGGGAGCGGATTCTTTCGGCGTTCCGTACGCTCCGGCCGCGAGAGCCAGGCTAACTGCAGTCATGCCTTTGAGTGCATCGTGGCGATTCATGCTAAGCTTGGATTCGTTCGATTCATTCATGCTGGCTAGCCCCTCACGGAGTCAGAGAGCCCAAAAACTCATCGAGCCACTCGTCAGGACCCCCGTGACCGGCAAAGAATTCCTGGATATCCTCATCGCTGTGTGAATCCGATCCCCCCACCGAAAAGAGGCCATGCTCAACGCAATATTGGCGATAGATCGGGGTGAATTCGGGCGGTACGCTGCGATGGGCGCATTCGATGCCGTCGAGTTGACACTCCTGACGCAGCGCATCCATCCTCGCTCTATCGCCGCTGTTGAAATAACCGTGCGGATGGGCAATGGCGACCTTGACACCCACTCCCTTAACGATCGGCACAACATTCTCTACCCGCGGATAGGGCGGAACGGGCACTTGCTGGTGGGCGCGACCCATCAGTTCGCCGTACTCCTCGGCGTTGGCGATAAATCCGCGGTCCACGCAATGATCGCGCAGCACCTGATTCTTGACGTGGGTGTTTCCCTGCACGGCTATTACCTGGGCTGGCCTGTAGGTCTCGAGCAGTTCCAGGCGATCGGCGTCGCTGAATCTGTGCCCCAAAGCCTGCAGTCCGCTGGACCTGGCCGCACCTGCTGCTCGCTGCCAGGCGTGGTAGTTGTCCAGCAGTGCCTGCAACTCCGGCGCATACTCAAGCGGGAATCCATAGCACAACAGATCGACGTCGCCGATCGAAGTGGTCACCGTAAGTTCCGCTGAGGGGATGGATTTGACTTCTGGATAGCCCTTGGCGCATTCCCGCACATCGGCCGCTGAGTCCAGAACGTGATGTTCGGTGATGGCGATACAGCGAACCCCTAGTTCGCGCGCCCGTTTGAAATGGTTTTCGATGTGGGCTGTGGCATCGTAGCTCCAAAAGGTATGGAGGTGGAGGTCGTAGGACGCCGGAGGGCGATTGGCAGTATTCATGAAAACTCTTCCTAATTTATTGGTTGATGGTGCGCAGGGCCTTTTAAGGGCATTATCTCGGTTCCTCATCGATTTGGTTTTCGATCGCCGGCATCAACGCCCTGGGTCACAGCCATCTGGCCTACAGCATGGGCATGGCCGGCGCCGCGCAGAGGACTCGCGAGCTGAGTAGCGAATGGGCGGCCAAGGGCGTCCGCGTCAACGCCATCGTCTGCGCCCAGCTCCTCAACGCCGAGCTCGAAAAGCACATCGCCGCCGACCCGACCCTCGGCGACACCTACTTGCGCGGCATCCCGATGGGTGCCTGGGCGACTCCAGCGACATCAAGGGCCTGGCGATTTTTCTCGCCGCCGACGCCGCAGCGTGGATCACCGGCACGCTGATCCCGCTCGACGGCGGCAATCTGGCCAAAAACGCCGGCAGTTCGCACCCGGGCAGGCCCAACGCGCCCGCCGAGCAGATCGGGCTGGATTGATCGAGATCGGAGCCACCCGCTATGCGGGTGGCTCCGCAAGATCCTGGTGCGAGGCGAGATGCAGGTGAATATTCCTCACCGCCCCTGCGCCACCACACGCGCGTGTTCTTTGCGGAACGCTGGACTCCGCTTTTCCTCAATCACCTCCAGCTCGACCCCGCGCTCGAACGGAGGCAGATTACCCGCGTAAAACGCGCGCTGGTAGTGGACTTCGTCGGTAAATGCCCACACCCGCTTCTTCCGGCCACTCCCCGGCCAGCGCACCCGCAGGATCCGCTTCTGCTCGCGATAGCGGCGTTTGGGCGTCGGCTCGCGCTCATCGACGCGCCAGCGCTCGATCGCCTTTTCGTCTACCTCCACGCCCAGCCCCGGTCCATCGGGCACCGCCGCATATCCGTCCGTGAGCGCCAGCCGCTCGGTGAGCAGATCGGAGCACCAGAGCTCGTGACAAGTGATATAGGGCAATTGCGCGTGGGACAAGACCGAGCCCAGCTGAATCGCAAAGGCGGTGGTAATCCCCGTGCCGACCAGCTGCAGCCAGAAGGATTTGTTGCCGGCTGCGGCCAGCGCGGCATCGCGGCGCATAGCGGAAACACCGCCCAGCACGACAAAGCCGTCGCAGCAGTCGGCCGCCCAGACCGGATCGCTGAAATGCTCGATCAGCGGCTTGACCACCCGCTCGCGCAGGATCCGCGCACCGTCGAGGTCGCTATTTAGATTGAAAGGGGTCTCGTACATGCCCACGTTCGGATAGTGGTCCAGCTCGGCCAGAAAAACCTCGGACCGGGCCTGGTTGAGCAGAAAGCCGTTGAAGTCGATATCGAATTTGTAATCGGGCGGCACTACCGCAGCCACCGCCTCGACCTGCGCGAAGATGTCCCGCCACGGCCGGGCCTTCATCTTGAACGAAGTATAACCGCGTCGGCGCGACTGCCGGGCCTCGGCCGCCCAATCCTCGGGCGGCATATCGATATCCCACCAGGAAACCGGGCAGCGATCCCGCACCTGCGAACCGAGCAAAGCGTGGACCGGCACGCCGTTGTCCCTGGCGACCAGATCCAATAGCGCCACCTGTACCGCAAAACCCAGCGCGTCGCGATGAATCAGCTCGGCCGGGTTGCGGCCGACGAGGTGATCCACCTCCGGGCGAGGAGGCGGTGGACCGCCGAAATCCCAGTATTGGTCCCAGCCCAGGTCGTCGCCCCAGCCGACCAGACCGTTATCGCTCTCGAGCCGCACGACCCAGACGCGCTCGCCGTGGGTCGAGGCACGGTGCATGGCGCGAGCGACGCGGTGGTGGTAAAACGGTAGATTGAGCGGAATCCGCTCGGCGCGGACGATTTTCATAGCGATCTATCCACAGGTGAAGGGTTGCACGAGAATCGTAAGAGTACGCAAAGCGCGGTTCGGTACGCAACCGGCCCCTGCTTGCGGCAACGCGGAAACCATCCGATCTTACTCGCCCGCAACCGGAGCCAGGTCGTACCCTGCCCCTCGTTATGCACGGCGTCTACCGCGCCTAGGGCCTCTCCTGCTCCACCCATGCGCGCCCACTGTCCCACTGTTCGCACGATCTGGGACTCAAGACGGCGGCGATTATGCACGTTGCGGCGGCAACGCCAAACTGGTCAGGGCCAAACGATACGTGCTACCACGGTTTGGTGGACAACATCCGGAACAAATATGGATACCGATGACGGATTACGTCTAGGGCAACCATCGTCTGGCCGGATGACGGCGACCCCGAGGCGGTCGTCATACCCCACATCGACATCAAGAAATCGCTGGCTGTCGCCGCCGAGAAGGTCGGCCTGCCCAAGCTGACGCGCCACATGATGCGCCACACCTTCGCCACCTTCCTAGGCTCAAAGGGCGCGACTGATATGGATCTGATGGATCTGGGCGGATGGAAATCAGTGGCGATGGTGCGACGCTACCGCAAGGTCGTAGACGAGCGCCTGGACGACGTCATGGATGCGTTCAACGAAAACGGCGAAGAGCAGATTTCTGAACGTTAGCCTCGGCTGTCGAAGGCGAACCGACCGCCACCCGCCGCTGATGCCGGCGAACCCGCATATGCCGCCGCACGCACGCTACACGCCACCCCCTGCCCTGCTGCCGCTGACAGCGCCGCAGACGCCGCCTGACGCCAGCCCCCGCCGCTTGGATGCGACGGGGGCTTTTAGCTTGTGCCGTGATATTGAGAGTCGTACAATAATCATCCGCATGGTCGGTCTCGTGTCGTGCGAGGTCGGCACTCTCTTCTAACCTTTGGCAGGAGGCCTATTGTGCATAAGTGGCAACTTCTCGCTTCAATTTTCGTATTGTTGGTCGTCAGTGTTGAGGCCAAAGCCGGTGACAAGGAGGACGTCCTCGCTCATATGGCCGAATATTATTCGGCAATTAATGCGGCCGATACCGACCCATCGCATGTTGACGCGATTCCATTTACAAAACATACATCGTATGGTCCTAATGGCGAGTTACTCGCGACATTTGACCCTGTGAAAGTAAAAGCATGGGTGAAGGGACAAGTCGCTGCCGGCGCTAAAATTGACGTTCAACCATCACACCAGAATGCAGACGTATATGGAAACGCGGCGGTATTCACCTGTTATGAAAGCCGTAATATTAAGCCCCCCGAGGGCGAGACGATTATAAAAACGATCCGTAATACTATGGTTCTGGTGAAACAAAAAGGCGAATGGAAGGTGGTTCACAAGCATTTGTCACTCTTGACCCCGGTCAATCCCGAGTAAGTTTTAGCCTTCAAATCATTTTGCCCCACCGCCCCCGCCGCTTGGATGCGACGGGGGCTTTTCGTATACTGTCGGCGGACTCAAAAAAGAAGGAGGCAGCACAATGACGGTCGAGCAACGATTGGATCAGCTGGAGAAGCGCAACAAGCGCCTAACGGTGGCGTTGACGATGACGGTGGTGGCCATGGCAGCGGTGGTGACGATGGCGGCGACAGGCGAGAAGAACGGTGACTTCGATTCGGTGCATGCGGATGTGGTGATAGCGAAAAAAATCTTGGTGAGTAATAAAGCAGAAAATACTGTTGTCAAACTGGGGTATCAACCAAATTCTGGCAACGGCTTCATCTCAACATATTACCCCGACGGCAGACCACTGGTGACGCTGACTTCGGAAAACCGCTCGACTGGTCCGGGGACCAGTCGAGCTAAATGCGGCATAATCAGGACCTATGATCCCAACGGCAAAAACCTGTTGACGCTGAGTGCGACCGAGAACGGCGGCTCGGTCAATGTCTTCAACATGGGAGGCGATCACATCGCCCAGATGACTGCTAGCAGTAAAGGCTACGGAGTGGTCACCGTTTGGCCGGTCAAATTGCAGCAGAGTGAGGTAAGAGCACGAGCGCTGAGACCCTAGCCCATGATGGATTGAGCAACGCTGGCGGTGGCATCGAACGTTCGCTGAGCCCGCCTGACGAGCATCGCCGCATACACCCCACTGCCCCCGCCATCCGCTTGGATGCGGCGGGGGCTTTTCGTATACTATCGCCAATCTCTAACAGGGGAGTCGAGACATGTGTCTATTCAAAGCCACTCATACGGCAATTGCCTTCACTGTAAGTTGGCTGTTCTTCACAGGCTGCGTTCCGACCTATACAGTTAAGGTTAATTCGCTTAGTGCCAATTCAAGCTCTATTTCCGCGACAACCAAAATTAGTGTTGGCCTCGACCCGGAAGAGTCTGACCTCGTGAAGTTAGAATTCGGGCGAAAACTTGAGTATCTGCTGCGTGAACAAGGCCGTAATATTGTTCCCTTTGATGAAGCTGATGTCGTTTTGGTTTTTGATTTTAAAATCGACTCCGAAATGCAATCGTACACCAAATATGTTCATGATCCCGGTACTCCAACACCAAAGAAATCTGGTTCTTCTGGCGGAGGTTTTTGGGGTGGTGTCGCCCAAGGATTAGAGGAGGGTACTAAAAAAAGTCGTCCGCAACAGGCGGTCCGTAAGATCAACAATAGATCCCTGAGATTGGCTGCGATCGACAAGGAGACAAAAGGAACACTGTGGCAGGCAAATGTAAAAAGTACTGGATCCTCCGGAGACATTCGAAAAGTACTCAATTACATGGTTATTCCGGCTATAGACCTTTTCGGAGATGACACGGGTCAAGATGTTTTATATAAGATTAAACAAGATGATCCACGCGTTCAAAAAATGTTGCAATCTAGCAGGAGATGAGCTAGTCGATAAATAAGATTAATGCGTCACGCAGCCGTCATGTCTTCCGGTTTTCAGCCCCCGTCGCTTGGATGCGACGGGGGCTTTTCGTATACTGTCGGCGGACTCAAAAAAGAAGGAGGCAGCACAATGACGGTTGAGCAACGACTTGAGCAGCTCGAGCAGCGTAACAAGCGCATGACGGTGGCGTGGACGATGATGGCCGTGGCGGCTATTACTATCCAGTTCTCCGCTTGTGGAGAAGATCCTGCAGATCCTCTTACGACTTGCGATGTATCTGAAATTCTTGCAACCCCCTTGGAAGAGCGCGATCTGACTTCGTGCACGAACCTGGAGGGTGCGGACCTGGGGGGTGCGGACCTGAGGGGTGCGAAACTGTATAGTGCGAACCTGGAGGGTGCGGACCTGAGGGGTGCGAAACTGGTCAATGCGCGCCTGTATGGTGCGGACCTGGAGGATGCGAACCTGAGGAGTGCGAACCTGTCGGGTGCGGACCTGGAGGGTGCGGACCTGGGGGGTGCGGACCTGAGGGGTGCGAAACTGTATAGTGCGTACCTGGAGGGTGCAGACCTGAGGGGTGCGAACCTGGAGGGTGCGAACCTGGAGGGTGCGAACCTGGGGCGTGCGGACCTGGAGCGTGCGGACCTGGAGGGTGCGGATCTGACGGGCGCCAACCTGGAGGGTGCGGATCTGGCGAGTGCGATAAACGTGCCTGAATTGAGCGCAAAACAAGAAGAGGACGCCTGTTGGACTGACTGTGGATAATACGGCAACGGCGAGGTCGGCGCTTGGGACCGCAAAGGCAAAGGGCGAACGCTTCAGCCTGGGCCATGATAAAGGAGAAGACTAAGGTGATCCCAATCACGTTTATTCGCCCGCCCCTTCCGTATATTCCGTATATTGACCACAAAATAGCCAACCATTAACGACGAGCCAACCCACCATGAGACTAATCACAGCCATAGCCGCACTGGCCCTGCTGGCCGGAAGCATGGATGTTGAGGCGCAGAAGAGAGGCAAGGTCGGGCTGCCGGGAGACTCGGACGATGACGCCCCGCAGATCGCCC
>Ga0315339_1002596_pt1 | contig 13557 bp, 11 predicted proteins | sample ASW17metaG_FD_204514 | JGI IMG/M metagenome (GOLD analysis project Ga0315339, IMG submission 204514) | Ammonia-oxidizing marine archaeal communities from Pacific Ocean, United States - ASW #17 | ecosystem: Environmental > Aquatic > Marine > Oceanic | place: USA: California | collected 2016-12-05
TCGATGACCAGCGCGCGTTGGCCACCTTGGACGGCCACGCCGGGCCGGTGACCAGTGTGGCGTTTTTGCCGGACGGCCGCGTGCTGACGACAAGCGACGATTGGAAAGCTTTTATTTGGGACGTGAGTCGCCCCGAGCCGAAAATTGTCCACCGGCTTGAAGGCCACAAGCATAAGATCATGAGCGCCGCCGTGTCGGCCGACGGCAAGCGCGTGGTGACCGGTGGTTGGGACAAGGCCGTCAAAGTGTGGGACTCCCAAACAGGCAAGCAACTTCGATCCATCTCTGTCAGTAGTCCCGTTAATTCGGTGGCGATGGTTGGTCCGGCGGGCCGATTGATCGCGGTGGGCGGCCATGACCGTTTAGTTCGCCTGCTTGACAGTCAAACGGGGCGCTCCCTGGGTGCGCTTTCGGGACATAAAATGGGCATAACCCAATTAACGGCGTCTGTGGACGGCAAGCACCTTTTGTCCGCCAGTATCGATAAATCGGTACGGCTTTGGGATGTCGGGTCGCAGAAACTGATCCGTATACTTGAACACCACGAAAGCCAGGTTTTTGGCGTCCGCTTCCTGCCCGATGGTAAATCCGCCGTCTCTACCGGGCGTGACGGGTTCATTCTGATTTGGGATTTGGATACCGGCGAGGTCCGGCGCGCGATCAAGGCGCATGATGTGATTTCCTGGTCAGTGGCCGTGTCGCCGGACGGCCGGTTTGCCGTCTCGGTAGGCTCGGACGAAACCGCCCGGATTTGGCATATGGAGACGGGTGATCGCATCGGCACGGTTGCAGAAGCCAACAATGAGCCGAAACCCTGGCTGCAAAGCAACCATCCGGGCGCCAAACTGTATTCCAAATGCGCGCGGTGCCACGCCCTGAAACCCGGTGGCGTACGGCGCTCAGGTCCACATTTCGAAGGCCTGTTCGGACGCCCTGTCGGGACAGTTGCTGGGTACCGGTATTCCGATGCGTTGAAAGGGCGGAACTTCAGTTGGAACAAGGAAACCTTGTTTCGGTTGTTCGACGAAGGACCGGACAAGTTTTTGCCAGGCACGAAAATGCCGGTTCAACGGGTCAGCAACCCGGAAAAGCTTGCAGAGCTTGTTGACTACCTGGGACAATTGACCGGCGCAACTACCGGCAAGTGAGACCGGAATGGCGTACTGAATGAACGGAGGCTCGCCGTGACCACCTATCTCTATTCCCATCCCGCCTGCGTGGATCATGATCCGGGCCCAATGCACCCCGAATGCCCCGATCGGCTGCGATCTGTGCTCACCGGTCTTGATGAAAAACCGTTCCGCCACCTGCAGCGCGAAGAAGCGCCGGAGATCGATCTCAAATTGGTCGAGATGGTACATAAGCCCTATTACATTGAAAACCTGATCGAAAACGTCCCCCAGGACGGGACGGTTCATCTTGACCCCGATACGGCATTGTCGCCCCATTCTGGTAAGGCGATCCGCCGCGCGTCTGGGGCGGCTGTCGCGGCGGTTGATGCGGTCGTCAAGGGTGATGCGAAGAACGCGTTTTGCGCCGTGCGGCCACCCGGACATCATGCGGAAAGTTCCCGCGCCATGGGGTTCTGCTTGTTCAATTCGGCCGCCATTGCGGCCTTTCATGCGCGCAGTGCACATGGCATGGCACGCGTCGCGGTGGTTGATTTTGATGTCCATCACGGCAACGGCACGCAGCACAGCTTAGAGAACGAGCCCAACCTGTTTTATGGGTCTTCCCATCAATTTCCAGCCTATCCGGGGACCGGCCAGGAGAACGAGACGGGGTGTGCGGATAACGTTTGGAACGTGCCCCTGGCGCCGGGCGCCGGGTCTGTCGAGTTTCGGGCCGGTTATGAGAATAGGATTCTTCCGGTGCTTCAAAACTTCGCGCCTGATTTGCTGATTATTTCCGCTGGCTTTGACGCCCATGCCCGCGATCCTTTGGCCCAACTCCAGGTGCAAACGGAAGATTACGGCTGGGTAACGGAACGCTTGTTGGAAGTTGCCGATGAATGCTGCCAGGGAAGGGTCGTCTCTCTTTTGGAAGGCGGATATGATCTTGATGCGCTGCGCGAAAGCGTGCAGACCCATGTCACGGCGCTGATGGCGGCTTAACGCTGAGTTTGCGTGTCAGTTCCTTTGTGATTTTCGGGTCGTCTGTTTCTTGCCCTTACCTGAACAGCCCAGTACACTCCGGCCCCTTTAGAGCCGAGGCGCAAATGGCCGACGATAAGATTCCTGCCGACATCAAGAAATCCAATTTCGAGGACGCCCTTGGCGAGCTTGAAGAGATTGTCCGTGACCTGGAAAGCGGGTCGGGTGACCTAGACGAAGCTATCAAAGCATACGCCCGTGGTGCGCACCTGAAACGTCATTGCGAAAACAAGCTCAAGGACGCGCAGGCTAGGATCGATAAAATCGTCCTCGGCCCCGATGGCGATGTCGATACAGAATCTCTGGATAGCGAATGACTGATAAAACAGAATTCACGGCCGCTTTGACGACCAACGCTGAGGCGGTCACAGCAGTGCTTGATGCGCTGTTGAAAGAAAGTGACGGGCATGAAAATCGCGTCATCGAAGCCATGCGTTATGTGGCCTTGGCGGGCGGTAAACGGGTACGGCCGTTTCTGGTGACGGCGTCGGCGGAATTATTTGGTGTCGATCGCGGCCGCGCGCTGCGTGCCGCGGCGGCGGTGGAAATGGTGCATTGTTATTCGCTGGTCCATGATGACTTGCCGGCCATGGATGATGACGATTTGCGGCGCGGCAAGCCGACGTGTCATATCGCCTTTGACGAAGCCACGGCAATCTTGGCAGGTGATGCACTGTTGACTTATGCTTTTGAAGTGCTGGGCGATGCGGCCACCCATGATGATGCCTCCGTGCGTGCGGATCTGGTTGTGGCCTTGGCCCAGGCGTCTGGCCAAGCCGGCATGGTTGGCGGGCAAATGATTGACCTTTATGCAGAGGATCATGAATTTGACGTGCCGGAAATAACCAGGTTGCAACGGATGAAGACCGGCGCGTTGATTGCAGTATCGTGTGACATGGGGGCAATTCTTGGCAAGGCATCCGATCAGGCACGTCATGCATTGCGCGCCTACGCGCACGATGTTGGTTTAGCATTTCAGATTGCGGATGATCTTCTTGATGTCGAAGGCGACGAAGCCGAGGTCGGCAAGAAAACCGGCAAGGACGCTAATGCCGGAAAGGCGACATTTGTCTCTTTGCTTGGTGTTGAACGCGCTCATGAGCAAGCTGAAATGCTCAGCGATCAGGCCCGGGAACATCTAAAAGTATTCGGTGCCGAGGCAGATCCACTACGGAAACTCTCAGTTTTTGTTGTTCACCGTCAATCTTGAGTGATATTCAAGCTTGTTTGGCACTACATTTGATCGCCTTTCGACATTGGCTTGGCCAAAAGGAATTCCCGTGAACGCTAATTTCCTGACACCACTACTAGATACGGTTGAAGATCCAGCGGACATTCGTGATTACACATCCGAGCAGCTAGCCCAACTGGCTGATGAACTTCGGATGGATACGGTGCGCTCGGTTTCTATCACCGGCGGCCACCTAGGTGCCAGCCTCGGCGTTGTCGAATTGACTGTTGCCCTGCACCATGTTTTTGAGACGCCGCAAGACCGGTTGATATGGGACGTTGGGCACCAATGTTATCCGCACAAAATTTTGACTGGGCGGCGCGCGCGCATGCATACGCTGCGTAAAGGCGACGGTATCTCGGGGTTCACCAAGCGCTCGGAAAGCGAATACGACCCCTTTGGCGCGGCGCATTCCTCGACATCCATTTCAGCGGGTCTTGGGATGGCGGTGGCCAATCAATTTTCCGGCGTTAATAGTCAGGTCGTGGCCGTAATCGGTGACGGCGCCATGACCGCTGGCATGGCGTATGAAGCCATGAACAATGCTGGTTCTATAGATGCCAATTTGATCGTCATTTTGAACGACAATGATATGTCCATTGCGCCGCCCGTCGGTGCGTTGAGCGCCTATCTGTCTCGATTGATATCATCTCAGAAGTTTCGCTCGATGCGCCATTTTGCAAAAGAAGTGGCCAAAAATTTCCCGCGCCAGATAGAAGAATCCGCGCAAAAAGTTGATGAATATGCCCGCGGCATGGTCACTGGCGGCACGTTGTTCGAAGAACTTGGATTTTATTACGTCGGTCCCATCGACGGCCACAATCTTGACCATCTTCTGCCGGTGCTAAAGAACCTTCGCGATGACAAGGTGCGGGGACCGGTTTTGTTGCATGTCGTGACGAAGAAAGGGCACGGCTATCAACCTGCGGAAGAATCCGCGGACAAATATCACGGTGTTTCGAAATTCGATTTCTTGACCGGTGAGCAACACAAACCGAAGGCCAACGCACCGAGTTATACGGGTGTCTTTGCGAACGCATTGATTTCCGAAGCTGCGAAGGACGACAAAATTGTTGCCATTACCGCGGCGATGCCGTCCGGAACAGGATTGGACAAGTTCGCCGATTCCTATCCAACCCGCAGTTTCGACGTGGGCATTGCCGAACAGCATGGCGTGACTTTTGCTGCTGGATTGGCGAGCGAAGGCTACAAACCTTTTGCCGCCATATATTCAACTTTCCTTCAGCGGGCCTATGATCAAGTCGTGCATGATGTCGCGATTCAAGGATTGCCCGTACGGTTTGCCATTGACCGTGCGGGATATGTCGGTGCCGACGGCTCGACCCATTGCGGCGCATTTGATCTCGCATATCTTTGTACGTTGCCGGGTTTTGTGGTGATGGCGCCAAGCGATGAAGCTGAATTGGTTCATATGACCGCCACCGCTGCTGCGTTTGACGACGGACCCAGCGCTATTCGTTATCCGCGGGGTGAAGGGGTTGGCGTGGAACTGCCGTTCGCCGGGGTGCCTTTGGAAATTGGCAAGGGGCGTATTGTTCTTGAAGGCACGACGATTGCCATATTGAGTTTGGGCTCGATTTTGAAGCAGGCAAACGCTGCCGCTGAGGATTTAGAATCCCGTGGATTATCGACCACGGTTGCGGACGCGCGCTTCGCAAAACCGATCGATCGTGAACTGATCCGACAACTTGCTGAGAACCATGATGTGTTGATTACTATTGAAGAAGCCTCAGTCGGCGGTTTCGGCGCATTGGTCAGCAAGTTTCTTGCGAATGAAGGCCTATTAGACGGCAACCTGATGTTCCGTACGATGACCATGCCGGATGCGTTTTTGGAACAAGATAGTACGGATCGGCAGATTGTCGAAGCCGGTTTGGACGCTGAACACATTGTTGCCAACGTGCTGAACGCCCTGGGCCGCAATCAAGAGGCTGACAACGTCCTGGGCATCGCCTCAGTTTAAAAGTCGCCACCCCGGTTTTTGGCGGTGTACTCTCAAGCCATGGCACGCTCCCCTAAACAACGCCTGGACCTAACCCTCGTCGAACGCGGCTTGGTGGAAAGCCGTGCCAGGGCGCAGGCCTTTATCATGGCCGGCGTGGTGTTTTCCGGCGAGCGCCGGCTCGATAAGGCCGGCCAGCAGATTGCCGCCGATACGCCGCTAAGCGTCCGTGGCCAGGATCATCCTTGGGTAAGCCGGGGCGGTCTCAAGTTGGACCATGGGCTTTCGCATTTCGCCATCAATCCGGCCCGCAAGGTTTGCATGGACGTTGGTGCGTCCACTGGCGGGTTCACGGACGTGCTGCTCTCGCAAGGTGCCGCCAAGGTTTTCGCCATTGATGTGGGGCACGGCCAGTTGGCTTGGAAACTGCGCAACGATGAACGCGTCGTCGTTCTCGAGAAAACCAACGCCCGCTATATCTCGAACGAACACGTGCCCGACCCCGTGGACCTCATCGTCTGTGACGCCAGTTTCATCGGTTTACAGACCATCTTGCCGGCACCGATGGCATGCCTTGTGTCGGGCGGGCATTTGATTGCATTGATTAAGCCGCAATTCGAAGTCGGAAAAGGCGAAGTCGGGAAGGGTGGCGTGGTTCGCGACCCGGAACTTCACGCCAGGGTACGCGAAAAAATCGAAGACTGGTTGGATGCCCAACATGGTTGGACTGTCATCGGTGTGACGGAAAGTCCGATTACCGGGCCCGAAGGCAATCGAGAGTTTTTGATTGGGGCTGCGTTCAATCCCTGATCGGGTGGCGGCTCAGCCCGATTCCAACGGCAAGCCCGCCTGGGCCCAACCGGCAATGCCGTCACTCAAGTTATAGGCTTCACTGAGAATTTCCTGGTCGAGGATATATTGGCCGGCTTGAAATGACCGGACTCCCTGCGCGCAAACAAAAATGACGCGCTTACCAGAATCCGTCGGCACGGCGTCCGGATCGAAACGCGAAAGCGGAAGATGCACCGTCTCACCTGCAATGCGGTGCTGGACGACCTCGTTGTCCTCGCGGACATCGACGATCATGGCTGTACCTTCGTCAAGCCAGGTTTGGACTTCTTCGGCGGCGGTTTCGATAAGATCGGGCATAGTATTCCATTTTCGATTTCAAAATTCCATAATTCATGTGGGGCCATCACGGTGCGATAGCAAGCATTATTGGTGGTACTAGGCCTGTTCCGGCGCCGGACCGCCTTCGCGGGTGCTGGTCCGGCGTGGCTTCACTTGGGCATTCACTTGCTTTCCAAATGCGCCTTTCGCTTTGGTGAGGTCGTGGGCGGCTTGCAGGCGTAGCCAGAACTCTTCGGTGGTGCACAGGTAGCGCGACAGCCGCATGGCGGTTTCCGCGGTAATTCGGCGCTCGCCCCGGACGATGGCGCCGATGCGCGACGGCGGGACCTTGATCGCGTCTGCCAGTGCCGCACGACTCAACCCAAAGGGCCGCATAAACTCGCTATCGAGAACCTGACCTGGATGCGCACCGGGTTTTAGCGCCGGCATGGCGATCTTGCCGGTCTTGTCATCAACGAAAGGAAGCTCGTCACGGTCCTCGTGCTGCACTTCGGTCGGACAGCCGTCCGCCTGCCACGCCAGTATGCCGCCCTCCATATTGATCACGTCCGCCGGGTAGCCGGCGGCAATTAATTGACGCGCCGCATTGGCCGAGCGTTTGCCCAGGGCACAATGAATAACCACGCGCCTTCCTGGAAATTTCGGAAACTTGTGGGGATCGAAATTTGACAGCGGCGAGAGCAGGGCGCCTGGAATATGCTCTTCTTCGTATTCTATGATTTCGCGGACATCGACAAGGATGATTTTTTTCGCCTCTAGCCAACGCAGGACCGTACGTGGCGAGGCTTCTTCCAGGGGGATTTTGATGTTGGGTTCGGCGTCGGTCTTCATGAAATTCTCTGATTTTCAATAATTAGTTTTCGTGGATTGGGTTGCGCTGAAAGTTCAGTTCAAGACTCCGTGGCGAAGCCCGCCTCTTTCCATGCGCTCAATCCACCTTCGAGGGCGTAAATGTCTTTGAAACCGGCGTCATGCAGACGTTCGGCAAGCGCCACTGAACGCGGGCCGGCTTCGCTGACCAGGACGGTTTTCAGCCCTGGCACTTGGGGGAAGCTTTCAACCTCGAAGCGCGACATGGATACCAGAAATGCGCCGGGAATTCGTTCGTGTTCAAACTCATGCGGTTCGCGCACATCGACCAACAGCGTATCGCCGGCGTCCATCCATGCTTTCAGGGATGGGGCGTCGATGTCTGATGTTTCGCCGGTCTTGTTCCAGCCTGGTGAAGCCGTGTCCGGTACGGTATAGATTGCACTCATGAATCCGTTCTCGACTTTATAAATTTTCGCAGGAAATTATCCCGCGAACTCCGTGAACACCGATCAGCAACGATGCATATAAGTAATACGCATTTATATTGGCAAAGTATAATTTATACAAAATGTATATGTGATTATAGCAAATTGTCACCGATTCATGGCGTGGTATTCGGCATTCGGCATCATGTCGAGGCCATGCGCCATGCGGTTGGTATAATTGAAAAACGCCACGACGTCCGTGATGTCAAAAATATCGCCATCGGAGAACCCGGCCTCGCGCAGGGTTGCCCGATCTGGGTCGCCAATATCAAACGCCGTTGTGGTTAGCTTCCAGGCGAAATCGAGCATTACGCGTTGGCGGGCGGGCAATTCCGCGACACGGTAGTTCATGACCATCATTTCACCCAGTTGGGGATCGCCGGATAGTGCACGCACCGCCTGACCATGGGCGACGAGGCAGTAGTAGCAGCGGTTGGCAGCGGAAACGACCACAGCGATCATCTCGCGATCGAGGGGGCTGAGTGTCGTGGTCTCTTCGTCCAGCATCAGTTGATTGTAAAACTGGCTGAAATTTCGGAATTTTTGTGGGCTCCCTGTATAAGCGGTGAGTACGTTCGGCGCCATGCCGAGCTTGTCGACGCAAATACTCAGGTACTTCTGGATGTCGGGATCAAGATCGTTGTGGTTCGGAAGGGCGATTTTCACAATGTGCGCTGGTTGTGGCATGAAATTTCTCCAAGTGATGAGGGGAGCGCAATGGTGCGGGGTTTGGTGAACCATCGCCTTGAGCTGGGTCAATTTGGCACGGCGCTGGTATGGATTGGCTGGGCAGCATAATCTAGCCGGGATAGTAGAAGGAAGTGCTGATGACTGATGACACGCGGGGATTGCCGCTGACGGCTGCAAACGGAGAGGCTGTCACTGCGTTTGATCATACAATCGACGGATATCTTGGTCTATCATTTGATACCGGCGAGCGTCTCAAAGCGACTTTCGCCGCCGACCCCGGCATGCCCATGGCCCATATCCTGAAGGGCTATTTCTTTATGCTCATGGCCATGCCAGCGTTGAAGGCGAAGGCGCAGCGGATATATGGCGAAATCAGTGAGCGGTTGGCGGACGCGACACCGCGCGAGCAACGGCATGCCAAAGCCATGGATGCCATGGCCCATGGCCGTGCCAATGAAGCACTGAATTGCTGGGAAGATATCCTGGCTGAGCACCCCCGCGATGCCTTGGCCTTACGCTTGGCCCATCATGGGTATTTTTACAAAGGCGACAGCCAAAATCTTCGCGATGTCGTCGTGCGTAATATGCACGCTTGGGACGAGGCGACGCCCGGTTTCGGATATGTTATGGGCATGCGGTCTTTCGGGCTCGAGGAGACCCATGCCCATGGCGCTGCCATTGACGCCGGAGAAAAGGCGCTTAATTTCAACCCGGTGGACCCTTGGGCCATTCACGCCGTCGCCCACGTTCATGAAATGGCTGACAATCCCGCCGACGGCATCAAATGGATCACCACTCATGAGCCCGGTTGGCTGGGTGCCAACAACTTTCGCTATCACTTGTGGTGGCACCGCGCCCTTATGCGCCTTGATGAGGGCGATTACGACACTGTTCTGGCCGAGTACGATCAATCGCTTTGGGACCCCAAATCGGATGAGTATCTGGATCTTTGCAATGATGCGTCGTTGCTCATGCGGTTAGAACTTCACGGCGTCGATGTTGGCGGACGCTGGGCCGACGTTGCGGAGAAGTGCAAGGCCCGCACCAATGACCATCTATTGGCTTTTATTGACGTTCACTTCGCCTTGACCCTGGCCGCCATCGACGCGCCCGAAGCCGGCGAACTTTATGCGTCGCTGGCCAAATACGGCGAAGACGGCAACGATGACAATGCGCCAATCAGCGCCGAGATTGGCAAGCCGCTTGCCGCAGGCCTGATCGCCTATAAGCAAGGCGATTTCGGGGCGGCTGTTGATTATATGGTGCCGGTTCGCTACGCGCTGCCGAAGATGGGCGGTAGTAACGCGCAGCGTGACCTGTTCGCGATGATTTTACTGGATGCGGCAATCCGCGCCGGACGCGCGAACCTAGCCCGTGCCTTGGCTGCTGAGCGATTGGGCCGGATGCCGGAAAACGCTTGGACCCGGGCTGCTCACACGCGGGCCTTTGCCGCCTGATATTATGACGCGCGCTTTCGGATGGTTGCCTGTGTATCGACAGCCGTGCCGTCGTTGCTCAACACCAGGCCGTAATCCGTCTCGGCACGTTCGCGTGATACATAGCCTTTCCGAACGTCGTCGAGCACCATAGCCGGATCGCGCTCATATGGCGGACCATATCCGCCACCACCTGGATAGGCGAATAATGCGGTGCCGTCCTGGCCAAGCAGGGCTTGACGTCGGCGCGGCTCGGGCGATCCACCATCAAGGCGGATGATTCCCAATGTCCCCTGACCACCACCGTCCATTCCTGGCGCGGCGATATGAAAGCGTCCGCCGGAAAGCGACAACAAGGCATCATCCTTGGCCAAGTTGCGTAAAACGACTTCTTGTCCCAGTCCGCCGCGCTGTCGTCCAGGGCCACCAGAATCAGTGATCAATTGCTTTCGGTCACAAAGTAGTGGCGCCTCGGCTTCCAATAGTTCGATGGAGGTGCTGGAGACATTGGCCGGGAACACGGTCGTCGCGACGCCGTCTTGGTCAAAGCGCGCGCCCTGGCCCCCTTGGGCGTTGAAGGCGACAACGTAAGGATTACCTTCATGATCCTTGCCGGCAAACCGCTCGACCCAAAGAGGATAAGTGCCACAGGGCGCCATGACGCGGTCCGGTTTGACGGCGGCAAGTTGCTGAAAAATCGCTTGGACGCAATAAAACACAATGGCGGTTCGGTGCATCACGGCGGCGGGGAAGGTCGGATTTAGGATCGAGCCTTCCGGTGCGCTGACATGAATGGGCGCGCTGGTGCCTTTGTTGTTTGGGCTGTGTGGCGTCAAAGCGCACTTGATTGCGAAGGTGGAATAGGCCGTCGTCATATTGAGAACGGAATTGATCGGGAGTGGCACTTGCGGCGAGGTGCCGGCGTAGTCGATGAAAATCTCATCGCCGCGAACTTCCAGGCGGGAACATATGACCAATCGCTTGCCGGCGGGGTCTTCCTCTTCCAACTCAATCTCATTCTCGAAGACGCCGTCGGGCAGAGCGGCGATTTGGCTTCGCATGTTTTGTTCGGTCTGGGCGGCGACGGCATCGGTCAGGTCAGACAACTGATCGAGCCCGGACTCATCTAGGAATTCCACGAGCCGTTGCCCGCCGAAATGGTTCGCGGCCATTTGGGCCCGCAGATCACCCAAGATGCGGTGCGGTATACGGACATTGCGTTCAATCAACTGAAACAACAGCTCGTTGGGCTGACCTTTGTCATAGAGCTTGGTAATCGGGATGATGATGCCTTCTTCGTAAACTTCGCGTGCATCCGGCGCGGCGATGCGGCCGCCAATGTCGGTGTGATGCGCGCAGGTGACCCCAAACCCGACCAAATCATCGCCCCGGAACGTCGGCGTGGCGATGAAGATGTCCGGCGTGTGCCCGGAACCCAACCAAGGATCATTGGCGATCAACACATCACCCTTTGCCAGTGTATGTGACGGGCAAGTCTCCAGTAGGTCCTTCATGACGCGTTGCATGCAATAAAGCTGACCCGGCGTTGATTGATTGGCTTGTGCGATCAAGTCGCCCTTGGCGTCGTATATGCCGACGGCGAAATCATGGTTGTCGCGAACGACGGTCGAAAAGGCGGTCTGCACCAAGGTCGTCGCCATCTCATCGGCAATATTGATCGCGCGGGACCACAGAACCTGGAAGGTAATTGGGTCGAATTGGGGTGCTGGTGTCATGAGCTCGGTTCCTCGTCCGCCAGCGTAACCACCAGCCAGCCGCGCCGGTCGATGATAACTTCACCGCCAGCACCGACCACCAGCGTCGAGGATTCCTCTTCAATAATCACCGGGCCTGCAAGGTTGCCCTGGGTCGGCAATTTGTCCATGGCATAGACATGGTGGGAGATCATTTGATGACCGAGCGGGCAATAGGCTTCGCGGACACCTTTTAAAGCGCCGTTTATGTCCTCGCCTGAGAACGGCAGTGCGAGTGCCGGTATTTCGGTGGCTGCCGTGGCGGTCGCGCGGTAGGTGACGATCTGCACGGGCATGTCGTCGTAGGCATTACCGTATCGTTCGGCGTAGGCATCCAGAAATGCGCGGGTCAGGACGGCGGGTTCAAAGTCGTCAGTGATGGGAATGCGCAGGGCCGCACCTTGTCCCGTATAACGTATATCGGCAGCCAACGTGAAAGAAAGCTCGGCATCTGGCGCAGCATCGCGTATGACGTCTGCGGTTTCCGCCTGCAATTCGGCGAAGTTTTGTTGAATGGCATCGGCCGACGCGGTCTGCAGATTGGTTATATGGGTCCGCGCGTGTTCGAAGGAAACCGGCGCGACGAGGAACCCCAAGGCTGAGTAAACGCCAGCGCCCCGCGGTATTAGTAGTGTTTTTGCCCCTAAGCGTCGGGCAAAGTCGGTGGCATGGCCCGGACCGGCGCCACCGATGGCGACCACAGCAGCTATGCTGAGATCGCCGCCCTTCTCGGTCACGTACATGCGCATGGCCGACGCCATGTTTTCATTAACGACTTCATGAATTCCCCAGGCCGCTTCGCGCACGGAAAGGTCTAAGGGCTTGGCAATTTGATTGGCGATACCGGTCTCCGCTCCGGCTTTGTCCAGCGTCATGCCGCCGCCAAGGAAAAATTCGGCGTCCAAGTAACCTAATACCAAGTCCGCGTCGGTGACTGTCGGTATCTTGCCGCCACGGCCATAGCAAATCGGCCCCGGGTCGGCGCCGGCACTTTTAGGACCGACGCTCAGCAATCCCATGTCGTTGATTGCCGCAATCGAGCCGCCGCCGGCACCAATTTCAATGATATCGACGCTCGGCACCCCCAACGGTGTGCCGCTGCCGCGTTTAAACCGGTGGACGCGGTCAACTTCATAGGTGCCGGCAATGGGGATTTGTCCATCCGTGATCAGGCAGGACTTTGCGGTCGTGCCACCCATGTCGAACATCAAAACACTATCGAAGCCGGCCTCGCTGCCCAATTTTGTGGCCGCTAAGGCGCCGCCGACTGGCCCTGATTCAACCAACCTGACGGGATGTGCTTTAGCCGTTGCCGGTGAAATGATGCCGCCGCTCGACAGCATCATGTAAAGGCCTCGCTCTAACCCTTGAGCGGCCAGACGTTTTTCCAGTTTGGCAATATAGCGTTCGACCAACGGTTTCACATATGCGTTCACGGAAGTCGTCGCAGTGCGCTCGTACTCTTTGATTTCCGGCAAAACATCCGATGACAGCGAAATGGCGATATCGGGGGCGACGTCGGCGGCAATTTCGGCAATCCGGCGTTCGTGATCGGGGTTGGCATAAGCATGCAGTAGAACGACGGCGATCGACTCGACACCGTCGTCGGCCAACTCGCGAAGCCGTTCACGGACGGCGTCTTCATTCAACTGCGTGCGGACCTTGCCGCTGGCGTATAGGCGTTCGGGCACGTCCACCCGTCGCGGTCGGGCGACCAGAGGCTCGGGGTAAACGGCGGTGACGTCATAAATGTCGTAACGGATTTCGCGGCGCATCTCCAAACTGTCGCGGAACCCTTCGGTAGCGATGATGGCCGTGTCGGCACCCTTGCGCTCGATGACCGCGTTAATGACCAAAGTCGTGCCGTGAATGACGTATTCGGTCTCAGCCAGAAAACCGCC
>Ga0315339_1002600_pt1 | contig 13538 bp, 12 predicted proteins | sample ASW17metaG_FD_204514 | JGI IMG/M metagenome (GOLD analysis project Ga0315339, IMG submission 204514) | Ammonia-oxidizing marine archaeal communities from Pacific Ocean, United States - ASW #17 | ecosystem: Environmental > Aquatic > Marine > Oceanic | place: USA: California | collected 2016-12-05
ATCTGCCTGGTCAGTTCCGGCGGGTTGTCCACCTTGGAGTTGCTGGTTGCGAACATCTGGTGCCAGAAGAGTGCCATTTTTTCTTCCAGCGGCCGCTTGGTGTTGACCATCCGGAACACCCAGTCAGCCTGGTTGATAGGTGGCCCTGCTGCTCCTTCGTAGCCGGGGAAGATGCGGTACATGAGTTCATCGTCGATGGCCTGCAGCTCTTCGGGGTGCAGCAGCTCTTCAACCACGGCCTCGTAGCCCTTTTCAGCCCTGGCGTCGAGGTCCCACCGGGGCTCGCCAAAGCCGGCGCGCCGCATCAGGTGGGCCATCAACATGATTTCTTCCCGGTTGGGCATGCGATTTTCTCCGTGGATCCGACCGTGAACGCCGTCTGGCGGTTACGGGATAGTTTCATCCTAGGATTGGGCACCTCAAGTGTCAATACAAGCCGCGTGCCGCAGATGGTGACTATACCGTCTAACACGTCAGGTCGGCGGCTGGGTGGTATCATTTTAGGCGTGATCGAAGGGATCTTAGTGCTGGCTAGGCCGAGCCATGAGGTTGACCATGAATTTTGATATTGATCAGACCGATGATCTGTTGAGTACCACACGGGCAGTGCGCCGTAGGCTCGACTTGGAAAGAGACGTACCGGACGAGCTGATAATGCGCTGCATAGAGCTGGCGGAGCAGGCGCCATCGGGAGGGGACATATCCAGCCGCCGGTGGCTGGTGATTCGCGACCCTCAGATCAAGAAACAACTGGCTAACCTGTACCGCGAAGCCGGTGGCAGCGGCATCATTGAGACGGCCGGCCAACGCAGCGGTACCAACCACCCTAAACAGCGCGCCTTGGAGTCTGCGGCCCATCTGGCCGCCAACCTGGAGCGGGTGCCGGTGTTGGTCTTGGCCACAGTCTGGGGAGAACATGACGGCAGCGGACGGCCCGGACTCTTCGACTCGGTCATCCAGTCAGCCTGGAGTTTTTGTCTGGCTCTACGGGCCAGGGGCCTCGGCTCAGCCTGGACGACCCTACACTTGAGCAAATCCCAGGAGATCGCAGAGATTCTGGGCATTCCGCCCGGCGTGTCTCAGATTGTGCTGCTGCCCGTTGCCTGGACGATCGGCACCGATTTCAAGCCTGCGTCGCGTCGTCCGGCGTCGGAGATCGTCTGGTTCGATCGCTGGGGTTACACGAAAGAAGACCCTGCTGAGACCGAAGACTTTATTGCCGTCGGGCCCGGCGTGACGGTCGAGATTGACATTGCGGCCTCGCCGGAGCGTGTCTGGGAACTCGTCAGCAATATCAATATCTCTGCCCGGTTCAGCAGTGAATTCCAAGGCGCCGATTGGATCGATTCCGATGGCCCAAGTGTAGGAGCATCGTTCAAGGGCAGGAACGAACGGACCGATGTCGACCGAAAATGGGAGACCACGTCATATGTTGTGGCCTGCGAAGCGCCCAGAGTCTTCGCCTGGAACGTGAATGACCGTGACGAACCCAGCGCAAAATGGCGTTTTGAGCTTGAGACGATACCTGGCGGCACCCGACTGCGGCAGCGGTTCATACTCGGACAACGCCTATCGGCCACCGGCCAAGCGATGGTCGACAACCCCGATAACGCCGAGCAGATACTGGCGGGCCGCCAAGAGCAGCACCGTGGCAACATGCTGCAGAACATCCAGGGGATCAAAAGTATTGCTGAGGGCGACTTTTAAGCCTTAAATAAACGAAATCTACCCACACGTTTTGACATATTGGGTAAATGTGAATATCGTTGACCGAAGAATCTCATCGTGATAAACACGCTTGATAACGCTCCGCCATTGGTGGGGAAATGAGAAGGTGCGAGACATGGTAAAACAGGGTATTGTGCCCGACGATCTGACTAAACCCTTCTGGGACGCCGCCAACGAAGGCCGCCTTGAGATCCAGAATTGCAGCGCCTGCAACCGGCTCCAAAACCCGCCTTTGGCTGCCTGCAGCCAGTGCAAGTCTTCGGACAACTTGGAATGGAAAGTGATGAGCGGCAAGGGCAAGATCTACAACTATGGCGTGGTCTACGACTGCCCGGTGCGGCTGCTTCAAGAAGACCAGCCGTTCAATTTGGTCGTGATCACCCTGGACGAAGATTCTGGCATTCAGATGTATTCCCATCTTCCCGGCACCTCCGTTGACGATGTACCAGTGGGCGCCAGCGTGGAAGTCATTTTTGAAAAGTCCGCCAACGGCCAAATGATTCCCGAATGGCAGATCGTTTCTTAGATTTCACGTACCCTGAAATTTGAACAACGAAGATTAAACAGCTCTTATTAAGGGGTTATTGATGGTCACTGAAAACGCTCCAGCTTCTATGTACCGCACGACTGAGGGATTGGGAGTCTGGGAACACAAAGGGAAGGTCGCAGCGGTCGGTATCGGACACTCACCCACCACCAGACGCTGGGACGGCACCGCCGAAAACAGCATGGGCGCAAATAGCATATTTGCGCTACGCCAGGCGATCGCAGACGCCGGCGTTAACCCTGCCGACATAGATGGCCTGGTCTTGGACCCAGTCACCACTACCGGAGCTCACTGGCCAGAGGGCCAGGAGATTCCCATGGATGTGGTGAATCACTACAACCCCACCGACGACCCCTTGGACGGCATCGCCAAGCTGAGCGTCGAGTGGATCCTGAAGAACATGCCTGAACTGAGCAACGTCAAGTTCACCATGTACGGCCCTGGCTGCATGTCTCATGCCATCGTCGTTGCAGCCCAGGCGGTGGGCGAAGGGCGAACCCACACCTGTCTCGTGCTCAAGAGCTGGCACAACCTGGAAGGTCGCTACAACCAGGCCGGGATCAGCGCTTCCGATACCGTTCCAGGCGTCTTCGCCATGACTCCGGGCCGTACCCTCTGGGGCGCACCCGGCTCGTATGGAACCGCGCTGCAGTTCGCCGAGTATTGCCGCAAGTACGGCAAGTCCCACGACATGATGGCCCCATTCATGGCCAATTCCAGGCGGAATGGCCTGTTGTTTCCAGAAGGGTACTGGGCACAGCACCGGCCAGAGGAATTGACAACTGAGGACTACCTGAACGCACGCTGGATCGCCAAGCCGGCCAGCCTCTTTGACAACGATATTCCGATCATGGTCTCCGGCGCCTACCTGTTCACCACCGCCGAGCGGGCCAAGGACATGAAGCAGAAGCCGGTCTACATCATCAACCATGCCTCCAGTCGGGGCGCTCAACGGAGCATCCTGCCTACGCTGGACGAAGTGGAGAAAGAGACCGCCGAGACTGGCCGGAAGATATATGAAGGCGCCGGTATCACCGCCGCTGACCTGTCTTTCGAGAACATGTACGACGGTTTCTCCCTGTTCCACCAGTTCCACCTGGAAGGCCTGCGCTTCCGCGGGATGCAAAATGGGGATGCGCTGGACTTCTACCAGACTGATATCAGCATCGAAGGCCCCGACCCGGTCCTCCCCAGCGGCGGCAACATCGGCAGCGGTCGCAGCCGCTTCTGGATGCACACAGATTGTATTCAACAGATACAGGGCCGGGCCGGCGCACGGTCGATCATCGGCGTGAAGCCAGAGATCGGAGTTTCCGGCGGCCCAATGCCCATGGGCGGCAACTTCACGGTCTGGAGTGCCACTCCGGACTAGGCAAGTCGGGCCGGCTGCCTGCTGAAAATTTCAAGGAGATGTACCCCTTTGGTTATTCTGATAAGTTTCGACATCGACGGTACTTTGGAGGTGGGCGATCCTCCCGGCGTTCTGACCATGGAATTGGTGAGAAAAACGCAGGAAGCTGGCATCCTGGTCGGTAGCTGTTCCGACCGTCCGATCAGCGGACAGCGAGCGATATGGGAAAAACACGGCATCGCCTACGACTTCGCGGTTTCTAAGCATCAACTTCCCGACGTAAAGGCCAAGTTTGAGGCTGACGTCTACTATCACATCGGCGACCGTGAGGACCTGGACCGCCAATACGCCCTCGCCGCCGGGTTCGAATTCTTCTGGCCTGACGAAGCTGCCTCGGAGCCTTGGCTTAAATAAGACCGCGACCCCAACCTAAGTTGATACGAGGCTGATCAAACACGATGCAGGCTAATGGAAGCACAACTCCCAAACGCCGCAAGGAACGGCCATTGGAGGGAGTCCGCGTTGTGGACTTCACCTGGGTACGTGCTGGGCCGTGGGCCGCGCGTTGGCTGGCCACACTGGGCGCCGAAGTGATCAAGGTAGAGTGGCCGGAGAACATGGACATGATCCGGCTGAACCGATTCACCGTGCCCCCGGGCGTGGAACCAGGGCCGAACTCCACCGCCCAATTCGCCGACACCAACGCCGGAAAATTGGGTCTTACCGTCAACGTCCGCCACCCCAAGGGCCTCGAAGCCATAAAAGGGCTCATCGGCGTCTCTGACGTGGTGATTGAAAATTTCAGCTCCCGGATCATGAGCCGCTGGGGCTTGGGCTATGATGAGTTGAGGCAGATTCGCCCTGACGTGGTCTACGTTTCCATGGCCGGTTTCGGCCAGACCGGACGCCAGCACTACTTCGGCACCATGGGCCCCGCAGCCCAGGCGCTGTCCGGACTCACCCACCTCTCTGGCCTGCCCGATGAACAGCCTGCCGGTTGGGGTTGGTCGTACCTGGACGATACCGGCGGCATGTACGGCGCCATGTGCGTCTTGACCGCGCTGCAACACCGCAATCACACCGGCCAGGGACAGCACGTCGACCTGTCTCAGATGATCACGGGCATCACTCTGATAGGCTCAGCATTCCTGGATAAGACGGTCAATGGCCGGGAATCCCGGCGAATAGGCTATCCGCCCGGAAATCGCACCGTGTGGCCCGGCGCGCCCGTCATGAACAACTACCGCGGCCCCATCGCCGCACCTCACAACGCCTACCGCACTCTGGGCGGCGGCTACAACGATTGGTGCGTGATCGCGTGCCTGTCCGATGAAGAATGGACGAGCCTAGTGAGCCTGATGGGTAGTCCAGCCTGGGCAACCGACGGGAAGTTTGCAATTTTGGACGGCCGCCTCAAACACCAAGACGAGATGGACAGAGGCATCGAAAAGTGGGCCATCACCTTCGGCAAATATGAGCTGGCGGACAAATGCCAGGCGTCAGGCGTGCGCGCCATGCCGGTCCAGAGTTCCCAAGACCGCATCGAGAACGACCCCCAACTCAAGCACCGGGGCATGTTCTCCATATTGAAGCACCCTATGCTCGGCGACTGGAAGTTCCAGAGCGCCCCGTTCCAGTACGACGGCGTAAAAGTGCCGGTCAAAGGCCCTCCACCTATGATCGGCGAACACACCACCAAGATCATGGGCGACCTGCTGGGTATCAGCCGCGACGAATTGCTCCAGGGGTTTGAAGAGGGCGTCTATTGGCCGGAAACGACCCCCAAGTTCGACTACGTCCAGCGATCCATCGACGAAGAGGCCAAACAATGACCGGTTTTGAGGCTGGACCAGAATCTCGAATGGACATGCCAGGCCCTCTGGCTGGCTTGAGGGTGCTGGAATTGACCAGCGAGCACGCCCAGTTCTGCGGCAAACTGATGGCTGACTTAGGCGCGGACGTGATCAAGATCGAACCGCCTGGCGGTCAAGAGACCCGCAATATCGGGCCGTTCCTGGACGACCAGCCAGACCCCGAGCGCAGTCTCTATTTCTGGCACTACAACACCTCCAAGCGTGGCGTGATCCTGGATATCACCATGCCGGAAGGCCAAGAGGCCTTCCGCATGCTGGCCGCCACCGCTGGATTGGTCCTGGAGAGTTTCCCGGCTGGTTACCTGTCTGGGTTGGGTCTTGGCTACGAATCTCTCTCAGCTGATAACCCAGCTCTGATCATGTGCTCCGTAACGCCCTTTGGGCAGGACGGACCGTGGCGCGACTACCAGACTTCCGACTTATTACACCTGGCAGCAGGTGGGCAGATGGCGTCATCAGGATATGACTTTGAAGACATACCGGATGCCCCTCCCATCGCTCCGGGTGGCGGCAACGCCTGGCATATCGCCAGTCATTACGCCTACATAGGCATCATGGGAGCCCTCTACCACCGGGACTTCACCGGGGAAGGTCAGCACATAGACGTCTCCGCCCATGAGGCCTGTTCCCTGACCACCGAGGGCGCGATAGCCATCTACCTGTCTACGGGAGAGGTTGTTCGCAGGCACACAGGCAGGCATGCTTCTGTGGACATGTCACCTGGGATTCAGCACGCGACCAAGGACGGAGGTCACATCAATACCACCCGCTCCGGCAGCAACCTCACGCCTGCCAGGGTTAGGATTCTCGGGGAATGGATGGACGGCTACGGCCTGGCACAGGACTTGCTCGACGACAAATACCAAGACCCGGCAGTCGTGGAGGAGAGCGGCCAGCATTTCGCGGACGTGCTGAAGAACTTCTTCGCCAATATGCCGTTGGTCGAGGCCTATGAGGGCGGGCAGGAGTTGAATTTCCCCTGGGGCGCCATCCGGACCCTGGAGGAGATCATCGGTGACCCCCACCTGGAAGACCGTGGTTTCTTCGTGCCTGTGGAACACCTTGAGTTGGGGAAAGAGTTCACTTACCCTGGCCCCGCAGCCATCTACAACGCCTCACCCTGGCGGATCTCCCGACGCGCACCTCTAATCGGAGAGCACAACCAAGAGATATTGGGCAGCGAACTAGGATTGGACCTGGAAGGACTGAAAAAGTCGGGCGCTATCTAGCTACTCGATCCAGAGGCTGTTTTACACCTGGTTTCAGTCTGCACTGAATCTTCTCGCTGCTTCTGAATCTGAAATATCAGGGGTTCATGCTAGGCGTGAATAGCCTGTTCTGGCGATTCTGGCAGCCCTGATCATCCACTGGCTAAGCGGCGTTGTCTTGGAAGCTAAATCTTGCCCAGCCGGATGAACCTACCGCCGATCAACCACTCAGCGACGTAGAGATTTCCCTGTGGGTCCACCGCCAGACCGTGGGGACTGTTGAACTTCCCGGTTTCCAGCAGGCTGGTGGGAATGATGTTGCCCGAGGCGTCCTTGTTGTTGGGCCATCCCTCGACGTCACAGACCTGGTCGTTGGCCCCCAAGTGGCAGACGAACTCGTCGTCCTTGCCGCACAGGGTAAGTCTGGCCCGGAGCTCGGCGATGACCAACAGGTCGCCGTGGGTGACAAACCCGCTGGGTGTAGTCAGAAAGTCGCTGCCGAACACCCGCTTGTAATTGCCATCCAGGTCGTAAACCTGGATGCGGCCATTGGCCCGGTCGGCGATGTAGAGTTCTGCCGGAGAGGTCCGGCGGTCGAGGAAAATGGCGTGAGGGCAGGCGAACCTGCCTGCGCCGCCCTCTTCTCCGTTGATGCTGTTGAGATAGTTCCCCGCGGAGTCATACCGGTGCAGGTAACTCTGCCCATAGCCGTCCGCAACCCAGACGTCGCCGTTGCCGCCGTGGTGTTCTTCGTTGACCGCGACCGAGGTCGGCGAATACAAACCTTCTCGGTACACGTCCAAATCCGGCCGTTCAAGCCTGGCCAGAACGTTTCCTTCCAGGTCCATCTTCAGAACTTGGCCGCGGGTCTCGCCATCTGGATAGTCGTAACCCACGCTTGGGTGGCGTTTGCGCCCGTTGTCGGCGATCCAAAGCAGTTCTTGGCCACCCTCTTTGACCAGCGTTATGCCGTGGGCGTCACTGACCTCGATCGGGAAGGTTCGTACGAGGGTGCCGTCGGGATCAAAGACCATCATGGTCGGGTCACCCTGGTGGTAGGTGATTACCTGACCCGACTCCGTGACTGTGACACCGTGGTGAGACCAACCGGTCGTCGCGCTCTCTGATTCCGGCATGGCTGCCCAGGAGTCCTGCCATCCGTAGGTATTTGTTCCGCTGCCTATCTGCATCAATCTCACTTATGGGTTCAGGATGACCTTGGTGTAGCCGTCGACGCGCTGGTCGAACTTCGTGTAGGCGTCGGGGGCCTCGTCCAGTGATATCGAATGGGAGACCACGAAGCTGGGAGCAGCTCGACCTGAGATGATCATGTCGCGCAGGTAGGCGTTGTAACGCTTCACGTTGCACTGGCCGGTGCCCAGTCGTAGTCCCTTCTCGAACAGACGTCCGAAGTTGATGGACAATGCGCCGCGCTTTGATCCTTCGTCTACTCCACCTGGATCGGTGGGCACGTACAGCCCTGGTATGCCCAGAGCGCCCGTGGGGTTAACCACATCGATGATCTGGTTGAGCACGATATTGGGCGCTTCGTCCTGCTCTCCACCCTTGGCAGAAGAGCCTGCGGTCGCTGCCTGATAGCCAACGGCGTCGATGCCCTTGTCAGTGCCCTCTCCGCCTCGTTTTTCCTTGATCTGCTCCACTGGATCGCCTTTGTCGAAGTCGATGGGTATGCAGCCGATATCTGCGGCGATGTCCAGGCGTTCTTTGACGTGGTCTACAACGTAGACCTCAGCCGCGCCACGGATCATGCAGCTATAGGCCGCCATGATGCCCACGGGCCCGGCTCCGAAGACGGCCACGCTCTCACCGGGACTGACATCGGCCAACTCAGCGCCGTGGTAGCCAGTGGGGAAGATGTCTGCCAGGAGCGCAAAATCATTTTCCCATTCTGTGCCTGTGGGAAGGGGGAGACAGTTGAAATCGGCGAAGGGCACCTGCAGGTATTCCGCCTGGCCGCCGACCCAGGGCCCCATGGCCACGTACCCATAGGCCCCGCCGGCGAACCCGGGATTCACGGTAGTGCAGAAGCCGGTGAAGCCGCCCTGGCAGTTCTTGCAGAAGCCGCAGGCCACGTTGAATGGCATTACCACGCGGTCGCCCTGTTTGAGGGTTTTCACGGCTGGGCCGGTCTCCTGGATGATCCCCATGTTTTCGTGGCCGAAGACTATGCCCGGCTGGGCGGCGGTGCGGCCTTCGTACATATGCAGGTCCGAGCCGCAGATGCAGCTCGAGGTGATCTTCACGATGACGTCATTGGGATGCAGTATCTTCGGATCCGGCACATTCTCGACGGCAACCTTGAATGGGCCTTTGTAGACAACGGCTTTCATGGCTCTGGCTCCTGTCAGTTCGAACGCAAGATGAGTGGAATGGTGGCTGGACTCGGTTTCTTATGGCCTGAGCTAATGCTTCTGGTATACCTGGAAGCGGTGGCGGTTGGTCTCGGTAACGTAGAGGCGGCCCCGTCCGTCCAGGGAAACCGATACAGGCCCCCAGAAATAGGGTTCCGTCTGCGATGAGATGTGGTATGGGGTGTTCAAGTGCGCTGGCAGTTCAGGTTTGAGGTTGGAGACTTCACGTTCGGCCTGTTCTTCAGGGTTTGAGGCCAGATAGTCTTCGCCCCACTTGGAGATTGTGGCCTCTCCCCGCAGCAAGAGCTGGAATGCGCCGTCCGACCCAAAGACCTGGACTCGTTCATTGCCCCAATCGGCCACGTAGATGAAGCCGTCCGTGTCTATGGCCACGCTGGTCGGGCGGCGGAATTGGCCTTCACCTTCGCCGGAGCTGCCGTAAGCCGCCAGGAATTGGCCGTCATTGGTGAATTTCTGGATGCGGTCATTGCGCCAGTCGGCCACGTAGACGTTGTCGTCGCTGTCCACAGCCGCGCCCCAAGGTAGGTTGAATTGACCGTCTCCAGATCCCAGCGACCCCCAATTGGCGATGAACTTGCCGTCTGAGGTGAACTTTTGAATCCGGGAGTTGTGCTGGTCGACCACAAATACATTGTCTGCGGAATCGATGGCTATTCCGGCAGGGCCGTTCAGTTCGCCGTCCCCAGAGCCGGATTTGCCCCAATGGCTCAGGTATTCGCCCGAAAGGCTATAGATGGTCACTCGGTTACTGTGTTCGTCGGTGATGTGCAGGCGTTCTTGGCTGTCCAACGCCATGGCTACAGCCCAGACGAATTGGCCGTCGCCGGTGCCATTGCCCTTGCCAAACTCGCCCAGGTAATCCTCGTCCATGGTGCAGATGCCAATACGAATCGCAGCGGCGCGGGCAGGGTCACAACGGTTAAGCACAAAGATGCGCTCGTCTTTGCCAACCACGATGTCGTAAGGGTTGGCAAAACCACGGCCATTGAAACCGTTATTCACGATTCCGATAGTCTTGACGTAGTCCAGCGCGATGCCGGGCGATCTGGTCTGCGTGCTCACTCGAGCCCCCTTAAACAGGTGCGGTCGTTGATGATCGGTTCAGGCGTGCCGGCGCCCTGATTATGATTAGGAGAGCTAGGCCAGCTGATATTCCCTGGTGGCCGCCACCAGCCGTAGCATGTTGCCCACGCGTTGTTCCGACTCGTCGCCGGGTTGATGGCTGCTCAGGTCAAGGTCGCCGTTACGGGAGGCGTATTCAACCAGGACCGAGCGTGTCTCGTCGGAAACTTGAATGGGGCCCAGCAGGTCCAGACAACCGTCGGCCAGATCTGAGGGATCGAGCACGCCCTGGTTTGCGGTCGCCGCCAGCCGGTCTATGATGGACCGGACGCCTGGACTGCTCACGTCTGATAGTTCTTTGGCGGCAAAGTTCACGCGCTCCACCAACGCCCCGCTGTCGATCCACTCGGAGCCCTCGTGCCATCCTTCGACCGTGGGTGGCTGAAGCAGGCCCTGACCCATGTAAAGCATGGTGTTGGAGACCTTTTCTATGCCCAGCGCCGGGTTCTGGTAACTGCCAGCCATCCGTATCGCGCCCACCACCATCTCCACCGGGCCTTTCACCCTGGCAAACCGGGCTTCTTCAGACTTGAAGTAGTCGGATAGGAATAGTGTCCGCATCATCTCTCGAATCTGGTATCCGGACGAGAAATAGGCCTCCATCATGGCTTGAACTGCCTTCTCACCAGCTTCGGAAATCACGTCGGCAGCGAAGAACTGGAACAGCCGTGTGGCGACGAACCGGGCCGTCGACTCTTGCTTCACGATGATGCGGATGATGTCCTCGCCGTTGAAGCGGCCAGTCTCGCCTAGGAAGGTCTTCTCGCCATCGTCGTGGTCTTCTTCCCGGTAGTCGAAGTGCCAGGCGATGCGGCCGTAAGGCCAGATGGAGTCCTTGGCTGCCCTGATGGCCATGTATTCGGCGTTGCCCAGCGTCCAGCCTGTGAAAGCACGGGAGCATTCTTTAATGTCTTCCTCGGAGTAATTGCCGATGCCCATTGAGAAGAGTTCCAGCAGTTCACGGCCGAAATTCTCGTTGATGGCCGTGCCGTGATTCTCGTTATTATCCAGCCAAACGATCATGGCTGGGTCTTTGGATAATTCCACCAGGAGGTCTTCGTAGCTGCCCAGTCCTGAATGGCGGAACATGTCCACCTGATTGAGTAGGGAACGTGCCTGATTCAACTTGGCGTAGCCAGTGGCGAAGAGGCCGTGCCAGAAGAGAGCGGTCTTCTCCTCCATGGGGCAGGATGTGCTAATCATCCGGTACATCCAATAGGCAGCGGAACCGGCGAGGTCGCGCAGTTCTGATTGCTCAACGTGATAGCGGCGGATGAGGTCATCGGGCATGTTGTTAGGGTCGGAGGGATGAAGTAGGGCCTCTACGGCGCCCTCGTAACCCATCGCCAGATACTGCTCAAGCTCGGTGCGGTTGGCGCCGAAACCGGCGCGCCGGAGCAGATGGGCCATCAGGGCAGTTTCGTTGTTTATCATCACTATCCTTTGTTCAGGGGATCAAACTGGTCTCGGTGTTAAGGCTAGGACTTCAGGATGCCGTGTTTCTCGAACTGGCCGTTAACGATTGAAGGCGCGTCCAATCCCAGCCAGTCTTCTAGAATCTCTGCGTAGACCGAACGGAAATCGTTGTTGGAACGAAGGTCGCCCTCGATCTGTTCAGCTTCGACAAGAGACGGGTACTCTCCGTATAATCCGCCGCTGACCGCGCCGCCGATCATGAACGCCACGCCGCCCGAGCCGTGGTCGCTGCCTGAGCCGTTATCCTTGATACGGCGGCCAAACTCGGAGAAGACCAGGATGGTGGCGTCTTCCTCCGTGCCATGCTCTTTAAGGTCGTCCATGAGACAGCCAATCGCCCCGGCAACCTCGTCCCACAGCTTGGCGTGGGAGGCGAGTTCGCCTGAGTGCGTATCGAATGGACCGTGCTGAGTGTAGAGCACCCTGGCGCCCAGGTTGGCGTGGAATACCTGGGAGATGCTTTTTAAGTTCTGGGCCAAGGAATCTGGAGCATACTCAATCGAAGATGAATACTTTGCCGGTGCGGTACGGAGGATATCGGCCCCCAAGAGGGCGTCTTGGCCGGTTCGGCCAAGCAGTTCCATCACCGGGTCTCGCCCGGCGGTGTTGCCGTACATCCGGGAGAAGGCCTCCAGCGTGAACATGCGCAGTTCTTCGTCCTGAACGTCGGGGAACAGGCCGTAAGTCTCCAGGTCGCCGACGGATGCTACAGACACGCCTGGGACGGCTAGAGCCCTGGGTAGGCCGCGTCCGAAGTTGACGCCGGTGAGCACGTTGTCACCCTGCGGGTCCATGTCTCTGATCGCCCTACCCAGCCAACCTTCTTTTCCGATGGTCTCAGGCTCGGCGGTATGCCAGATGTCCATCGACCGGAAATGAGAGCGGTTGGGGTTCTCGTAGCCGATGCCATTGATCACGGCGACTTTGCCCTCGTCCCACAGCGCCTTGACCGGGCCCATGCTGGGGTTGAAGCCAAGTTGTTCGTTGATGGGAATAACCTTGTTCTGAGGGATGTTCACGACGGACCGGTTATCGTAATACTTCCCGTTTCCGTACGGCACCACCGTGTTCAGGTAGTCATTGCCACCGGAGAGCTGGATTACGATCAAGCTCTTTTCCCGTTTGTTGCTGGTCATACGTGACGAACTCCTTTATCCGGGAGGAAATGCTTTCGGGCCATAATGGATATTGGCCTACATTATACCTTTCGTGGGCCGCATTTTCGAGGGGACACCGGCGGCTAACCCCAGACTTTTCGGGCGGTGTCGACAACCAACTCCAATTTGCGCCACTTCTGGTCTTCGGTCAGCAGATTCCCCGCCGCCATCGAGGCAAATCCGCACTGAGGATTGAGCGCCATGTTCTCCCGGGGGAAGAACTTGGCGGCTTCGTCTATGCGCCGCTGCAACTCGTCTTGGTCTTCGAGAGCCCCATCTTTGCTGCTCAGCAAGCCTAGCACCACAGTTCTGTCCTTTGGGATGAACCGTAGAGGGTCGAATGCGCCGGCGCGACCTGTGTCATATTCCAACAAGAACCGGTCGACGTCCAAGGTGCCAAAGAGCTTCTCCGCAATGGGCTCGTAACCGCCCTCGGCGTCCCACTTGCTCTGGTTGTTACCGCGGCAGATGTGTATCGCCACGGTCACTCCAGCGCTTCTAGCGCCGGCCAGGCAGGCGTTGTCGGCCGCAATGGCCTCTTCGAAGGACTTTTCGGGGTCTTCGCTCGACTCACGGGGGTGGTCGCGCTATTTGGAGCCCACGTAATAGCTGTAGCGCGGTTCATCCATCTGTATGTAGGAAACACCATCGGCCAGTAGCGCCCGAATCTCTTCCTTGATGA
>Ga0315339_1002601_pt1 | contig 13536 bp, 12 predicted proteins | sample ASW17metaG_FD_204514 | JGI IMG/M metagenome (GOLD analysis project Ga0315339, IMG submission 204514) | Ammonia-oxidizing marine archaeal communities from Pacific Ocean, United States - ASW #17 | ecosystem: Environmental > Aquatic > Marine > Oceanic | place: USA: California | collected 2016-12-05
TGAATGTGTATGGACGATTGCGAGAAGGACGTCTATCTAATGTGATTGAGCAGGTTGCGGAGAACATAAATACACAGAAAAAAAGTGCAATATATGTGCAAAAGAAAACCTCTGGTGAAAATGAAGAGGCTGTAACTCCATCTACACCAGAGGCTTTAGAAGATAATACTGCTATGGAGGTGGGGGGAATTGAAAGACCCAACTTAGGTTTCGGGCAGTCAAGCAGAACCCCTACAGAACCTATACATAAGTGTGCAAAACCTTTGCAGTCCAATGCTTTACAAAATGATCCTCAGAATGTTGAAATGCATAAGTGTGCGTTATCAGAACAGAAGAATAGCACATCTTTGCGTTCAAAAAGTGCAATATATGTGCAACAGAATTCTATCCCTGAAGACCTTGCCAAAGTTGTTGATGCCTGGACCAGTCTTCCAGATGGTGTGAAATCCAGTATCATGGCTATGATCTATACCGCAGTTCCGGATTCTGACTAGATTTCACCTTCTCCACTGGTGAATCTACCACGAAATTATACATTTCGACAGAGCCCACATAACAGAACAATGCGGAATATCCTATGAGTGCCCGGTAATACCTGACAAGAAAAAGATGCTCAGTTCCGAGGCCCGGGGTTTATATACTACTTATCCAGTGCAGGAATGAATAGATTTCAGTTGCTTAAAACGTATCCATGTAATTGAACACCAATGTCCCTTCATTCATCAACTTCGCTACGCCTTACCTACATATGATACAATATGTTACGTCTTGATACCTGAAGCAATGCATCCGCTTTTTATATAGACTGATAAACGTAATGCAAGCCTATGTGTACCAATCAGATACACTACCCCAAAGCGTACTCACACGGTTAAGTCTGCCATAACCGTACCGTAACCACCTTTGACGCTGAATCTGACATCATAAGTGTTTAGATCGAATAGACTCTGCTCTTTCTGCCAACCGTTAAGGTAACAATGCAACCTGGAATCACTCACCGGCAGATGCAGCGGCAACGTTATTCATGACGCCTCCCGCATCGCCGAAGGCTCCGTAGGTAGTTATTTTACCGCCTTCGAATTTATCGAAATTGTAGTAGAACCATGGATCGACTTTTACACCCGACGAGTGCGTGGCATTCCAGTGTACGTAGACACGCACAGAACCGTTAGGTACCGCGGTCTGTCCGTCAAGCCCAGGAAGATACACTGCCTGCTCTATGGAGAAGTCATCAAAATTGTCCACAAGGCGTTGGGTGTCTTTCATCCAATCTTCTTTGGTCCCGACACCGGTAGCCGTACCGGGAGCATACAACGGTGAGGTATACTTCACCGTATCGGAAACCGTGGCAGCCCAGGCTTCCATGTCTTCGTCCATGACGGCCTGGAACATGGCTTCTGCGACGGCCTTGTTAGCCACGTACTCGGGAGATTCGCTGAGATTGGCGCTCGTCTGTGCATCCTCCGACGAATTCATAACCAGATAAACGACCAGGGCGCCGATAACAATACCAATGATAAGTTTAGCCACGTCATATTCTCCTTGAATAATGTAGGGCTGATTAAAATGTTAACTATGTAGGATTGCGGTATATAATACGTTACAAGTCAAATATGTGGATGTCAAGAATTTTGTATGCAGTTGAGAGCCTGGGAGGGATTCACAAATAAAACCTTTATAATAGTCCCTCACTGTTCCGCTCTCAAACGAAGGTCACTTTGTTAGTGCGTAGATAGCAGATCAAGTTTAATACCATCGACACCCCGGGGAGGGGGGTAGTAAGGGGTCCCTTAGATATCCGGCGTGCGGAAATTTTGCTCACATTAGGGCTTTGCACTTAGCCTTCTTTACAATCCTTGTACGTTTCCTTCCACTCACGCTTCGCTTCCTCTTCAGTCATTTCATCCCACCTATACGCCAGATGATTCGGTATCTCCGTGTCACACTCTGGACAGGTTGATCGCTGCTGCACCCCACCCCACGGATCATCCTCATCGAATATTGTACTTACCATTGTAAATACAATCCCACCGCTCGTCTCTTCATCGGCGACGAGGCCACAATTCGGGCATATAAATTTAACTTCGGCTCTATTCATATCACTCGGTTGTGTTAACGGTAGAGAATGTAAAACACGTTGACACCCGAATCAAGGGGGAGGCATACATCCCCTTTTGCCAATATTGTAAAGGTTAGCTCTCGGATTGCCAAGTCCTAACCATATCACGTTGCTCTGGCGTTTCTGGTGATTTTCTATCGCCAGCAGGGTCTAGACATCTTAAAGCGGTAATCCGGGAAAGAGCTTCGTCGCCATTTTCTGCGCTATGATTGACGAGCAGACACCCGACGACGGTACCGGTGCGACCGATGCCACCGAGGCAGTGAACGTACACCGGACGATTTCTTGCTGTCGAGCTTTCTATTGTATCTAATATGTGCTGCATAGTCCCCTGGGAGGGGACAGACATGTCACGCACGGGAATACGGACGTAGGTTACATCTATCTTTTTGTTCCGTGCGATTATTTTCAGCAATCGTTCGTAAGATTTTAACAATCCTTTAGACGTAGATTCGTTCTCTTCAACCAGATTGATAAAACACCTAATCCCACAATCCAGCAGGGCAGACAGCTTTATCTTTGCCGTCTCTTTATTGCTATCACCCGGATAATAACCTGCAAGCACCAAACCGGGTATGGCCCAATATGATCGAGCAAAGGGCACCGGAGTGTTTTTCTCCGAGTCTGATCGCCGTAGGGTCCATTCCAGAAACGGGCGCCTTATATCGTCTGGCTGAGTAGCTAACCACCAATCCCGATAGTGAGATCCACCACAAAACGAGAAAACTGTCCCAGCGGTATCTATCTCTAATCCCCCCCTTTTCCCGGAAACGAAAGTTGTGAAGAATCGAGTGTATTTAGTCGATAGAAGGTCATACACCAGATTGTGTTTAAAAGGGATGATTTCTTGTTTGATATCAGGGACATGTTTGATATATATTAGACCTGTCTGAAAACCAGTATGCCAATATTTATTTAAATAAAACTATAGAAAGGGTTCTATGAAAACGCAAACCAAAGAATCACAGGCATCCGTTACACCGGCAGCCGCGCTTCAATTCCTGAAAGACGGAAATGTACGCTTTCAGAACAACCTCAAGGCTAAGCGCGACCTATTGGAACAGGTCAACGAAACAGGCGGTGGTCAGTTTCCGTTCGCGGTCATTCTCAGCTGCATCGATTCCAGGGTGTCGGCTGAACTTGTATTCGATCAGGGCGTTGGAGATATCTTCAGCGTTCGCATCGCCGGCAACTTCGCCAATGAAGACATTCTGGGCAGCATGGAATTTGCCTGCAAAGTCGCAGGGTCGAAACTTATACTCGTTCTGGGCCATACGGCCTGTGGCGCGGTTAAAGGCGTGTGCGACGACGTCCAGATGGGCAATCTGACATCCGTCATAACCAAGCTGAAGCCCGCACTGGATGCAACCGATATGAAAACCGATGACCGGAGTTCAAGCAATGCGGCATTTGTTGACATAGTCGCGGAAACTAACGTCAGACTGACCATGGAGGCCATCGTCCAACGCAGCCCGATCCTCAAGGAAATGCTGGATGAGGAATCGATCGGACTTGTCGGCGGGATGTACGATGTACACTCCGGTAAAGTGACATTTTATGAACAGTAGAGTTGTGATCGAACGGCACGGCTGCAACACGTTCTATCGGGAAACCTGTATGCGCCACTTGTCCGATCATCTGTGCGAGGTCATTGCGGCCTCGTACGACACTTGGGTGTAAACCGCAACCCGTTTGCAGATCGAAAGACAACTTGCTCATTGAAGGGACGTATTAGAGAAAAGCATTAGGGTAAATAAAGCATAAAACACTTCTTTTGTCAGCAAACCTTTTGGCTGGCCATCAGTTGTTCTAAATCAATGCCTGTGTGATCTAAGCCATCTCCAAATATATTACCGTCCAATGTTACCGGTTAGAAAGAGTGATGAAGGCTCAACTGAACCTGACCTTTATTCAGGGTGTCCGTGGTTTGAACCATGTACCCGGCCTGAATCCGCAGGCCTTGTGTAAGACCGTACCCGAGAGCATTGTAAAATCGGTTTCGGTCAAAGGCCTTAACCGTTCGGCCGCCACCGATATTCCTTTGTCCGTTGATAAACAGCTCGTCATAGAAAGCGTAGTAAAACGTTCCTTTGCCCAGTTGTGTCTTGTTGAGGGCGACGTTGAGGAACAACGCGTAACGCCAGCGGATACGGAAATCCTGTCCCTCCACCCAGCGTTGCTCAAATCGGAACCGGTGATTTAGATAAACACGGCTGGCTATTTTTTGTGGCACCAGGGCCTCTTGGTACACCCGACTTTCGGTGGAAGTGGCATTGTCGCTTCCGTAGGCGCCGCTCATTACAAACCCGTACCCGAGGGTTAATTTCACGTTGGTTCCCTTTGGGACGTATGTCAAGCCTCCTCTCAGCAAAAGCTGTTCCAGGTCACTGCCAAGGTCCCAGTTTCTAAACTGAAGATCGCCCTGGAAACCAATTCCATTATCCGCAACCTGGGTCGACCAGAAGTACATGTACCACGCACCAGTTTGACTTTCATCTACAGGGAGGCTCTGGGCCTGCACCCGGATCTGAACCAGCGCACACACAATGGCAAGAAAAAGATGCAGGGTGACATTTCCAGACTTTCCTTTGCGCATATAAACTTAACTCCTCTATTAGGTCCACTAAACCAATATGGCGGTAATCGAAAAACCGGGTAAATAAAAAATGTTTGCCACACTGACGTCAAGTTAATTCCGAACGTTTCGGATCGCCAAATTAATTGGGGGAAATGCCCGGGAGATAACCCAGGCGCGTCGGAGTGCTGTCGGCATGAGAAGCTCTGCTTGAATCCAGACGTGAGGCTCTTACATTATGACTGGCGTTTTAATAAATCCATGCCGAAAGGAGGGAATTTCTTGTTCGTTTCGATAAAAATAGAAGTTGTCGGGGCAATCGTTCTACAGGATCGCCCCAAGTGATTGTAAATATTGATCGGGGTGGGGAGATTCGAACTCCCGATCCCCGCTCCCAAAGTAGTCAACCCATATAGCCCTTGCTTCCTGTTGTTTCATTATACATTGGCTGCCTTAGGGTTACGCTGATTGTCCCTTCATGCCAATTTCTGCTGTTTCATGGTGTTTTGGCTACCCGCGTGGCCAATCCGTGACCAAAATGAGGCCACAATGAGACCACTAGCCGGTGACCTTTGTTGGCCTTCCCATTTTACCCCTCGTCAGGGTGCGTCTCGTCGTGCGCCTTGCATGCAGAGATTTATTTCGAAAGGAGAAAATATTGAGCCATATTATTCCTTCAATTGAAGAAGTGCTGACTGCAGGAGAATTATCTGTTCCTACCCCGCCTGAAGAGTCAGTTAAACCGGCCATCCCTAACACGGAGAGTAGCGGCGATGCTGGTCATCGTAGTTGAAAATGCGCCGCCGCGATTACGGGGCCGTCTCGCCATCTGGCTTGTTGAGGCACGTGCCGGTGTTTATGTAGGCGATGTATCGGTCAGGGTTCGAGAGATGATCTGGCGACACGTCGAAGTTGGTATAGAAGAAGGCAATGTGGTGATGATCTGGCGGACTACCACGGAAAGTGGATTCGATTTTCTGACCCTTGGAAAAAACCGGCGGATGCCCGTTGAAATGGATGGATTGAAACTGGTTGCTTATACAAGTCAGAATGTAAAAAAAGAAGGTGATTGACAAGCATGTTGAATGGTCGAAAAACGGTGGTGCATTTTTCCCGTTATTGTATGCCTTTGTGACTCAATGGGTTATGATAAAGTATGTTCCCCACAGGCGTGGGGATGAACCGCTCGCCGAGGAATCGACCGAACAGGAGCAGAAATGTTCCCCACAGGCGTGGGGATGAACCGAGATTACAGATCAATTTGGTGACTGGATCGTAGATGTTCCCCACAGGCGTGGGGATGAACCGGAAGCGGTATATCAGACCCTTTGCCTGTAACCGCGGATGAGACAGGACTTCATGCGGCATGGGGGCGCTCAGTCTGAAATCATCGTCTCCGCCATGGCAAAACAGAACGAACTCATCGGTCGGCCAAGACTTTTTGTCCATGCGGACCGCAGGTACGGTGTACCGGAAACCCTGATACCATTGACCTCTATATGTCCCTGGTCCGCGAAAACCAGTACGGTGAACACAATGTTGGGATTAACGGTCGGGGGACCCACAAGAGGGGGTTGCAAAGACTCCCAGGATATGTCTACCACATATCCGCCAGCACTAATCTGCCAGGTCGGATTCACCAAGGGATTCTCACTCCTCCGGAATTCGGCATCTGTGAGTGGCATATCCTCATCGAAAGGAAAAGCGGGAGACAGCTGGGTCTTTTTCACGAATTCCGCGAAAGGCCTATTGTCCGTGTACAGGGCTGTTAGGCCTCCTTTCCCCTTGATGTGCACAAAAGCAGCCGTGCCCGTGCCGACCGGACTGGTATACCCGTGGTACAGACTCACCAATCCCGTGTCATGTAGGTCCCCTGGACGTTGCAAATATGCAATCCAATGTTCTCCGCACCACAGAAGGGTGCCCCTGGATAGACTATCCATCCTGGGCTCCGTTTGTCCCGACTCCGTCCCTTAAGACCCGCTCTATTCCCGAAAGCAATCTTTGGGCCTGCTCGTCCGTGTTAAATACATGGGTCGAAATCCGTATGCTTTCTTCATTGAATTCAAGGGGAGACCCGAGGACCTTTTCTCGATCACCCAGGCTTTTCAACACATCAGCGCCATTCATTTCCGGTATGTGGAAGGTGACGATGCCTGAAGAATCACCATAGGCCAGCGGGGTATCGAGAACGGCTCCTTCGATCATATTGAGGGCACCCTTCAATAGATCGGTGTAGGATTCCAACCTTGCGAACACAGTATCCCAGCCGATTGCCGCCCATATATCGAGGGCCTTTGCAAATCCCGCCTGATCGGGTATGTTCCGGGTGCCAAATTCAAAGCGTTTCGCCTCATCAAGCAATCTCATTTCGCCCGCTTCTCCAAATGATTCCTGGGAATGGGATCCGATCCAGCTCGGTTTCAGCCAATCAATACGATCCTAGCGGATATAGAGTGCACCGGTACCCTGTGGCGCCATAATGTATTTGTGGCCACAGAATGAATAGAAATCACAATTCAGGTCATGGACATCGATCGGAATGGCACCGAACGACTGGGCCCCGTCCAACAGCACGGGGACATCCTTCGCATGGGCGATGCGGCACATTTCCTTCGCCGGGACCCGTACACCGGTTCGCCTGGAAACATGACTGATACTGATAAGCCTGGTAGTCTCGTCGATCAGCGTCTTCAGTTCGTCCAACATCTCTGACGGATCGTTACTGATCCGTAGATACTTGAGATTTACCCCGTACCTGTCCGCGATGTTGTACCATGTAAGTCGATTACCCGGGTGTTCGTGTGAACTTAGAATCACATTATCCCCGGGTTTCCAGTCTATGCCGTTGGCTACGATGTTGATGCCCACCGTTGTGTTTTCGCCTAACACGATTTCCCCCGGTTCGGCGTTGACCGAGTTTGCCACTTTTTTCCGAGCCTCCTCAAACACTTCCTGACTCTTTTCACTGACCGTCGGCAATGCCGGACCACGACTCTGAAAACGGAACCAGTGGATTACCTCGTCCACTACGGGCAAAAGTTTTGGCGAGAATCCACTGGTTTGAAAATATGCGAAGCCATCCATGTCAGGCAGCATGGCATGTATGTCGTCGAGCGATTTCATATTAGTAGCCCCAATTTTGAAGACGAATTACGAAAGGATGAATAGTATCTGTAGATACAATTCCAAACGGTGTCATGTCAATCCTGATTTTAGATCAGTAGAATTTAGGTCAGTAAATAGTCTTGACACCTCATCAACCTGATCCATAATTGAGTTCTGACAGAATGGCACAAATTAAGATCGATGAAACTGGATACCAAGAGACTGTTGATGGAAGCGCACAGCCACCATGCGTCTCCTGACGAAAATGACATCTGGTCTTGCTTGTATCCTGCACCGTCTTCCGATGTAATTAGCGGTCCGTTTGCCACGATTGAAATCCCCCGGATTCGGCCGATTGATAGCATTGGGGGCCTGCCGCGTCCCATTGCCGCCTACCTTCGAACGGGGGAATGCCACCAGCATGATTCGCTCGTTCCCGACGATGCTATATCGGGTACAGCGGAATGTGGTGTTGCACTAGTTTTAACATAAACCGTCAAGGGCCCAATTGCCGACGGGAGTGTACCCACCATGGGAGGGCAAGGTTTGTATTCCTGACTTGTTGGTACGATTGCAGGCCATACTCCCTGTGCCAAGGCATAACTCTTTTAATTGGGGAGTGTCCATTCAAATGAATTGCATTAGGGTATCAAGTCAGGTCTGGTATTAATTGTCTTATGCCCCTTGACAGGCGAGAACATCCACAATTAGGTGTCAGACAACATCAAAATCCGTCTCTGCCGTGGATGATACCATCCGTTTAAACAATTGGCTGGTTTAACCGTTGGAGAAATTATGTCCGACCGATTACCCATTACGATCGACACACTGATGCCTCCGCCCGGGTGGGCGTTGCTCGAACGAGAACTTCTCCGGTTTCAATCGGAAGCTTTCAGGATTTTTTACAACAAATACTTCGATGAACGCGGGTATCTGGAATGCATACCCCGTTGGGGTGCTCTCGACGGACCTGATGATGCGATTGAGAATCTCGCCAACTGGCCGGTTCTATACCTACTTGGCGGTGACGATGATATACTCGACATGTGCCGGCGGGCTTATGACGGGCATATAAAACAATATACGGAAGCGAAAACTGTAGATGTTCCGTTCGCAAGGGACGGGATGTATTACAGGGAGTTTCCGGTGCACTCCGACTGGGCGCATCATGCGGAAGGACTGGTGGTATTTAACCTGGTGGCTCTATGTGACCCGGGGGACCAGAAACACATCGAAAGGGCCAGGCGATTTGCCGGATTTTACATGGGCGGGGACCCGCAGGCGCCGAACTATGACCCCGAACACAAGATCATACGCAGCATGTTTAATGGCAGCAGGGGCCCCATGTTGCGTAAAACCACACCGCTGGACTGGGTTGGGGACCCACTCGAGGACGATCGCTTTAACCTGTTGCATGGCCAAAAGAATTACGCTGAGATGGTGGAACGGTTCCAAATATACGTCGATGTTGCGGGCGATCACCCACTCAATCTGACATCTACCGGGCTTGCATTCAATGCCTATGCACTCACCGGAGATTGTAAATACAAAAACTGGATCCTCGAATACGCAGACGCCTGGGTGGAACGGACCTATCAAAATGGCGGTGTTATACCATCAAACGTTGGCCTGGACGGGACAATCGGAGGTGCCTGCGAAGGCCGATGGTGGGGTGGAACCTATGGTTGGAATCACAAAGTGTCAGCCCACCGGTACGGGCGTTTGGATACCTTTACACTCAATGCCGTACAACACGCCGTTGACGGATTCGGCAACGCCCTTCTGCTGACAGGGGACCAGAAATACGTAGATGTGTGGCGTACCGTGTTAGACACCGTCAAATCCAACAGCAAGATGATTGACAGCGTTGAGATGTACCCCCATTTGCACGGCGATGATGGCTGGTACGAATTTAAACCCGAACCCTATGCTCCATTCGCGATGGAAATATACGACTGGTCAATGAACCCGGACGATCTTCAAAGGATCGGAGATCACGGGTGGCTGGATTTCCTCGCGGGTAAAAACCCGGCCTATCCGGTCGAAACGTTCCAGTCCGATTTCGGCACCATACGAACGTGCTTACAGGAGGTGCGAGACGACCTCTCCACGCCTGACACGCGGCTTTCAGACAATCCCAATCCATTCAATCCAGCCACGGTAGAGGGGCTCGTCAATCTGATGACCGGAGGTACCCGGCCGGCCTATGCGCGGCCGCTGCATTGCCGTCTCTGGTACTTCGACCCTCAGAAACAAAGGGCGGGTATGCCGGCCGACGTGGCCGCACTGGTAGATCACATAGAGAAAGATTATCTGAAGGTCCATCTTGTGAACACCAATCCCAATGAGGCCCGGAGCATTATTGTTCAGGGTGGAGCATACGCGGAGCACCAAATCAAGGGCGTGTCGTTCAATGGAGAAAATTGGCCTGTTGATGATACCCACGTGAATATCGGCATAGCAGCAGGTTCAGGTGTTCATGCCACTATTGAATTGCAGCGATATGTCAACCAGCCGACGGCGACATTTCCATGGGACAGATAATTCAAGAGGACAGGGTGTACCATGCCGCACCGTATCACCAACAAACAATGGTCTGACTTTGAGGGCCAAGGTTTTGTTCGACTGGGAAAGATCACCGGTAACGAGGAATTGGACGGTTTGCGGGATCGGATCGATGAGATTATGATGGGAACCGCCGCCGTTCCTTATGATCGCATGATGTTGCAACTGGATTCCACCACGGGTGAGTACGAGGACATGCCGGCCCAGACTACGGGTCACAAGGAACCGACCTTAAAGTATCGAAAAATGCAGCAACTTGAGTTTGATCCATTGTTTCTCTCCTATATGCAGCGATCTCTGTTCCAGGACATATGTGAAAGGCAGTACGGCAACGATAGGAAAATTTCGGTTTTTAGGGCGATGTTCATGAATAAACCGGCGGGACAGGGGACGAAACTGCCCTGGCATCAGGATAACTTTCAGGATATGGACAAACCGCCGGTAATCACGGTATGGATGGCCATGGATGATGCCACCATCGAAAATGGATGCATGGAGGTGCTCCCGGGATCTCATTTGCACTACGCGCCCGATGATCCGACCGTTTTCTTGTCCCATGACCAGATCGTCGAAGTGCTGGAAAGATACAGGCCGGTCCATCTGGAATGCAAGGCAGGGGAAGGGGTATTGCTTCACAACCGACTGCTACACACCTCCGGCGTGAATCCTACAGACCAACCGCGGAGGGCAATCAGTGTATGCTATATGGACGGCATGTCAGTGTCGGACCAGGGACAGACTTACTCTGTTGTTTTCGGGGATTGTGCGTTGCAAACGGATGAAGTTGGTATTGCCATGGCGAGGGAGTGAAGGGATTGTCCATAGAAATTGCATCCGGTTTCACAACGGCAAACGATGGGGTCCGTCTGTATTATGAAGATGGTGGGCGCGGCGAGACGATCATTTTGATTCACGGTGGCGGCTTGTCCTTGGAATGGTGGTGGAAACAAACGTCTGTCTTGCGTAAGAATTTTCGAGTGATTGCGGCAGACACCCGGGGCAACGGGCGATCTGACAAAACACCGTGGGGGCATCGTACCGCGCGCTATGCCATGGACATCAGGGAAATCATCGATGATCTCGGTCTTCATGACGTAACCGTCGTGGGGTGGTCTATAGGGGCGAGGACCGTGTTGTCTTACCTCGAGCTCTTCAGGGATTATCGTTTACGCGGTGCCGTTTTGGTTGATGAGGTACCCACCATCGAGGTGCATGATCCGCCTCCTGAACAGCCTGGACCCGTTCCGGAAGATGAGACGGAAAGAAAACGTTTTGATCTCCGGCAGATGTTTGAAACGGCTATCGTTTCCGACGAAGAGCTGGATCGCCTGATAAAGGCTTCAGCCGGCAATTCCCAGGATCAGGGCATAACACTCGGGGCTGATTACAGAGCCCAGGACTGGCGTTCCCTGTGTCCCGCCATCGATCTGCCGGTATTGATTGTCACTGGCGGAAAAAGCGGGGCCTATCCGGGGTGCCTGTATATGGCGGAGCAAATTCCCGGTGCCCGTCTTGTAACGTGCGAACGCAGCGGGCATGCGCCGTTCTACGAGGAACCCGGGAAATTCAATAATGCGATATCGAATTTCGTAACATCAATTTCCAGATGGACTTAGGGAGTCTGTCCCACTCGGGACTATGATCAAAAACCTTAATCTTTCCGAGCTTAAAATCAGCGGAAATAACATTTTTAAAGGACTGATACCAGTGGATACGATAGATTCGAGACCGAAGATATTTCTGCCGAGGCTGGAAGTGCTTCGGGAAGGGGAATCCGAGATTTATGTCCCAGGCTAATCGCCCCAATGTCGTACTCATATCTGCGGACCAGCACCGGGGAGACACGCTGGGCATATGTTCCCCACAGGCGTGGGGATGAACCGATGCAGAGAAACCACGGGATTATTAGTTGCAGATGTTCCCCACAGGCGTGGGGATGAACCGTGTCTTAAATGTGAAATCTTGATTGCCCGTTGATGTTCCCCACAGGCGTGGGGATGAACCGCGGTCCAAATCATTTCGCAGCGTATTAATAAAAATGTTCCCCACAGGCGTGGGGATGAACCGCGTGTTATACGACGTTTTTAGCGTGTCTACCCCATGTTCCCCACAGGCGTGGGGATGAACCGTGTTGCGGGCATCCTTATTCTGCGGCGGCTACTATGTTCCCCCTATTGGGTCTTCAGCAGTGTCATCCTTTTCGTGTCCGTATCTGTCGCTGACGATGCGGTACAGGTCCTCGCCGAAATAACCCCAAGACTAAACGCCATTATAAAGCGAATTTCAAAATTGAAATATTAGTGCCTGGTATAATGCGAGCCAATAATTGACTCTCGGTTCCGAAGCCGGGCGCCTCAATAGTCCCCTTTTCACGGTTTCTAAAGCCTTGGAAATCCACCGGGGAAACCCCTGTTTCAAACCTCAAAACTATTTTCTATCACCATATCTCAATATCCTCAAAACCTCAAAACTAATCCCTGGCCTTTATATAGGTTATATTCAAAAAATTCTATGAGTACCCGGTATTAATATAGATAAAATGGACTTTCAGTTCCGAGGCCCAGGGGGTTAATATATTGATGCCTCCTCCCTATTGTGGCTTCTCCGAAGCACCCTCCCAAAGTGCAGCGGGTACGATAAATGCCACCTGCACACAGGGAGGTCTCCGTGTTCCTTCTACTCTCATTCAACGGCGTAGAGCAGGACGTAGCTTATCTGGAAGGTGATTATCCTTCATTGGAGTCAGCTAAAGAAGCTGCAATTCTGCTCAGATCACAACACCCCATCGTACGTGAAGGCTGGTTCTCACGCATCTCCATAGTTGAATCCTCCGGAGACAGCTGGAGCCATAGCCTCTATAGTATTTAATCCATTCTTTTCATTCATAGCCTGTGATGACTTATGTCATTGCGGGCTTTTTCTGTTTAAGGAGATTCTTATGCACAGCATGCACAGCATACCCGCTGATCGCCTGTTCACGGATCGATATGCCATTCTTCGCATTAAAGAGTTTATCCTGACCATTAAGGATGATCCTGTCCTTCTCACCTTCGATGAAGCCAGGGCAACCATTGAATCTATGCCCGGAGATGACCCAGGAGAGCGTGCACAACGTACAGGCAACCTAGCTGTACTGGAGAGGTCCATGCCGAAGCTCCTACCCTACCAG
>Ga0315339_1002602_pt1 | contig 13536 bp, 10 predicted proteins | sample ASW17metaG_FD_204514 | JGI IMG/M metagenome (GOLD analysis project Ga0315339, IMG submission 204514) | Ammonia-oxidizing marine archaeal communities from Pacific Ocean, United States - ASW #17 | ecosystem: Environmental > Aquatic > Marine > Oceanic | place: USA: California | collected 2016-12-05
TTTACATAATTTTTTAAGTGCTGGCAGCCCCATAGAATCACAAAATGGTTAACGAATTGCAATTAATGGATGATTTCCTTACCGTTAATACAATTATTGCGCGCTATTTACTTCATTTTCCAGAACAGCGGCCCGTTTTTCAACTTGTTCAACAATATGCTCGATCATCTCGTCATTCGACAATTTGTGACTTTGCTTGCCCGCCAAATAGACCATACCGGCCCCTGCACCGCCGCCGGTAAAGCCGATATCCGTCATCAGCGCTTCGCCCGGGCCGTTCACCACACAGCCAATAATCGACAGCGACATTGGCGTTTTGATATGCGCCAGCCGATCCTCTAGCGCCTCTACAGTCTTGATCACATCAAAGCCCTGCCGCGCGCAGGACGGGCAGGAAATGATGTTCACCCCACGATGGCGCAGGCCCAGCGATTTCAGGATTTCATAGCCGACACGGACCTCTTCAACCGGGTCCGCCGAAAGCGACACCCGCAGCGTATCGCCGATGCCCATCCACAGCAGATTGCCGAGGCCAATGGCCGATTTGACGGTGCCCGCGTTCAGGCTGCCGGCCTCTGTGATGCCCAGATGGATCGGCGCGTCGGTGGCCTCGGCAATGCCCTGATAGGCGGCGGCCGACAGAAACACATCTGACGCTTTGACGCTGATCTTGAACTCGTGAAAATCGTTATCTTGCAAGATCTTGATGTGATCCATACCGGATTCCACCATCGCGTCAGGGCAAGGCTCTGCGTATTTGTCCAGCAGGTGCTTTTCCAGGCTACCGGCGTTCACCCCGATGCGGATCGAGCAGCCGTGATCCTTGGCAGCCTTGATCACTTCGCGCACCCGTTCCGGACTGCCAATGTTGCCCGGATTGATCCGCAAACAGGCGGCGCCGGCCTTGGCGGCCTCGATCGCGCGCTTATAGTGGAAATGAATGTCAGCCACGATCGGCACCGGGCTTTGACGCACGATTTCATGCAACGCTCTGGTGCTGGCCTCATCCGGCGTTGATATCCGCACGATATCGGCACCCGCTTCGGCACAGGCCAAGACCTGCGCGACAGTGGCAGCCACATCAGAGGTGTCGGTGTTGGTCATCGTCTGCACGGCGATGGGCGCGTCGCCGCCAATCGGCACGTTGCCCACCATGATCTGGCGGGACTTTCGGCGATAGATGTTGCGCCACGGGCGGATGTGGTTCAGCGACATGACGCCTGCCTTTGGTCAATTGATACTGGGGTTAGATAAGCCGCAAAACGTCCGGCTACAAGCGCGACACCGCGGTCAATTATTGGCTGGCCTGACGCCGTTCAACAGCGGTTTTGATGATCTGGCCCAGATCGATTTCGGTGCTGACTTGGGCCACGCCGTACACGGCCTTCAGGTCATCCGCGCCCAGTGCCACCTGTTTGACAATCGACGGGCCTTGCCCGGCGGGGCCGTAAACCTCGCCATCGACCGAAAAATATATGCCGCCCGCATTGCCGGCCCGCAACATTGGCGGAACCTCGGTGTTGGGCAGCGCCCAGCCTTCGCCGGTATCAAGAATCTTTTCAAACAGCACCGTGCCGTCCTGCGATTTCACCCGCACCCAGGATGGGCGCACCGCAAACATCACCACCTCGTCGACACCGGCCACATGCACCCGTACCGCGGGGGTTTCCGGCACGCTGCCCGACAGCGCCTCGGCCACGGCCAGCGCGACCGGGTCGACGTTGCTTGGCGGCAGATCGGGCGCGGCCTGCGTGACCGTTGCTAGCGCTCTGGGGTCCAGCGTTGAAATCGGGGCATCGCGCGCCGTCAGAACCGGAACCTCCAGCGCCTGAGGGCGATAGAGCCGGTCCAGCGCCTCTGGCGCGGGGGCCATCAGAACGGTGTCATTGCTCGCGCCATCGGCGAAATTGTCCGCCGGGGCCAACGGATCAACCTGCGCCGTCACGCCCGGAGTCTGATCGACCGGCGCAAACTGCACACGCTGTACCTCTTGCAGGACGGCCCAGCCGCCGTAGCCGATAAAACCAATCAGCGTGACCAGCACCAGAACCGACCCCAGCGCACCGGGTTCAATCCGCGAAAATATCCCCTCGGCATTTGGCACGAAGGGCGTATTGGGCTGCACAAACGGGTCTTTTTTCGCACCCGCGTTCTTGGCCACATCAACCTTACCGGTCTTGGCACCAGAGGCCGCAGCCGACATGCCATGGGCAACGACAAAATTGCCCTCTTGGCAGAATTTCGTATAGGCCCATTCAGGATCAAGGTTAAGATAGCGCGCGTAAGACCGCACATATCCGGCAATAAACCCGGGCGTTTCAAACGCCGACGGGTCAGAATTTTCGATGGCGGCGATATAGGTCGCTTTGATCTTCAGCTCACGCTGAACATCAAGCAGCGATTTGGCCAGCGTCGCCCGCTCGCCCCGCATGATATCGCCCAAGCGCAAGTCAAAGTCGTCAAAGCCTTTTGGCCCCTCAACTTTTTCCTCTAGCTTTGGTGCGTTACGCCGCCTGATCATGACCCCTGCCCCATTCGGTCACCTCACGTCAGCAACAAACGATTCGCCTGCCCCTGACTTTGTTAACAGCAACTTAGCACAGGTCCGAATCCAATGCACTCGCAGAAAGATCAGCCAGTTAACTCTTGGCGATTTAACGCGCAGTGCGACCAGAGCGTATCCAGCGCGCCGACCAGCGCGTTCATTTCATTCGGGCCATGCACCGGCGACGGGGTAAAGCGCAGACGCTCTGTTCCGCGTGGCACGGTGGGATAGTTGATCGGCTGCACATAGATGCCGTGGTCTTCCAACAGCATGTCCGACAGCATCTTGGTATGCACCGGATCGCCGACAATCACCGGCACAATGTGGCTGCCATGATCAATGATTGGCAGGCCCATGCCCTTTAGCCGCAGCTTCAGGATTTTCGCCTGTGTCTGGTGCTGCTCGCGCAAGCTTTGATCGGTTTTCAGATGCCGGACACTGGCCGCAGCGCCCGCCGCAACCGCAGGCGGCAGCGACGTGGTAAAGATGAAGCCCGGAGCATAAGACCTTATGGCATCACACATTTTCTCGCTTGCGGCGATATAGCCGCCCATCACGCCATAGGCCTTGGCTAGTGTACCGTTGATGATATCGATGCGGTGCATCAACCCGTCACGTTCGGCCACACCAGCCCCGCGTGGGCCGTACATGCCAACCGCGTGAACCTCGTCAATATATGTCAGCGCGCCGAACTCATCGGCCAGATCACACAGGGCTTCGATCGGGCCAAAGTCGCCATCCATCGAATAGATCGATTCAAACGCAATCAGCTTGGGCGCGGCGGGGTCGTCGGCCTCTAGCTTGGCGCGCAGATCGTCCAGATCATTGTGCTTAAAGATTCGCTTGGCCCCGCCATTGCGGCGAATCCCCTCAATCATCGAGGCGTGGTTCAGCGAGTCCGAATAAATGATCAAACCCGGGAACAGCTTGGGCAGCGTACTTAGTGTCGCGTCATTGGCGATATAGGCGCTGGTGAACAACAGTGCTGATTCTTTGCCGTGCAGATCCGCCAGCTCGGCTTCAAGCTGTTTGTGATACACAGTCGTGCCGGAAATATTGCGCGTTCCGCCAGAGCCCGCGCCGGTGGCATCCAGCGCCTCATGCATCGCTTCCAGAACAACCGGATGCTGCCCCATTCCCAAATAATCGTTGCCACACCAGACAGTTACCGGCTTATCGTTGCCATCAGGCCGCCGCCAAATCGCATGGGGGAAAGCGCCTTTTTTGCGCTCAATATCAATGAACGTGCGATAGCGGCCTTCTTCGTGCAAACGCCCGATCGCCTCGTCTAGTTTTTGGGTGTAATCCACCACGCATCTCCCCGCTCAGTTCGTCTGAAATTCATAACCGCACATGCCATGCGTTCCAAATACATATTCAAAACCTGTTACATTTTGCCGCCATGATCCATATCAATCGGCAACCAACACTTCGCAATCTGCCGCACCTGCCTTAATTGCCGATGCATTACAACTTTCCAGCGCGGCCTCCGCAGCGCCCTCTCCTTTAGCGATAGCATAGGCCACCGTCCCAGTCGAGACCGCCATGGCCTTGGGGCCCTTGCCCTTGCGATAGACCTTCATCGCCGCGGTTGCCGACATCGACAACGACAGCTTCCGCGCCTTCCATCGTTTTGGCTGGACACGTATCGCGATCACACAGGGCGCGTCCCCCGCCCTCAGGGCCTTTTCGCAAATAGCCATTGCCGCTGCCGAGGCAGCCTTAAGGCTATGATATCCATCAACATAAGCCGCTAGTCCCGATGCCTCGGAGTTCAACCCATCGACCTGTATACGTTCGATAAAAGCAGGCGAAAACGCCAATGCGCCGTAATAGCTCAAACGCTTGTTAAAGCCCGGCTCTTCCACCAAAGCGCGCACCACTTTGACCGATAAGTCATCAAGCCCACTATCCTCGACCACCTCGACACTGAAAGCCTTTGGCGAAAACAGCATCTTCTTCGCCGCCAGGCCGCTTATCGGCTCAGCCGTCGAAATCGCCGGCAAAACGACCGCCATCACAAATGCCACCACTGATTTCCGCATCACATTGTCCTTCTGCCTGCAACCCCAATTTAGCCGGAGGCCAGGCGGTTGCCTAGTCTGGACAAGCCGCAGCCGCCTGATACCGTACTGGGCAAACCTTAACCGACAGGAAACCACTATGAGCCTTGACGCCGTCCTTTCCCGCATTGACGCCGATCTGCCTGACGCGCTTGACCGCCTGATGGAGCTGCTGCGCATTCAATCCATCTCGACCGACCCGGCGTTCAAGACGCAATGCGATGCCGCCGCCGATTGGCTGGTGAGAGATCTGCAAAGCCTCGGCATCGACGCCAGCAAACGCGTGACACCCGGCCACCCGATGGTTGTCGGCCATGCGCCGGGTGCGGGCAAACATCTGATGTTCTACGGCCACTATGATGTGCAACCCGTTGATCCGCTTGATCTTTGGCATAGCGACCCGTTTGATCCCCAGATCGAAGACACCGCCAATGGCCGCGTCATCCGGGGCCGCGGCAGCTCTGACGACAAGGGCCAGTTGATGACCTTTGTCGAGGCTTGCCGCGCCTGGAAAGCCGTCAACGGCAGCCTGCCCGGCAAGCTGTCGTTCTTCTTTGAGGGCGAAGAGGAAAGCGGCTCGCCCTCGCTGGTGCCCTTCATGCAGGAAAACGCCGCCGAATTGACGGCAGACATTGCCCTGATCTGCGACACCGGGCTTTTCGAAAGCAAAGTGCCGGCCATCACCACACAGTTGCGCGGGTTGCTGGGCGAAGATTTCACCATCACCGGCCCTGATCGTGACCTGCACTCCGGCATGTACGGTGGCATCGCGATGAACCCGATCCGCGTGCTTAGCAAAATCCTCGCCGGGCTGCATGACGACAGCGGCACCATCACCCTGCCCGGCTTTTATGACGGCGTGCCGGAACTGTCAGACGCCGTGCGCAGCCAATGGCAGGGGCTGAATTTCGACCATACCAAGTTCCTGAGTGACGTCGGGCTGGTCGAACCCGCTGGCGAACAAGACCGCACCCCGCTTGAACAAATCTGGTCGCGACCAACCTGTGACGTCAACGGCATCTGGGGCGGCTATACTGGCGATGGCTTCAAGACCGTGCTGCCCAGCAAGGCCAGCGCCAAGCTCAGCTTTCGTCTCGTCGGCACCCAAGACCCTGACGTGATCCGCGAAACCTTCCGCAGTTATCTGGAAAACGCCCTGCCCCCCGGCTTTACGGTGGAATACCGCACCGAAAAAGGCGCGCCGGGCTCTCAGATGAGCATCGACGACCCAGCGTTTGAATTGGCCCGCAAGGCGCTGTCCGACGAATGGCCGCTGCCTGCCGCCTATGTCGGTTGCGGCGGGTCCATCCCAATCGCGGGTTTCTTCAAGGATATCCTCGGCATGGACGCCATGCTGATCGGCTTTGGCAAGGATGACGACCAAATCCATTCCCCGAACGAAAAATACGATGTCGAGAGCTTCCATAAAGGCATCCGCAGTTGGGCGCGCATTCTGTCCGCCTTAACCTGAACCCAGCAACACGCACCAACCGCTTGGCCCACAGTTTTCTTCACTGTGGGCCAAGCACATAAAGCGAACCGCCAACGGCGGTTCCCCATTAAATAACAGTTTGTTACAGAAGAAACCCGGTCAGGCCGACCGCGCTCCGCGCAGCAGTTTCACCGCCAGCAAGACCCATGGCGTACCGTGAAACAGCATGTCGAAGATATCAATCGGTTGGGTCAGCTCGCCTGCCCACAACATCTTCAGCTTTTCCCAAATATGCGGTTCCGGCATCACCGGTGCCAACCCCAGCGTCACGCAAACAATCAACAGCACCACCAAGGGGATACGGTCAATCAACGATAACAGAGGGGTCATTTTAGGTGATCCATTATCGACGAACGTCTAGGGGGAAAGTGGCGCGGTTGACGGGACTCGAACCCGCGACCCCCGGCGTGACAGGCCGGTACTCTAACCAACTGAGCTACAACCGCGTTGGGGGCGGAATAGGCCAACCCACCGGGGGCGTCAAGCGCGATCAGACAAGATAAAGACAGAATTCTACATTTTTTTCAAACAGCCGCCAAACCCGCCAACTCCGACGGATTTTCCCACCGCACCGCGTGCACGAAAATCGACTGGCCATACAACTCATGGGGCTGTTCCGGGTCCTCGACCCCGCCGATGCTACTATAAAACGCCCGTGTCGCCAGATTCTCATTGATCACCGTCAGCCACAGCGCATTTATGCCCGCCGCAACCACGCCCCGCGCCGCCCGCACCATCAGCTCGCGGCCAATCCCCTGCCGCATCGCCCAATCGGCGACATGCAGGTTGTCGACATAGGCCCCGCCCTCTCGCAAATGATCGACCGAAACAAACCCCGCCAATCGCGCGCCCTGAAAACCACAGATCACCTGCCAGCCTTCGCCCGGCAGCCCGGCCCAACGCGCGCCCAGCACTTCAACAACCTCGTCGCGCAAAAACGCATCCGGCAGCATCCCGCGATACGATCGCCGCCAGCTGTCGATCTGCAAATCCCGAATCTCTGCGACGTCGCTTTCCGTCGCAATCCGATAAGATATCACGCCGCCTACTCCTCTTTCTTTTATCCGCGCCGCACCGGACGATTGCCCCGCACCGGCACCCGTCGCACCCGCTCTCGTAGAAACACATACAGGCCCGACGCCAGGATCAGGACGATGCCGACCCCGGTGCTCACCCCCGGCCATGTCCCGAATATCAGCCAGCCCCACATCACCGCCAACGGCAGCGCGACATATTCATATGGCGCAATCGTCGCCGCATCCCCCAACCGATATGCCTGACTAAGCGTATAACCCACAACGGCCGACATCAGCCCCAGCGTCAGAAACAGCCAGGTATCCCCAGTCGCGGGCCAGACCCAGGCGCGCAGCAAAAAGATCAGGCTCTCGTTCGTCTGCCCGACCGCATACCGCCCATCGCCAGCCACCAGAAAGAACCCAGCCCCGACGATGACAAACATCCCTTGTATATAAACCGCCATCGCGCTGGCCTTGCTGCTGACGCCCAGCTTGCGGGTCAGAATCTGCATGCTGGCATAGGCCAAGGCCGCAACCACCGGCAGCGCCAGCACCCAGAACGCCAACGGGGCCGCGTCCGGTGCCCCACCGCCGCCGCGCATCATGACCAACACGCCCAAAAACCCAACCAAGACCGCACCCAGCCGCCGCACGCCAACCTTTTCGCCCAACACCGGAATCGACAACAACGTAATGAACAAAGGGGCCACAAAGAACAGCGCCGTCGCATCCGCCAACGGCATCACCGCCAACGCGGTAAAATAGGCCATATTGGCAAACACAACCATCAGCCCGCGCAACGCCTGCAACCATGGTTGTTTGGGCCGCAGAATCGCCCAGCCACCCTCAAACTGAACCAACACCAGCGAAATGCAGATCCCAATGGCAGAGCGCACAAAAACCATCTGATGCAGCGGGTAGTCGCCCGACAATTGCTTGATCAGCATGTCGTTGATCGAAATACAGAACACCCCCAACAAGACAAAGGCGATCCCGGCCGAAGGGCCGCCAAAAAGGCTGCGCAGCGCATTCACAGGTCTGAACTTTCCAAAAGGACACGCGGGTGAAAATAGCCCACGCAGGTTCAGTCTAGTCCGAATCTTGCGCCAATGGAAACAACCGAGCGACCGAATATCAACCACTTACGGCACGCCCCGCCCTGCCCGCCGCGCCGCTTCACCCTTTGGTTACCGTCTTGTGGCACAAACAATGCGGCTACGGAGGCGGCTATGAACCTGTATCACTGCATGATCGACCTGAATAACGACACCAAGGCGCTGGCCTTTGCCAAGGCGCTCGGCGATTGGATGGATCATCTGAAAGATCGTGGCGTTATCAGCGATTGGCGGCTGCTGCGACGCAAGCTGAACCTGGCGTCGAACGCGCATCGCGATTTCTTGCTAGAGATTGAGGCCAATAGCCTTGATCAACTCGACCAGATGTTTCGCCACACCTGTTCTGCCTCGGATGAGGTCGAGCGATTGCATTCTCAGGTTCACCAAATGATCGGTACGGCAGAATTCGGCCTCTATCGCCCGTTCCCCGATCAGGAGCGGGTTGAGCGTGCCGCAATCCTGTAACGCAAAGTCTTGTTACGCAAAGTACTGCCGAGATTGAACGACGGGACTCGCCATCTGGCGAAACCTTCATTCACATAACGACCGTCGGAGAATGGTAGCTGGCGAGGGGCTCGCCCCCCGACCCAGCGTATCGCCGAAGGCGCATCGCATCGGTCGGGCTCACTGTTAGGCGAAACTCTCGAACACGATACTCGGTCGGGATATGGTGGGTGGTGAGGGGCTCGAACCCCCGACATCTTCGGTGTAAACAAATCCACTGGCGGCCAAGTCATTGATATTTGGCCAAGCAAGCCCTTTGTAAATAGGCGATGTTCCCTGTTTGGTCAGGGTTTCGGCATGTTTCCAGGTTCACTGAACCACCGAACACTTCGTAAAATGGCTTCATAGACTAACATAATTCGGCGAAATCTCGATGAGCCGCCTTTGTACGTTCGGTCCGGCGCTGCAGAGCAGCTTTCCGGAAGCTGCCGTTCGATCCATCACGCAGCATTTTCGGCTGTCCAAGGTCCGCATCGCGGACAAAGCGACGTTCAAGTCACTGGGTATCGCCGACGAACATAACCGTCATTTCGGGGAGGTCATTTTCCAGCAACCATGGTTGGTATTTTGTAAAAAGCTCTTTTAGCGGTGCATCTTCGGTAGCGATGACGTCCATCCCTCGATCATCGTAGACGTGCAGAATCAACCCTTTGGATATGTCCACAAGATATGCGCTCAACGAGCCATGGAAGCTAGGCTCAATCGCCATCTCGGATGCTATTCCTAGCCACAGAATTTCCGAAATGACTCGTCTATCTTCAAGCTTAGCGACATCCCAGTGTCGAAAAACATCACTGCCAAACTCGGCAATATGGTCATCATCATGTTGTGGATTTCTGCACAAGTATTGGATTTTTCTCCGCTTTATCCCGCACAACTTGAGGGGCTTGAGACGCTTCTTCTCTGGCTTCTCCATTCCGTAGCTGGACAGCAGGACGAAAACTTCGGACGAATTTCCAAAGAGTGTCTGCGAAACCGCCTTTGCCCTTTCGTGAGCTTGGGCGAAGCGACGCATGGGACGATCCGTGCCAAATTCTTCGCCTCCCAATTCAAACCTTAAAGCTCGATCGTATGAGTAGAACAGGCCGTGCGGCGGTTCTTGAAAGCCGAACTGTTCTTGAATTTTGATCATTACGTTTTTCATAGGAGGGAGCTAACATTCTGTACCACTGGAAGCAACGAAACCTACTTTGAGCACTGGTCAAGAAGGGCTCTGAACCGCCATTCTCCGCTCCGCAGCATCACTGCCCTATGCCCAACGATGCATCGTTACTCACGGCCCTTTGCAGACATTAGTTGGCGACACTCCTTTCTGCGGCGCAGTGCGCCATTCCGGACGTTGATCGGCCAAGTTGAGTCCGAGAGTGAAAAAAACGCGTGGGGCCCCTCCAGCCTATCAAAGTCAGGTGATCGCGATGGCAAGGTCAACCAACGCGCGCGTTGTGGATATGCCAATCGAAATTTCAAGTGAGAAACCAGGCGAACATCGGGCCCGCCGTATAACGTTGACATCTTTCTGACTAAGCCTGATCTTTGAAATCTAAACCGTCTTTTCAGATATTCTAGCGTTCGTTTAAAAGGGCAACGTGTAATGGCATACCCAACGAAAATTAGTGTAACCCTCAGAAAGGGCGTTTCTCCAAAAAGCGGTGTTGAAGTATCAGCTGAAAAAGGCTTGTCCTTGGAACAGGCAGAGAAGAAGGCAAAGGGTAACCAGAAGGTAAACTTCTTCACACGCAGCTCCGCCACAGATGAAACAGTATTCTATGGTGGCGATTTTGGAGAGCTTCAAGCGAAGATCGGAACCGATACTTATATTATAACCGAGCTCGTTGACACATCTGACGACAAGACAATAACGAAACTTCTCTCATCTATTGGCGATTCATTTACTTCCAAAGATAAGCCTATGAAATGGTTTCCAAAGACCGGATCTGATGTCAAAGTTCTCAAAGCGGGGCTTGCCTTTTGTACATTTAGTGATGTCCAAGCTGATCTCAGATCGATTCCAAAGCACATCGATGCATTATTCGGCGGAAAGTTAGGCAAAAGTTCTGAATTTGATAAATTCATTTCTGCAATATCAAACAATACGCGAGAAATCAGTTTCGATTTCGTTAAGCCAACCATCGGACGCAAAATTGATTGGTTTAAAATGCCGTTCAGGCACAACGAACCAAGGCGGAACGAACTTTACGGTCATGTCATGAAAGAATTGGACCGTCGGGTAGAATTCGACGACGATCTTAGCTTTGTTTTGATCGCCTTTCCGGATTCAGATCTGATCCCCAATAGTAAGGGATCTACTTACGAAAAACAGGGGTTTGTCTGGTTGAAAACCAGCGAGTGCATCGGTGGACAAATCGTAGATAAACCAAAAGATCAAAAAATGTCTTTCGTGGTGATCGATCCGGGCGGATACTCCGACAAGGAAACCCACACGATTACCATTCATGAGATCATGCACGCATTATCTCTGCCAGACCTTTATGGCAATCAACGCTCCTTCAAATGGACGGTTATGGGGAGCCGAACTTATCTCAACTTGACCAATTTAGAGAAACTTGCGCTTGGCTGGCTTGATCTAGACAAGGTCTGTTTTCTGGTCCGAGGCTTTCTTGTGGAAGAAGCTCTTTCAGTCAATGGCAAGGGCATGATGTCAGTTGTCATTATGCCTCAAGAAAACGCGCGCGATGATTTCTATTTTATCGAAGTTGCGCAAACGAATGACATAGATCAACAGGGGTTGTTGCTTTTGGTCATGACGAAGGATCCTGTCTATGGAAAAGTGATGCCCTTTGTGCATGACAGAGGCGATCCCATTTCTAAGCTGAGAAACCCATCCGAGAAACAAGACGATCCAGCAAATCAAGAGATGAATGAAGGCGGCGTTCGCGCAGCGTTTGGCGCGGGAACAAGTCTCGACACATCCGGCGTGTTTGCCCATTCCATCCAGAAAACAGGTTCGGGATTCAAAGCGACAATCGGCGTCGATCGCGGTTTCGAGTTGGCGACCAGCGCGAGCATATTGCGCGAAACGGAGTCAATTGTATCTGTGGACGGGATGGATAAATTCAGCCTTTCACCTATCGGGCAACCGCTCCTGAGTGGCAGCCCCGAACTCAGATTAATTGATTACAACCAGAATAAAACCAAGACGCGTGATATCGTCTTTGCCTCCGACAATTACCGAAGCAAAAATCCGTCATCTTCACCTGAGAAATTGGAATTGTCAGGCAGAGGCTATGGATTTTGTTTTTACGTTGATGATGAAGGCCAGATGCATTTGGCAGCGGCAACAAAAAAACTATCATCTGGAACAGCTTGGCCAAATAGCAAAAATTACTTCATCTTGAAGACTTTTGGCAAAAAAGGCCCCAAATCAGATGATTATGAATTCAAGATTCAATCCAAAGGAAGCACGGCGTACCTAACTGTTTTTAGTAAGAAACTGAAAACTGAGTACAATTTGTTCGAGACAGAAAACAGAGCAAAAACAAAGCTCCCAATTCAGCAAGACGAGTTTCTGATCGAGTTCTATGAAGGTGATGGGAACCTGCTGTTCTTTCGCAAGAACGAAAAAACGTCCAGAAAAGATCTCATAGGAGAGACTAAAAATGGCTGGGGCAGTATCAAAAATTCCGAGCTGTTCTTTGATAACGAGCAAGGCTTATGCTGGAGAGATAAAAACGGCGCTGTGGTGCGAAGGATTTCCGGTGCGCATTCCCAGAACGGCCCTCTCAAACTGAAAGTCATCAAAGACACAACAGAAACCTGGAGCCTCTACGTTGTAGACAAGAATGGAACGTTGGTTTTCCCGGTTATGGGGAAATTCATTAAATCTGAATGGAAATTAGAAAAGAATGGATACAAAGTTAGTTACGCGGGCCTTACAGGAAAGTTCGAGGTAACAGAACCAAACAAAAATACAAAGCAGTATACTATTGGCACATTGAAAGCCGGCCATTTCCTTTCATTTGACAAGAATGGCGCATTGTCTTGGAGAGGCATTGACCTGGCGATTGAAAAAACAATCTATGGCAAAAAAGGACAGGGACCGTTTTTCTTTGATATCATAGAGAAATACAAGGGGTCGAGATGGAGTTTGGTCGTAAAATCCCAAAATGGCGAAATACTCTACAGCATTGTGAACTCTGACAACACACCAGACTTCATAGAAAAGAACGACCACTTCCGACATGTTGCCGTTGCAAAAAACACCAATAAACATCGGACATTAATTGACCACCACGAACTAAATGGTAACCCCGGCGCTGTTGTATTAGTGACCCAGTCGTTTGGTGATAAATACGTCTACAACAATAGCGATGTAGGCATGGTTTATGACAATGACAAAGGTAAATGGTCTATATTTAACTGCAACGGTTCAAATATTCCCGTAAACGCAAAATTTAACGTGCTTTGGAGTGAGCCAAGTAACGATAATTTTGTATTCGAAACTGAGTATGAAATGTTTTACCATGAAAAACTATATCCCAATAGGACTCGGAAACCTGGCACATTGTCGGAATTGAGGCTACGGTTCCAGCCTTGGAGGGGCATTTATCGGCCCAATAGCAATTCCAATAACGCCAAAATTGGACTTTCCGATAACAACATGGTCATCTTTGCCACGCATGGCAACGAAGTCACCTACAGGAAAGACCACAAACGCGGTGTAGCCGTTGGTATACGTTACAAGATCTGGGTGCTTTTTCAACAAGACATGGACTCCCAAATTGTAGCAAAACAAAAATTTAATCTGATGATTAAACAGAGTTCGCATTTGGTTGATACGGCG
>Ga0315339_1002603_pt1 | contig 13532 bp, 14 predicted proteins | sample ASW17metaG_FD_204514 | JGI IMG/M metagenome (GOLD analysis project Ga0315339, IMG submission 204514) | Ammonia-oxidizing marine archaeal communities from Pacific Ocean, United States - ASW #17 | ecosystem: Environmental > Aquatic > Marine > Oceanic | place: USA: California | collected 2016-12-05
AGTCTTTGAACAATCTGAGCCATTGTAGATCGTTTTTGACCAATTCCTACATAGATGCAGACTACATCACCGCCTTTTTGATTAATGATGGTGTCAATGGCAATTGCTGTTTTTCCAGACTGTCTGTCTCCAATAATTAATTCCCGCTGACCACGACCGATTGGAACCATTGAGTCAATCGCTTTTAGTCCTGTTTGCATTGGTTCATGCACAGATTTTCTGTCAACAATGCCTGGAGCAATGGTTTCAATCAAACGTGTTTCTTTAGTAGCAATTGGACCTTTGCCGTCAATAGGCTTTCCAAGAGGGTCGACAACTCTTCCCAGCAGGCCTTCGCCCACAGGAATTTCTGCAATACGCTTTGTTCGCTTAACTTCGTCACCCTCTTTGATGGTGCGGTCGCTTCCAAATATTACAACTCCCACGTTATCTTCTTGAAGGTTTAGAGCCATGCCTGTAATTTCCCCTGGGAACTCGACGAGTTCTCCAGCCTGGACATTGTCCAAGCCATCAACACGGGCAATTCCGTCTCCAACTTCCAACACAGTTCCGACCTCTGATTTGGTAGCTTTTTTGTCAAAGTTTTCAACTTGCTGTTGAATAATTTTACTAATTTCTTCTGCTCGGATTTTCATAGCCACTCAGCCTCTGATAATTGATTGTCGAATCTGATTTAACTGCGTGTGAATACTCCCATCAATTACCACGGAACCGATACGCGTCACGATTCCGCCAATGATGGCAGGGTCGATGGTAATGTTAACTGTGACTTCTTTTCCGGAATACCTCGAAATAGCTTTTTCCAATTTGCCAACATTTACTTTGGACATTTCTTGTGCCACAGTTATTCCGGCCTCAATACGGCCTAGTTTCTCTTGTAAAAACAAATTAAAAGCCCGCTCAATATTTGGGAGCAATACTATCCTCCGCTTTGCCAAAAGGTAGCGGATGAATGTGTCAACAAGTTTAGAAACTTTTATTTTTTTCAGGATTTCTTTCAGAACATTTTGCTTGATCTGTGAGGAAACTTTAGTGTCGGAAAGGACTTCACTTAACTCTGCGGAGTTTGAAAAAACATCGGCTAATGCAGTCAAACTTTTACCTGTATTTTCAAGGTCTTTTTCAGCCAAATTAATTAAGGCCTTGGCATAGCGCCGTGCAATGACTCCCTGGCTCAAGCGGCTCCTTCATACTGTTTGAGTTGATTCATATAATTTTTTACCAGTTTTGCCTGATGCTTTTGATTCATCTCCTTTTTTAACTTTCCTTCAGCCAACCTGACACTTTCTTCGGCAATCCAGTTACGCAAAACATCTTCTGCTTTTCTGCGTTCTTGTTCCAGGGTAAATCTGGCCTGCTCCTTCATGCGGACTAGCTCTTGTCTGCCTTCTTCAATGATTCGAGTTTTTTCATTTTCAGCATCCTTTTTTGCAGATGCCACCATTTCAACAGCCTCTTTTTCAAGGACAGATATTTGAAAACGCATTCCACTTAATTCGGAATTGATTTTTTCTTCAGCAATTCTTGCATCGTCAACCACTTGCTTTGCAGACTGAGCAGTACTGTTGAGTGCTGATGCTACAGGTTTCCTGGCAAATTTGTAAATGATGGCAACAAGTACAGCAACATTGAGTGTTTTCCAGACAAAGTCCATTAAAGGTGAACCGCCATCGCTTCCTCCAGCTGCGTAGAGAGCAGTGCTCCAGAAAGAGGCAAACAGTACAAATATAAAAAGTCGCATCATTTTTTTCATTGTATCATTTTTTCTACAAGTGATACTGGCTGAGAGGAACACCCGTACAATTCCGGTGGTTCAAATGTGATTGCCTGAATTGCTTATTTTGCTATGCATTGACAGAGTCCTTTTTTCAGCTTAACAGCTGCTTGCTGATCGCAGCAGATAACTCTTTATTCAGTTTTGCAAAACTGGTCTTGGTAGCTTTTATTTCTTTAGAAAGTTCATCAAAATTATTTTCAAACTCTTCCTGTAGAGTCTTTCTTTCCTCAAGGATCATGGACTCTCTTGAGGCCATCCCTTTTTCATGTCCAACATTTCGCAGATGGAGAACTTCAGATCTCACCTCATTCAGTTTTTGTTGAAAATCCTGCTTGAGACGTTCAACTTCGCCTTCGACCTGACCAACACGTTTTTGACTTTTGACAATAACTTCTTTACGATTATCCAGGGTTCGTATAATTGGTTGAAAAAGAAGCTTATTAAGTGTAAAAATCATAATAAAAATTATGATCAGTACCGCGGCTGGCGTTGCAAGCTGCAGGTGCAGCATCCCATAATCTACACTGATACCACCCCATGCGTTTTCAATAATTGCTTGTTTGAAATCCATCTGAGGTTACCCTTTTTTACAAGAAAATTAATTAAGCTAAACCATATCTTTTAGCATATAATTATAAACAATGTCAAGCACATTTCTATTTAATTTTTAGGATGGTATAATCATTTTTCTTTTAAAAATATCTCGATAGTCATTAGTTTTGTTGTGTCACCCCGAACGAATGCAAGGGATCTTGCGCGATATCAGCACCCTGTTCTTTTGTCGAGATGACAAGTCGTAGTCAATAATATTAGTATCTTACGAGAACTCATGACTCACGAGTTATAAATACATAACAGGTATAATCTGGTATAAGAATGTATAGAACAGGAATTGGTTTTGATGTACACACACTTGCTGAGGATAGGCTGCTGATTATAGGAGGCGTACAAATTCCTCATCCAAAAGGTCTTCTGGGACACTCGGACGCAGATGTCCTTGTGCATGCTGTTATGGATGCCGTCCTAGGTGCACTTGCCCTGGGAGACATCGGACAGCACTTTCCGGACACAGACTTAAAATTTCACGGAGCAGATAGTCTGGAACTTCTTAGTCATGTTCAGGGTTTAGTTGAAGAAAAGGGCTATGTCTGTACAAATCTTGACAGCATCATCATGGCTGAAAAACCAAAAATGGCTCCCCATCTCATGGAAATGAGAACAAACCTTGCTTCTGCCCTCAAGATTAAGACTGAACAAGTTTCTATCAAGGCAACAACAACAGAACGACTGGGCGTCATTGGCCGGGAAGAAGGCATCGCAGCTCAGGCAATTGTCCTCCTTAATTCCATAACTTAATAGAGGGGAAATATGTCACAAATTATCATGGCGCTGGATCAGGGCACCACCAGTTCCCGTACCATTCTGTTTGGTGAAAACGGAAAAATTGTTGCCGAAGCAAATGCTCCATTGACCTGTCATTATCCACAATCCGGCTGGGTCGAGCAGGTTCCGGAAGATATCTGGAGCAGCCAGCGACAAACTATAGAGGCAGTCTTAGCGCAGGCCAAACTGTTGATGAGAGACATTTCTGCAGTTGGAATTACCAATCAGCGAGAAAGTACGATTGCCTGGAATAGAAAAACTGGAGATGCAATTGGTCCGGCTATCAACTGGCAGTGCAGGCGTACCGCTGATTTTTGTGAGGAATTAAAAGCAGAAGGTTTTGACCGTATTTTGAAAAACAGGACCGGTCTGGTCACAGATCCGTATTTTTCCGGAACCAAGATGCGCTGGATTCTGGAAAATGTTCCGCAGGCTCGGAAACTTGCAGACCAGGGAAATCTTTGTTTTGGCACAGTTGATTCCTGGCTGATCTGGAAATTGACTGACGGACAGGTTCACGCCACAGAAATCAGCAATGCTTCTAGGACGCTGGTTTTCAATATCGACGCCTGTTCATGGGATGCTGAAATTCTGGCACGTTTTGGAATACCACGCGAAACACTTCCGGAAGTCAAACCCTCAAGTGGTGTTTTTGCTCAGGTCAATTCCGGGTTGTTTGGCGGAGAAGCGCCTATTGCGGGTGTTGCCGGAGATCAACAGGCTGCCCTTTTCGGACAAGCTTGTTTTGAAACTGGGATGGCCAAAAATACTTATGGAACGGGCTGCTTCATGATCTCTAATACTGGTTCAGAACTGGTATTTTCCAAACACGGACTGCTGACCACCATCGCCTGGCAAATCGGCGACGAAGTAACTTATGCACTTGAAGGTTCTGTTTTTATCGCCGGTGCTTTGATACAGTGGCTCCGGGACGGATTGCAGCTTTTTGAGGATGCTTCTGAAACTCAGGCCATGGCCGAATCAGTTTCAGATTCTGGGGGTGTTTTTGTAGTTCCTGCCTTTGTCGGTCTTGGGGCCCCGCACTGGGATCCTTATGCGCGGGGAACCATTGTAGGTTTGACCCGTGATACAAACCGTAATCATATTGTCCGAGCTTCGCTGGAGGCAATCGCATTTCAATCAGCGGAGGTTCTCAGCAGCATTGCAAAAGATACCGGAACAGAAGTCAAAGAACTTCGGATTGACGGAGGCGCCGCGGCCAATAATTTTCTTTGTCAGTTCCAGGCAGATTTATTAGGACTTAAAGTTACACGACCACAGGTTCTTGAAACTACTGCAATGGGCGCTGCATTTCTGGCCGGTTTGGCAGTCGGTGTCTGGAAAGATCAGGCACAAATACGGAGCCTCTGGCAGGAAGAAAAAACATTTACGCCGCGGCAATCCAAAAATGAAGCTGTAGAGCACATGAAAAACTGGAACCGTGCTGTTGAACGTTCCAAAGGCTGGATTATTCCGTAATCGTTTTGTTTCTATGGACACTAAGGTTTATCATAGAAAAACATAACAGCTACAGTTTCCCGTGTTTAGCGGCCACAACTTCCGCAATCATGCTCAGTGCAATTTCCGCTGCAGTCTGAGCACCGATGTCTGCTCCGGCCGGGCCTTTTATTTGTGCTACGGAATCAGCGTCAAATCCAGCTTCTTCGAGTCGGGCACAACGCTTGGCGTGTGTTTTACTGCTGCCTAGCGCACCGATATACGGCAGATTTTTCTTGAGTAAAATGTGCAAAGCAGGATCATCTATTTTAGGATCGTGGGAGAGCAAAATGGCATATGTGTCCTCGTTGAGCGCAAGGTCCGGCAGAACATCATCCGGCCATTTAGAAATCAGCTGATCCGGAGGAACAGGAAAGCGCTCCGGATTGGCAAAAACAGTACGTGGATCAATCACGACAGTCAGGAAATCCAAATCCATTGCAAAACGTACCAGCGGAATTGTGATGTGTCCTGCACCGATAATCAGCAACAGATCCCGGCGTGGAAAAACCTGAATAAAAAATTCTTCTCCACCAATTTCCACAATCCTGTTTTCGCGCTCCTTGTAGGCTTCTTCTGCAAGAGCGTTGGCTTCTTCATGATTATTTTGCAAATCAACTGGATTTTCTGCTTCAGGAAGTATTAACTGCTGAGATTTATTTTCGCCGGAAGATCCATTTTCAGCAGGAAGTGGTGAAATTAAAATTGCCGGAATATTGTTACGGATACAGTTTTTAAGTGTGTCCCAAATATTTTTTGTGTTTGGATCTGTTGATAAGGCCCAGTGTTTTTCTAGCAGCACCGACACTTCTCCTCCACAGGAGAGACCAACAGACAATGCCAGCTCGTCTTCAACTCCGTAACTGAGTGTCCGTGATTCGCCGCTTTCCAGTACTTCCAGAGCCTCTTCGATAACCGCCCCTTCGATACAGCCCCCGCTGACGGAACCGAGTACTTTTGGCAATGGATCTTTGTCCATTCCTTTTCCGATGAGCATTCCTGCTCCGGATTTTCGAGGTGCGGAACGCCAGGTCCGAATCACCCTTGCTAGTACAAAAGGCTCTCCGGATTCAAGCCAGTTTAGCTGCTCTTCCCAAATATCTCTCATTTTTACTCTCCTAAAATACAAATTGATCCGCGAAAATCAGTGGCCTAAAATAGCTGGAGACTATTGATCTAAAAGTCCGGTCAGAAAGCTTGCGATTCCGGCGGCACAAATTCCCCGGAAAGCAATGCACTTTGCTTCCCCAAGTTTTTTCCCGTCCGGAGCATAAACGTAAGACCAGAAAGTTGTCCAGTCGTAATGACCAATTAATTTTCCTTCTTTGTCAAAAAGTCGACGATTTTTTGCTGATCCAACCAAATTCTGCTGTCCGTCATCACGTACCACAAACATCTGGAATCCACCCTGTATGTTGACGAATCCCAAACGGCCCCTGGGAGTGCCGTCCAGTTCCTGCAATTCAATATAGTCTATGTAAACAAGGGCTCGTCCGACAGGTTGTTTTGCAGGATTGAGGATTGAGGTTTTGATTGGCAGGGCAAATAAATCTGTAGAGAATGCGAGCCACAGGAAACCGAGAGTAAAGTACCGGATAAACTTGAAAACTTTATGATTCAATCTGAACGGCATTTTATGTGAAAAAACAAAAAAGGGAAGGTAAGCTTGTCTTTAAAAGCCTACCTTCCCTCTATAGAAAGTGCAATGCTGATCTGGATTACGAAAGCGTTACTGACACACCGAATTGAATGGTGAAGGTTCCATCACTATTAATCAGATACACATTGAGGGAGATGCTGGCATCCGGCCCTCAAAATTCCCACTCAGTGTTTCCTGAAAGGATTTCAGCATAACCTGGAACTTCCAGGATCACATCTTAGCTCCTGCAACAACCGCAGGTGGTCCTTCTACAGTTGGTCTTGGCCCAATGTCCGGATCTGAATAGGGCTCCGAGTCAGGAAGACTTACTCCGCCAAGTGAAAGACCTGCGTCAGCACAAACACTTGTAGAACTGGTCTTCCTCATTGTCTGCTCAACCTCCAATGGCTTGACTAAATACTGAGTGGAACCGTCTTTGACCTGCGTCACAAGTGATGCTTTTTTAATCATAAATTCCGGGATCCAGCGAGTTGAACCATCATTGGCACAAGAAACCTTAGCACCAGTTTTGGCATCTACGCAAAAAGAGGGAACCCCCCAAAGGTCGCCATGACCGCCATATTCAAGGTAGAATGCTGCATTTTCATAATTTTTGCCGCTGTTACTTTTGTTATCGCCGTGGGTATATTTGACCACCATCGGAGGATCAAATTTCGCACTGCTGTTGTCACTGTCTACCAAAACGGTTAGCTTGTCCCATGCTTCCGGACCAGTTTGCCAGACATAGTAGGTGGACAAACTTCCGCGTGCTTTATGTGGGCAAATTTTACTACTATCCCAGCTACATTGTAATGCCGTGAAGTTTGCTGCAGTGCTGTTATCGAACAATATCCCTGATCGTGCTCCCCAGGACAGGTTGCTGTTTGCACTACCAAGTAGGACGTTAGTTTTAGTTCCGTTATCATACTGGAGGACCATTCCGCTTGTTGTGTTGTCCCAAGTGTAAATATATGGGTCTGCCGCACTTGCATTATCATGTCTCCCTGAGCCCATAGCCCATGCATTAGCACTGTTATCCCAGCCCAGCCACTTATTTGAAAGATAAATGCTTGAGGAAGCACCCCAGCTATCGGATCCAGTTGCAATAGTATCTGGATTTAGACAATTTTCATAACATGCCAAAGTAGTCGGTACAGAATCACCTGGAAAGACTGGTTCTTGAGTGTTGAAAATTACACTGGAGTCATCTGTCGGCTGCTGGGTCGGACCTCCCCCACGGGTGCTGGTGGAATAAACTAATACAATTTGACCATCTCCGCCCAGGGCTTGTGAATAGAAATGGAATCCATGTTCGGCATTACTCGCGTTAAGAGTAAACGTTGTTGTCGTCATATCAGCCCACTGCCAATCAGTGGAACTGTTGCGATAAGCATCAACTGTAAAGTTGGTTCCATTCCAAAAAACACGTTTCTCATAACCAGCTGAATTATCGTACCAATTGAGCGGAATATTTTTGATGGAGCCCAGTGTGATAGTATTCTTAGTGTATTTAATGAGCTTTCCACCCCAGTAACGTACAGTATAGCTGGTTCCAGTCTGATCAGATCCTCCACTGAAATCCAATTTATAAACCGTGCTATTGTCTGCCACACCTGCTTCAGTGGGCATCCACAGTCCGTGATAGCCGATGTAGCCGTAGTAATCTTTTGAATCTTTTGAAGCTTTGATCGGGAAGCCGGAATTGATTTCCACCCTGCTGCCATTGTCGGTATTTGTACCAGTATGATACATTCCATAGCGCCAGGCAGATTTGAGGTAATTATTACGAGCCAGGCAGGTTGCATTGTCAGGTGTAGCATTCCCTGCAGAATCTGTAATTGTTTTTTGCTTGTAAAAATAAGCGTCACTGACAGCAACTTTATAGGTTTTTTGACTTCCGGTGTTTGAACAACCGCTTTCGTTACAAACCCTCTGTGGCATGGTTGTTATGCCGGAACCAGTTCCATCAGTGTTAAAATTGGCAGTGACCGAGTAATCATACGTTGTTGATCCACGCTTCTCTGGATTCCAAAACTGTAATGTGCTTGTGCTGCCTTTCCTGCGGGTTCTCATGTAACCATTCATAAATTGCGTTCCGGTATCTGTTTCACCTTGAAGTCCCTTGAAGTTCAGCTTAAAGTGCCCAACAGGATAATCATCTGATGGAGGCTGCCAAACTTTCGCTTTGGCATAAATCAGACCATTTTCTTTTGGCACCCAGAGCTTTACGATCATTGGCTCACCATCAGCCCGTGATGAATTTACTACAAACATATTATAACTGGGGTTGTTACTTTTCGAGTCACCTGATCTTTCATTGCATTTATTCTCATCAACCTGTGCTTTGTAATTACCTGTATTAACCATCAAGTCTGCACGGGTCTGTCCTATCATGCATAGAATATTGTTGACGGTTTCAAGTGCATCCGCAGACTTTTCATAGACAAAAGTTTGGGTTTTATCAACTTTGTAGTCTGAAGTAGAAGAGAGGTTGTCGGTACTAGCCGTTGCGAATGCTGTGCGTGCAGTGGAGTCAGTGGATTTGGCACTAACCAGACTTATTTTACTAGAAAGCGTAATTGCGCTATCGCCGGACGAGGCACTGACTGTGTCATCGGATTCGGCAGAAGAAGAAGAACTGCTATCCTTCTTGGCGCAACCCAAAAAAACAAAACTGATGATTCCCAGAAAGATAAGTAAATTAGTGAAATTTTTCATAAGTATCTCTTTGAATAATAAAAGTTGACAACCAATAAACACGGATCCAATAGGGCCTGATCAGATTCTGATGTTCCATTCACACCGAACAGCATCTCATTTTATTCCTATAAAAAATACTGTCAAGTAAAAAATCAGCAATTATAAAACTTTTTGATATACCTTAATTTCCGTAAATATTCCCAGAAAATTTTATGCATTCGTCCTGTGTTTTCAATTAAAGGGAATTAAGGCAAGAATTAATTTAGGGGTTACAGGACTACCCTTCCATTCCTTCGCGAAAAGTGGGATAGCTGAGTTTGGGCCCAAGCTCCAGCAAACGTTGATTTGAAATAATACGTTGTGGAGTTCCCGGAAGACAATCGTCAGAGTCCGGCAGCATTTCCTCAGTCAAATCATTCCGGTTTTCTACCAACCAACTCGCAACTTCCCAGGATGGTTTTGATTCAAGGTCAACTGCGTTAACACAGTTGGGGGCGTCCGGATTATCTACAAGATGACATATTATTCGTGCAAGGTCCATGACATGGATGCGGTGTACTGGAGTATTTGAAATAGGAATCTGCTTTCCGGACTTGAGGCGGACGTCAATTCCGCGTCCGTAGCCATAGATTCCTCCAGGACGAACGACTTGCAAACTGAAATATTGAGAGAGAATATTTTCAGTGACCAGGCGTAGTTTTCCGGAACTTGTATCTGCTTCAAATTCTGAATCCTCACTCCAGATTCCGTTGCATTTCGGATAAACGCCTGTAGTTGAAATGTAGATCATACGTTTTAGTTCCGGGCGATTATGACTCATCCACTTTCCCCATAGGTGCAGGCGCTCCGCTTCCGTTTCCAGATTCTTCAGCAGTGGTGGAATGGTCAGCACGAGTGTTGCGGCAGTTTCCGGCAAGACTGACCAGGAATTTTTGTTACCCCAATCAAAAAGAAAAACCGGAATTGGTGTTTCCTTAAGTTGAGTTTTGTGCCATGTGCCCCAGGATTCTGGAACTGTGGAAAATTCACGGGCTAGAATCTGTCCCAAAAAGCCTAAACCAAGAATTCCGACTGAAGGAAAAGCAGCGTTATTAATCATTTATTTTGTTTCAAACTTGTGGAAAATGGAACTTGGTCAAGATTAGTTCCGAATGGTTCAGGACATATGCGGTGAGTAAATGAATGGACGCATCCAGAGAAAAGAGTCTTAATCGTTTCTCAGGCTCGAATATTAACGCTGCTGTTATTCTGATTAATTTGAGTAGATTCCTGAAATCCCACCAGACCACCTAAATCTTTGATCATTTCCAGCATTCCAAACATCAGTTTTTCCTCACCGTTGTCTTTCATTGACTCAGCAAAGGAGCGGTGAACACTCTCTGTTGATTCCATCAACACAGCAAATTTTGAGTTTTTCAGCAGCGCAAATGCCTTGAGGTAGTTTTCCTGATCCTGCATCAAGTCACTAATTTCATCACCCAAATCACTGATATCATCCAACGCAAAACTTTTATATTCAGGAAGTTCTTTTATCTTTCTGATTGACTCACCGTTTAACTCACGTATGCGGGAGTCTACAGTTTTACCGAATTGCTCTGCTGCATCTGAAGTGAGCTGCAGTTGCTTGGCAACGTTTTCAAATCCTGAAACTACCATGCCATAGGTACGGCGCAGAGTCATCGTGCTTTCATGAGAGTCTGCTCTGAGAATGTTGTTTAGTTCAGGATTTGGCGGCATTGTTTTCTTTCCCAGTTTTGAGTTTCCAGGAAAACTGGGAGTTTTTTTTGAGACAGAATTTTGTGTTTTACTTTTTGTCTCCTTGTTTTCAGGAGACGCTTTAGGTTTTTCCGTGTTTTGATTATTTACCACCGGGGCAGTTTTTGCGGATACTTGCATGGTTCCTGTATTGTTTATCTGTGGTATGGGTTGCTCTCCGTGTAATACAAGAACCCAGCCAAATTCACCTAATTTGACTTGAGACTCCATGTTCTGACAATGCACACTGGAAAATTAAACTTAGCTGATTTTATCCTAAACAAAAAAACTTCTGCACTTTTGAAAAAGCTTTCACGTTTTTTTGCCCGCATAACTGTCTGCTCTGTCGTGCTGGGATTATATCTCAGTCTGATTCTGATTCCGCAGCAAATATTGGCAGATGAAGAACAGGCACTGCCAAAAAACTGGAAAAAAATTTCGCTCAAAAAACTGAAGCTGCGGGTGATTGACGGAGACACCTTTGATGCAGATTTTAATAGAAACGGACGATTTTCCAATCCCCAAGAACGAGTCCGGCTGCTCTATGTTGATACTCCGGAATTAAAAAAATCACACAAAGGAAAAGACCCCAAACTAGGTTTGCCTGCTAAAGGTTTTTTAAGGACAGTGCTTTCAAAAACAAATGCTGTTTTATGGGTTGACCTAAAAAACAAAACGGGCAACTATGGGCGGCTTCTCGCGGTTTTGGAAGTCAAGGGGCTTAACATAAATTTGGCGCTGATAAAACGTGGACACAGCTACTTCAACACACGCTACGCCTGGCCAGATGGTTTCAAAACCTACGCTCTTGCTGAAGCCTATGCCTTTGAAAAACACCTTGGAATCTGGAGTTATCGAAAATCACGCAAGCGCTATCTGCTGCGGCTTAGGGAAGAGGGGAAAACGGTTTATTCCACCAAGAACCCGTATTTTGTGGCAAAAATCCAAAACGCGGAAGTTATTGATTTGTCAAAATACAATGGACGTTTTGTGCGAGTACAGGGCAAAATTAAAAAAATTCAGCAGCTGCGAAAAGTTGCGCAGCTTATGTTTTTGAAACATAAGCGAATGAAAAAGGGGCTGCCGGTTATCAGCTTTGAAAATCAGCGAAACTGGTTGGGACTGCAAAAAATCCGTAAAGGTGATCTTTTGCAAATTGAGGGTTTTTCAACTTTCTACAAAAAAAAGCAGTGGCAAATTAAACTGCATCGGGCAGTACTTTTAAATTAGATGTTGAAGAAATTTAGTTACGCAAAAGTTCAGAATCATGAATTAGTCACCATAGAGCCAAAGAGAGTACGCAGAGAAAAAAAAATAATTAAAATAGCTATCTGTGTATTCTGTGTTCTCTGTGGTAAAAATGTTTTTCAATACTTCATGATTATTTTTATTTCATCAAATATCATGAAATGATTTATGAAAAGACCGAATAAATTTAAATTTACTCAAAAAAAAATATCTATCTTGATAGGAGGAGTAATTATGTTGTGGGGTATTACTGGTTATTCAGTTGGTCGTCCGCATAATCTTGGTCTGAAAAATAATATGTTCGCACCATGTCCAAGCAGCCCCAATTGCGTTTTGAGCCAGATTAGTGATGCAAAACATAAGATTAAGCCAATTTATTATGCAACATCTGTAGAAGCGGCAAAAGAAAAACTAATCAAGGTAATACAGTCGATTGATGGCACACGAATTATCACGAAGGACGAAGTCTATTGGCATGTCGAATTCACCACACGCTGGCTGCGTTTTATAGACGATGTTGAGTTTTATTTTCCGGAATCCGAAGCATTGATTCATCTGCGTTCGGCATCCCGTTCAGGATATTGGGATTTGGGAGTCAACCGGAAACGGGTAGAGGAAATCCGTTCAAGGTTTGAAGAACTTGCAAGGGTGAACTGAACTTAGCGCATTTTTTTCAGCAGATCTCCATCGGATTTTTTGTAATAGTCCTGGTTACGCTGTAGAGTTCCGCTAAGAGCAGAAGTCGCATCCGGTCCTGGGGCATAAATTTGCTGCTGAGCTTTTTCTGTTCTGTTCCAGTTGCATGCAGTCAGCATCATTAGTACTGCTCCAAAAAGCAGACTCATTGTCAGATTGATCTTCATTCAGTTTTCCTGTATTTTTATGTGCTCAATATCATTATCTGCAACTACTTTAAAAAACTCTTTATACTGTCGCAAGCTATTTGTCACAATTAGTTCCGGAGACATGTGAAAACCATTGTCATAGTTAATCCTCAAGCAGGAAACAGCAGAACTGAGAAGATTTGGCCAAAAATTGAATCGGCTCTGGAAAAAAGCATTGGTTCGTTTGAGGTATTGCAGACAACTTGTCGGGGCGATGCCACGGATTTAAGCCGCAGAATTTTAGCAGTAGATACTGCGAGAATAGTGGCGGTTGGTGGAGATGGTCATCTTAATGAAGTGCTGAACGGATTTATTGAAAACGATCTTCCAGTAAATCCGGAAGCAAGATTGAGTTTTGTGATGACTGGAACAGGATGTGATTTTCAGCGTTCACTGGGCATTTCCGGCAAGTGGCAGAATGCTGCAGCAAAGCTGAAAGATGCAAAAGTGCGAAAAATTGATGTTGGAAAAGTCACCTACACTGCAGCAGATAAGACACAGAAAATCCGCTATTTTGACAACATCGCAAGTTTCGGTCTCAGTGGAGCAGTAGATCATTGCCTTGAACATTCAAGACTGCGAGACTATTTGGGAGGATCACCGCTCTTTTTGTGGGCTACCATCAAAACCGTTTTCACTCACCCAAACC
>Ga0315339_1002604_pt1 | contig 13526 bp, 16 predicted proteins | sample ASW17metaG_FD_204514 | JGI IMG/M metagenome (GOLD analysis project Ga0315339, IMG submission 204514) | Ammonia-oxidizing marine archaeal communities from Pacific Ocean, United States - ASW #17 | ecosystem: Environmental > Aquatic > Marine > Oceanic | place: USA: California | collected 2016-12-05
GAGGATCAAGAGCACCACCTTGACCCGAAAGAACACGTTGTAGTAGTAGGGCACGGGGCTGGAGTAGAAGAGTAAGAGCCCGGTGACCACCAAAATCGCCCCGCCCGCGCGGGTCCACGGCAGCATCCGGCCCGTAAAAGCCGATACCGGGACGCTCTTGAATGTCAGACCCACGAGCCGCAGGTCCATCATCAGCGCGGTACCCACGAAGAGAGGGATGGTGAGCACGTGGGTGGATTCTACCAACGGCCACACGTAGAGGGACTCGAGAAGCCGAATGCTCCAACCCGTGCCCTGCATCCACTCGAGAAAGGTCAGAATCACGGGAACTCGCTAGTTCCCCGGGAGGTCGCTAGGAGAAATCGTCCCGAGCGCGTAGGTGGCGTGGCAAGCGCTGCAAACGGCGTAGACCTCGGCACCCGCGTCGAACACCGGCGCCGTGTTCTTCGCCTCCGCCTCCGCGATGGCCACCCGTCCCACCTCGATCATTGCGAGCGACATGGCGCGCCACGTGTCTTCGTCCGCGGCGCAGGCTGCCAGAACGAGCTCTCCCAGTAGCCCGGTCCATCGTGTCGTTTTCATTGCGCGCCAACCTAGCCCTCCCGGAACCGCTCATCTAGAGCCACTCCTTGAGTTCCTCCGAGTATCTCGAGTAGAGCCACGCGGCGCCCAGAACGGCGAGCGCCACGAATCGATGTCGCTTCGACTCCAGCGTGCACCCCCAGGTCCACAGCAGCCTATTGGGTGCGGCCACCCAGGGCGGCCCGTGCTCCGACACCCTCGGCGCGGGCCCGTTCCAGGACATGGTGAGCGGCGGCGAGGTCTTCCACCGCCAGCCCGAGCGACTTGAAAAGCGTGATGTCCTGGTCCGACTCGCGGCCCGGATGGGTGCCGAGCAAAACCTCGCCGATCTCTGCCACGATGTGCGTCTCGTCGATCGCGCCTTCCTGCAGTGGCATGAGGAAGTCGCCCGCTTCGTTCACGGTGGACTCGCGCCGGTCCACGAACAGTCGGCAGCGAACCATCGCTTGTGTATCCAGCTCGCGGGCGAACTTCACGCTCGACCCCGCGGCGTTGATGTGCATGCCGGGTTCGAGCCACGAGCCGAGGAGTACGGGCTCTCTCGACGAAGTAACGGTACATACGATGTGTGAACCCCGAACCGCTTCTTCTCCCGAGTCGGTCGCGCGCACGGGGAAGTCGAAATCGGCGGAGGCGCGCTCTACGAAACGGGCCCGATTCTCCGCCGACCGACTGTAGACCCGCACCTCGCTGAGGCTCCGGGCTTCGGACATCGCCTGGAGGTGCGTACGCGCCTGAACGCCGGTCCCTAGAATCGCGAGTACCGAGGCGCCGACGCGAGAAAGTCGCTCCGTCACCATTCCGCTCACAGCCGCGGTGCGGATCGCCGTCACCTCGCTCGCGTCGATGATCGCGATGGGCACGCCGTTGTCGGGATCGAAGAGCAGCACCACGCCCTGGTGCGAGTCGAGCTGCGAGCCGTGGTTCCCCGGGAAGACGGCAACCACCTTCAGGCCCAGCGCCTCCGGTTCGCCCGACAGGCCCGGCATCATCCCGATCAGGCCCCGTTTGTCGGGCAGCCACATCGGCCAACGCAGGGGATTCGTCCCAGCCCCACGGGCGAGCGACTCGAGTGTGGTGGCCATCAGGTCCATGCAGTCGCGCATGGGGAGCAGAGCTCGGACTTCGGGCTGCGTTAGGATCACGGTCATGGCCGCTTCGCTACTCGCCGCTACCCTGGAACAACGCCACCCGTACGCCGTCCAGGTCGCGAATCCAGAGATAGCGATTTCCCCAGGGGCGGGTGACCGGTCCCTCCATGCCGAGCGTCCCCTCGAGCCGCTCGGCCCAGTCGTCGACGGAATCGACTCGAATTTGGAGTTCGATCTTGTCGCTCGCGACGGGCCTCTCGAACGCGGCCCGGTGCTTCGGATGGTCGGGGTCCACGGCCAGCATCTCGAGGAATCCACCGCTCGATGGGCCCCTTGGCCCGAAGCCGACGATACAACCCTTGTCGTACAGGTCGTCCCACTCTTCGACGACCGAAAGGCCGAGCAGGTCGACATAGAAGTGCCGCGAGGCCGCGATGTCCCGGCACCGCAGCATGGTCTTCAGCGAGTGGATCGCGGTCATCTCGCCTCGATCGAGAGATTGACCAATCTGCGGAATCGAGCCAAGGACGGCCGCCCGCGGGGCGTCTGGGTGAATACCAGACCGATGATTTCCCGCTCGGGGTCGATCCACGCGTCGGTTCCATCCGAACCGCTGTGGCCATAGATGCCACCGGTGGTGCTCCAACCGTACCCGTAGCTGCCTCCCCCGGGCGTCTCGATCTTGGGCGTCGTCATGAGCCGCACGGTCTCGGGTGCGAGGATGCGAACGTCCTCGTAGATCCCTCCGTTCAAGAACGCCTGCGCGAAGACCGCGTAGTCCCAAGTCGTGGAGATCATTCCTCCGGAAGCTCGCGCGAAGGGGTACGCCACGGGCCCCCCAGGCGTCCCGCCGGGCGCCCACTCGGCGTCGGCGCCCCGTTGGTAGTAGGCGGCGCCCATGCGCTCGAGTTTCCCCTCGAGCTCGTGTCCGGCCCGATGGTTGTAGCTGTCTTCCATGTCCAGCGGCGCGTAGATGGAGGCTTCCAGATACGCCTCTAGTAGCTTGGCCGAAACGATCTCGACGAGAGCGCCCAAGGTGTTGAAGCCGGGGTTGCTGTAGCTGTAGCTCTCTCCCGGCGGTATCGTGGCCCCGACCGCGCCGAAACGTGCCGCTGCCGCCTGCAGCGTCGGGTTCTCCGACATGGGTGGGAGAAACAGGCTCTGGATGCGGAGGCCGCTCGCATGGGACAGGAGCTGCCCGATCGTGATGAAGCCCGCCCGATAGTTATCCCACTCCGGGATATACTCCCGCACTGGGTCCGCGTAGTCGAGCTTGCCCTGCTCGACGAGCTGGGCGATCGCGGTGGCCACCACTGGCTTGGTATTCGAGGCCATTCGGAACATCGTGGCGCGTTCCATCGGGAGGCCTCTTTCTTTGTCCCTCCAGCCGACTCCCTCGTGCAGCACGATTCGGCCCTGGCGCGCGATCAGGATCACCGCGCCCACCAGGTCGCCGCGCTCGACCGCCTCCTCGTACATCCCGAGCGCCCCAGCGAGGACCGCGGAAGACATCCCGACTTCTTCGGGCTCACCGTACGAGAGCGTCCGAACCTGCTGGCCCGCGAGCGGTGACGGGAGGAATCCGACAGCCAGAATCAGGGCGATCACACCTCGCATCCGGGTTGTTGCGGGCCACTTCATGGTACGCATCCTCCTGGGTTCAGTTCGCCGGCGCGGCTCGGGCGTGGCCGTCGAAGTCGCCAAAAACTAACCACGTCTGTGGGATTCGGCGGTCACTCCGCGTCCTATTGGGTAAGGGTCGATTCCCGGCCCGGACGCCCAAGCAAGGGGGTTCCATGCCCGTTCTTATGTTCGTGATCGTCAGCTTGGCCTCGATTCTCGGAGCGAACACCTCGCCGAAGGAGGTGGCCCTGCTCGGCGGGGGCGTCGCGGGCTTCCTCACGGGTTCGGTCGTGGACGCGTCTTCCGGCCGGGCTCTCGAGGGCGCGCAGGTCTACGTTCCCGTCGCATCAGCCGGGGCCCTGACGAATTCCGCGGGCCGATTCCTGGTCCGACTGGACGACAGCTACGTCGGTCAAGAGATCGAGGTGACCGCCGAACTCATCGGGTACGAGAGCCAGCGAATCACCCTTCGTTTGAGCGAAGGTGAGCATGTGCTCGAGTTCCGGATGGAGCAGAGCGCGGACGCAGCCAGACGCGCAGTCTCTCCGACACCCGCCCCGATTATGCTGAGGGCCGCACCTCACGGTGGCGTGACCCACAATACCGAGGCGTACGCCCACATCGAGGAAAGCGGCTTCCGTCCGGTGGCTACGGCGCCGCTCTCCACCTTTTCGATCGATGTCGATCGAGCGTCCTACGCGAACGTTCGCCGCTTCATCGAGGACGGCCAGAGGCCTCCGCTCGATGCCGTTCGTATCGAGGAGCTCATCAACTACTTCCCATACGGGGGAGCCCGGCCGGTTGGGGACGCACGCTTCGCGGTGACCACGGAGGTCACGCGTGCCCCGTGGGCACCGACCCACCAGCTCGTGCGCATCGGGGTGCGAGGTCAGTCGATCCCGATGCGGGATCTGCCCGCCAGCAACCTGGTGTTCCTGATCGACGTATCGGGTTCGATGTCTCCGGAGAATAAGCTGCCTCTGCTGCAGCGTTCGCTGCGCCTGCTCGTGGATCAGCTGCGGCCGCAGGACCGCGTGGCGATCGTCGTATACGCTGGGGCGGCGGGACTCGTCTTGCCGTCGACCGCGGGTTATCGGAAGCAGCGGATCGTGGCGGCGCTCGACCGCCTGCGGGCGGGGGGCTCCACTGCCGGCGGCGCGGGCCTTCACCTCGCCTACCGGGTCGCCCGGGAAAACTTCATCGAGGGCGGTAACAATCGTGTGATTCTGGCTACCGATGGAGACTTCAACGTGGGCGCGTCGAGCGACGGTGACATGGTGCGTCTGATCGAGGAGAAGCGCGCGCAGGGGGCCTTCCTCACAGTGCTCGGGTTTGGTCGGGGCAACTTGAAGGACTCCAAGATGGAGCAGCTCGCCGACGACGGGAACGGCAACTTCGCGTATATAGACTCGGAACTCGAGGCCAAGAAGGTCCTGGTCAGCGAGATGTCGGGCACGCTTTTCACGATCGCCAAAGACGTGAAGATCCAGGTCGAGTTCAATCCGGCTCGGGTGGCGGAGTACCGTCTCATCGGGTACGAAAATCGACTGTTGGCCGACGAAGACTTCAACGACGATACCAAGGATGCGGGAGAGCTCGGCGCCGGCCACACGGTGACCGCTCTCTATGAAGTGGTGCCAACGGAGGCCTTCGGTGCGCGCCCAAGCGTCGACCCGCTGCGCTTCCAATCTTCCACGCCGACCGCGACCTCCGACTCCGAGGAGTTGATGTACGTGAAACTCCGCTACAAGGAGCCGGACGGTGAGCAGAGTCGACTGGTGGAGATGCCCGTATTCTCTTGGGACGAGGTCGACGTGGCCTCGTCCGACCTCCGCTTCGCGTCAGCGGTTGCGGCCTGGGGAATGATCCTGCGGGATTCCGAATACACGAAGGACTTCAGGTTGTCGGAGGTGCTGGCGTTGGCCGGCTCGGCGCTCGGTGAGGATGCGGGTGGCTACCGTGCCGAGTTCCTACGGTTGGTCGAACGGACACGCGTCTTGGAGTTGACCACGACGCGGCGCGACTAATACGAGCAGCATGGACGAGGGGGACGGAGACGCTTCTATCGGAGGAGGCGCCGTCAACTCGGCTTTTGGCGGGCCCGGAGCAACGTCATCGCCTTGTCGAGCCTCCGCTGCTTGGTCTCGTCTTTCTTGGCCTCACGGATGTCGTTCGCCATTTCCTTTCTGTGCGTGAAGGAGAGGCCGTCGAAGAAATCGCTGGTATCGGGGTCGCGTGCCAACGCTTCAGTGAGTTCGGGTGGCATCTCGAAGGTGCGCGGAGCATCGTTGCGGCGGAGCGTTACTTGGACCGTGTCTCCAACGCCCTTTTTCAGTATTTCCCGGACCGACTTCCTTAGCCCGAGAACGTGCTGCCCACCCATGGGCGCGAGGCTGGTCTGGTCCTCGACACCGTCGAACGTCGCGACGATGCGGACCTGCCCCCGCGTGCCGAAGATCTGTTCCACGTCGAAAGGGACACCGACCCACGCACCCCCGCCTCTCCCTTCGGAGATGATGCCGTCCAAGACCTGGTCAGCCATCGCCTATCGGCCCCATGCGGGTGAACTGCCTCAGCCGATCAACGCCTGGTAGACGAGGTTCTTGAACTGTTGGCGGTATGCGAGATCGCGGCTCGGCCGCATCTGAACCATGAAGACGCCGATCAACTCCTCTGCTGGGTCCACCCAGAACGACGTGCCGGCGACCCCGAACCAGTAGTACTCGCCGACCGACCCGGGCGTCCCGTCCCGGCCGGCCTCGTTCCTGACCGTAAAGCCGAGCCCGAATCCCCAACCGGGTGAGAGCCACCCGGTGGGCGCGTCGCCGAGATGGTCGACGGTCATCAAGTCGATCGTCGCGCGGCCGAGGATCCTGGTGCCGTCCAGCTCGCCTCCGTTGAGCAGCATTTGGGCAAAGCGCATGTAGTCCGCCGCTGTGCCCACCAGGCCCCCACCACCCGAGAACATGGTGACCGCTTCCGTATACCCGGTCGTGTCACCCAGCGTCAGCGTGCGCTCCCGGCCGACGTGCCCATACAGGCGGCTCAAGCGGTCGCGCTTCGAGGACGGGACGTAGAAGCCGGTGTCCACCATGCCGAGCGGTTGGAAGATGCGCTCGCTCAGGAAGACGTCGAACGGCTGACCGGACACCACCTCCACCAATCGACCGAGCACGTCCACGGACACGCTGTAGTTCCACTGGGTACCGGGCTGGTAGACGAGTGGGATCTTGCTCAGTTCGGTCACCATGTCTGCGATCGTCGCTTGGCCCAGCACGTTCTGGCGCCGGTAGAGCTGATCGACTGCCGTGTTCGAGAAGATGCCGTAACTGAGTCCCGACGTGTGTCGCAGCAGATCCTGGATCGTGATTGGGCGCGCGCGTTCCGTGGGGATGTCGTCGGGGGACGGCTGCCCCTCGAGCTGCGCCACTTGGAGTTGAGCGAGTTCGGGGATGTATCGACCGATGGGGTCGGTCAGGAAGAAGTGCCCTTCTTCGTGAAGCATCATGACCGCCACGCTCGTGATGGGCTTGGTCATCGAGAAGATGCGGAAGATGTCGTCCGCTTCCAAGTCGTCACCCGCAGCTAGGTCGCGACTGCCCCACTGGTCTGCGTATACGAGTCGGCCCTGCCTCGCCACCATGCCGATCGCGCCGGCGATTCGGCCGACGTCCACGTAGCCTTGGAAGACCTCGCCGATTCGCTCGAGGCGATCAGACGAGAGGCCGACCTCCCAAGGCTCGGCCACCGGCAACTGACCGGCCAGGGATGCACACAAGGGCGCGGAGAGCAGAGCGCAGAGTCCGAGAGCGGGCGTCAGGTCGCGAACCATGGTGCTCCTCGTTGGCTGGATGCGGGAACGACGGTGTCCATGATATACGATGAGCGGCGGGATTGCGACGCCCTTCTGGCGCGCTCGATCCCACCCGCATGGTCAGCGCGCGATGGCCTCGCGCACCAACGCCCGAATCTGTTGCCGCAAGCGTCCTGGGTTCGCCGGCGAGCTCTGCCACATGGTCACGACGATCGTTTCGGTGCTCGGGTCGACCCAGAACTCGGTGCCGGCGCTGCCGTCCCAGCGGTATTCGCCGGCGTGCGCGCCCTCTTCGGCGGCATCGGGGTCGACCACGATGCTCACGTTCGCCAGGGCCCAACCCGATCCACCTCGTCGGTTTGCGAGCAGGGACTCGGTCAGCCCGTTCCGAGTCATACGAGAGACGGTCGAGGCGCGTAGAATACGCACCCCGCCCAGGTCGCCACCGTTAAGAAGCATCTGCGACAGGCGCAGGAAGTCTGGTACTGTCGAGACCAGCCCCACGGCGCCCTCGAGAAGCGCCGGTCGTTGGGTGAACGGCACTTCCTCAATCCGGTGGGGCCGCAAAGCTTCACCTTCGGAGGAGGCATATACGGTGGCGAAGCGGCCGCGCTGCTCGTCGGTCACCCAGAAACGCGTATCGACCATGCCGAGCGGACCCAGGATGCGCTGCTCGAGGAATTCATCAAAACGCTGTCCCGACCAGATCTCGACGAGGCGCCCCAGAACCGTGGGTGCCGCGCTGTAGCGATAGCGGGTACCTGGATCGCTTCTCAGCGGAACGCGCACGATGTTGTCGACGAACTCGGACAGCGTGATGGCGCGGGAGCGCACGCCCGCTTCCCGGTACTCCCTGGAAGAGCGGTGGCTCAGGCCGGCCGTGTGGAGAAGCAGGTCCTCGATGGTGATGGCACGAGAAGGAGGGCGGGTCGATCCGTCCTCTTCGAGCACGACGACATCGCCGAATTCGGGCAGGAAATTCAACACCGGATCAGAGAGTTGGAAGCGCCCCTCTTCGAGTAGAATCATCGCCGCGACCGCGGTGACGGTCTTGCTCATCGAGTAGATCCGAAAAACGGACCGCTCGGTCATCCGAGTGCCAATCTCAAGATCCTGAAGCCCGACGGCCTCTAGATACGCCACTCTTCCCCGACGCGCGACCGCGACAACGGCGCCGGCGATGCGCTGCTGTGCGACGAACTGCTCGAGCAAGTCGGTCACCTGATCGAGTTGCTGAACTTCGAGACCGACGGCCTCTGGGGCGACACGGGAGAGAGGCTCCTGGGCCTCCGCGGCCACGGCCCCCAGGAGGACGCACGGCCACAGCCAAACTGCTCTGAGTTTCTCCATGGCCCCGCTCCCCCGGCTCTCCGTCTTAGGCTTGTCCGTCGAACATAGAAGATGGTGCCCTAAGCGCCATCGCTTCTTCGAGCTCGTGGGGCGGAAGCGGACCTTGCAGGAAGAAGCCCTGGGCGGCGGCGTAGCGCAGCTGCCGGACAACCTCGAACTCCGCGTCGGTCTCGACTCCTTCGGCGACCACGTAGAAATCTAGCGCTCGCGCCATGGTGACGATCGCGCGTACGATGGTTTCACCCACGGATGCGGGCGTGATGGCCGTACGTGGCCCGCCAAGCATCGCCCAGGATCGGAAACAGGAGGGGCACGGCGGCGAGCACCAGCAAGCCCAGGATGCCTCCTCACGGACACCTTCGACGACGTCATGGAAGGCGACACGCACGGCACCGTCGTCACGGGCCTGGACGGGACGTATCGGTACAACGCGGTGAGTTGGTACGGCAATGCGCACTATCACTCGTGCGAAGTCTACGCCGCGAACGAGTCCCTGGCGTACCTGGAGCTCGTCGCGGGTACCGTCTTGAGGTGAACTAGCGGACTCGGTCCACCGAGCAACCGAAACAGTCCTCTGCGGTCATTTCCCCAGCGCCAGGCCGATCTCCTCGAGCACAAATAGATCGGACTCCTCCTCAAACCGAGAGGACAGGACCTCGAGCGCAGCGGATGATCCCACCTGGCCCAACGCCCAAGCGGCATGTCCGCGCACGAGGGGAGCCGCGTCCGCGAGCGCAGAAGCGAGCGTCGGGATAGCCGCCTCCGATCCCCAGTTCCCGAGTGCTACGCAGACGTTGCGCAGCATCCCCTTCCTGCCAGCGCGCGTCACGGGGGACGCCGCGAACTCGCGCAAGAAGCCTTTTCCAGACAGCGACAGCAGACGCTCGCCGAGCGCGATCAGCGGAGGCCCATCGAGTTCAGTACGGGGGGAGTACGCGGGCTCGCCCGTGACCTCCGAGAACTTCAGTGTGAACGGACACACCTCCTGGCAGATGTCGCACCCGTACACGCGATTCCCGATTAGGGGCCGCAGTTCCCGAGGGATCACGCCGCGCAGCTCGATCGTGAGATAGGAAATGCAGCGCGGAGCATCGATGGTGGGTGCGCCGGTCTCATCCCGGCCCAACAGCGCCCCCGTCGGGCAGGCGTCGAGGCAGGCGTGGCACGTGCCGCATCGATCCTCGACGAACGGCTCATCGGGCGGCAACTCGACGTCCAGCAACAATACGCCAACGAAGAAGTAGGACCCGCGCTTCGGGTTGATGAGCATGGTGTTCTTGCCGAACCAACCAAGTCCGGCGCGCTGCGCCAGGTCGCGCTCCAGAATGGGACCGGTGTCGACGTACGCGCGCGCGCTCAGGTCCCGATCGGTTCTCTCACCTAGCCACTGCGCGAGCGCGGTGAGCTTCTCCTTGATCACGTCGTGGTAGTCGTCCCCGCGCGCATAGCGCGCGATGACCGCTCGCGAGGGGTCCATCGGCACTCCAACCGGGTCCTCCACGAAGTACTCGTGCGCCACGACGAGCACCGAGCGAACGTTCTCCAGGGCGGCATCCAGATCCGCTCTTCGGGAGACCGAATCGGGGCGCGAGAGGTATGCCATCTCCCCGTGTCGGCCTTCTTCGATCCAGTCGCGGTAGAATGAGATGTGCGCGCTCGCGTCGGGGCGCGCGATGCCGGCGAGCGAGAACCCCATGCGGAGGGCTTGTTCCCTCAACTCGTTGGCCAGCGCAGGTTGGATCGTCGTCACGCTAGAGCGTCTCCGACGGGGCTCGCACGGTGTAGGACCTGCCCTTCCATTCGACGTGACGACCCCGCTTCCATGCGCGCATGAAAATGTATGAGCCCACGATCGCACCGAGCGGATAAAGGAAGCCGTACAGCGCCGGTCCCCGCATGATGTGAGTGAAACGCACCCAGATGACAACGCCCACGCCGTAGACCACGGCCGACCAGGCCATCAGCGATACCGGAAGCCAGCCGGTCACGCCGGTCAGCAGCACCATGGGCGGCGCGAGCCAGAGCGCCACTCCGACGAGGAAAGCAATCGGCGAGACCACCGTTCTCAAGAGTGGTGGGACGGTCATCCAACCGCCCACCACGATGTTATTGGACCCGCCAGCGCCCGACTGAGCATCTCTGGCCCGTACGTCGTGTCCGCGTCCGTGAAGAGCAGGAAGTCACCCGATGCGACCTGAGCTCCCGGCCAGCACGTCCAGGGCTTTCCCATCCACCCCTCGGGAAGCTCCTCTCCCGCAATGACCAGAATGCGGCTCGCGTGCCCGGCGGGCACCGTGCGCGCCAGCGAAGCCGTCTCGTCGTCGCTGCGATCATCGACGCCGATGACCTCGAAGTCCGGGTACGTGGACGCAGCGAGCGAGGCCACGCAGTTTTCGATGTTCACGGCCTCATTGCGCGCCGGCATGATGACACTGACGCGCATCGCCGCTTCCGGGTCCAACGCCCGCGCAGGCGGAAGCTCGCTCGGGACGCTCGTGGAGATCACGAGAAAGAGCAGAACGGCGATCCAAGGCAGCGCGAACAGAAAGGTGATCATGAAAAGGGCCGGAAGGTCATGGGCCGAAGCTCGTGCCAAGGACGGCACCGGGAAAGTCCACCTGGCGACGGGGCGTGCCCCGGGCCTATCGTCCCCGTCCGAATGACATCCCTACCACGAACTCTCTCGTGACCGCACAAACCTCCCCGTCCCAGATCGACACCATCCGCGCGCAGTTCCCCATCCTCTCGCGCCGGACCTACATGAACTCCTGCTCGCTCGGGGCGCTCTCACTTCGGTCCGAGATGTATCTCGACGAGTTCCGTGAGCAGTGGCACGACATGGGTGCCTCGGCCTGGTATCGGCACTGGATCGGCAGGGTCGAGGAGCTACGCGGCCGCGTAGCGGCCTTCTGGGGCTCGACGCCGGAAGAGGTCGCGCTCCTGCCCTCGACATCTGCCGCGCTCGCCATGGTGACCGAGTCGATCCCGGTCGGGAAGCGAAACCGAGTCGTATGCAGTGAGCTCGACTTCCCCACGCTCGCGTACCAGTGGGCCGTGAAGCCCGAGATCGAGCTGGTCATCCTGCGCAGCGAGGACGGCGTTAGCATCGACCCCCGACAGTTCGCAGAGGCCGTCGACGAGCGCACGCTCTTTCTCGCCACCAGCCATGTGTTCTTCACGACCGGTTTCGAGCAGGACATCGCCGCATTGGGTCGCATCGCGAAGGCCGCCGGGGCTTATTCGCTCATCGACGGATACCAGGGTGTGGGTCAGGTCCGACTTTCGCTGTCGGAAACGGGAGTGGACTTCTATACGGGCGGGCCCTTGAAGTGGCTGTGCGGTGGCCCCGGGCTCGCGTACCTCTACGTCCGAGCGCCGTTGGTTCAGACGCTCGAGCCGAGGATCACCTCCTGGTTCGCCACCTCACGCCAGTTCGACTTCGACCTGGAAAACTTCGAGTACCGTCCGGATGCGCGCCGTTTCGAGCTGGGTACCCCGGCGCTGCCCACCATACACACCGCGCTCGGCGGGCAAGAACTCGTTGACGAGATCGGGATCGATGCCATCGTCGCGAGGAATCACACGCTCACGGAGCACCTCATCGAGGGCGCGCGGTCCGCGGGCTTCGAGATGGCGCTGGCGGAGCCGGGTCGACGAACGTCCATCGTGATGATTCGTCACGCAGACCCCGCGGGGGCCGTCCGGCACCTCGCCGAACAGGGCGTGATCGTGGACTACCGTCCCGGCTTCGTCCGTATCAGCCCCCATTTCTACAACACCGAAGAGGAAGTCGACCGATGCTTGCACGCACTCGCGGCGTACTCGGCCTAGTCCCGGCCCTCGCGATGCTACTGGCGGCGCCGGCCACCGCCGCGGCCCAAACCGAGGAAGAGGCGATCAGGCAAACGCTCGTCGAAGGGTGGGTCTCGCGCAGCGCGGACATCCACACGGAGATGCACCAACCGCAGGTCACGGTCCGGGGCGACACCGCTTGGATCACCTACTATTGGACCGACCAGAGCATCGACCGCCAGACGGGCGAGCGCGGGACGTCACGCGGCAAGTCGACGAGAATCATCGTGAAGGAGAATGGGCGCTGGCTGTGCATCCACGGGTACTACACGCTCGTGGAGTAGCTCACTCTTCGGGCGCCTCCTCCACCGCCGGCGCCCAGCGCTCCGAGTCACGCTCGCGGTACTTCTCCAGGACCTGCTCGAGCGCCTCGTCCAGATCGATACCCTGCTCGTTTGCGATGACGATCAGTACGAACATGACGTCTGCCAGCTCCAACGCGAGGTCCTGCTCCGGTTCGTCCGGCTTCTTGATCTTGTGGCCGAAGCGGTGGCTCATCTCCCTGGCGAGCTCGCCGACTTCCTCTATGAGGCGGGCGAGATTGGTGAGCGGCGGCCAGTAGCCCTCCTCGAAGCGCGAGATCCACGCGTCGACGCGTTCCTGAGCTTGTTTGAGCTCCATCAGGGGACCAATACCACCTTCCCGAAGACCTCACCGGCCTCCAGCATCTCATGAGCTTGGCGAGCCTGGTCGAGCGGCAGCACCGTGTGGATGACCGGCTCGAGGTCGCCCGAAAATACCAGGCGCATGACCTCTCGGAACTCCGTCGGCGAGCCCATGGTGCTGCCCATGATCGTGAGTTGCTTCCAGAACACCAGTCGGATCTCGGTCACACCCCGGGACCCCGTGGTCGCCCCGGATGTCACCAGGCGCCCACGGCGGCTGAGTGAGCGTAGAGCCTGTGGCCACACGGACTCGCCCACCGTGTCGAACACCACGTCGACGCCCTTCTTCGCGGTATCCCGCCAGAGTTCACGAGAAAAGTCGACTTTGTGACGGTCGTATACAACGTGCGCTCCGAGCTCGTGGGCCCGGCGCACCTTCTCATCACCGCCGGTCAACGCGTAGACCCTGGCTCCGGCGTGCACCGCGATCTGGATCGCTGCAGTGCCGACGCCACCAGAGGCGCCCGTGATCAGGACGTGTTCGCCCGCGCGCAGCTCGGCGCGTTTCATGAGCGCGCGCCATGCGGTCACGAAGACCAGGCCGGCGGC
>Ga0315339_1002605_pt1 | contig 13524 bp, 8 predicted proteins | sample ASW17metaG_FD_204514 | JGI IMG/M metagenome (GOLD analysis project Ga0315339, IMG submission 204514) | Ammonia-oxidizing marine archaeal communities from Pacific Ocean, United States - ASW #17 | ecosystem: Environmental > Aquatic > Marine > Oceanic | place: USA: California | collected 2016-12-05
ACCAGCCAGATCCGGGAACGTCCTGCTCGAGTGAATTGAATGAGCGCATTCTCGAGTCCGCACTGGAAGACACACTCGGGCAACTCTTGGAGCAAGCGGGTGAGATCAAGGAGGCTTTGGCGGCTGCTCAACGATCGCTTGCCGCCCTCGACAGCGTCGACCCTGGGCGCGACAAACGCCAGGCCACGGTCGATCGCCTGAACGCTCTGTTGTCAGGTGGTTAGAGACGCGAGGCGTTGGTTGGCTTGACGTACGGGGGTGCTCAAGGCACGACCATAAACGCCAATCCTTGAGTGATGCTCAAGCCAAAGGGTTCCGGCCCAAAGACAGCCAGGTCTTGAATGGCTGCTTGCATGGTGAACTCAATCCCTTGAAAAGACGGGTCATTCGGCATCCCCGCAGGAAGGCTAAACGAACCTGCGCCGGGAGTTCCTTTTTCCCCCGAGAGTGTGACGACGAGTTGAAGCATTGGGAGAGCCACGGCCGGGAAGAGTTCGGTGGTGCGTCCGATGCCCACGACGAGCAGGGCCGGTGCGCCGCCCAGGCCATTGTTGATCGTGAAGAGGGGCCTCGCACCCGCAGCTGAATACCCTTCTGCGGTCAAGGTCGGAACAATGTCCCCGCTTCCTGCTTTGGAGAGCCCAAAACTTTCGAATGTGTCGAGAGCGCTCGGTAAGACAGACACCGTGTTGGCCGGGCCATGAACAAGAATGATCTCTATGGTGGCGTCGCCATCAAGGTCGCCCAGGATCGGGCGAAGGGCATTTCCATCTACGTCTATAGATGCCATTCCCGAAACGGTTTGCGGTGCGCCGAGCGAGATGGCATTGCCGCGCGCAGTTCGTATGAAAGCTTGTCCTAGACCGCCGGAGTTTAGATTTGAACTTGCGACGAGATCCAAGAGGCCGTCGCCAGTGAACTCCATGAGCGTGAGGGCTCCTCCTCCGACAGACTGCAAATCCAATGGAACAAGCATGGGAGTGAAAGAACCGCCTGCTTGGCCCTTCGCAAGAAAGAGTCGGCTGTCTGATTCGCCGATGGCGATATCCGGGATGCCGTCGCCATCGAGATCACCCGTGTCGAATCCGATGATCTCACTCCATGTCGCGTTCATCGGGTAAGTTTTTCCGGGTTGGATGACGCCTTGGGCGTTCTCGAACACCAGCACGAAGCCAAGCTCGCCTTTGGTGTCGGCTCCGGTGGTCACGACGTCTGGCAAGGGTGACCCGACGACGTCGGCAAGGAACATACCGCCTGTGAATCGAATGTTTTCTGGTGCAGGAGTCACGCTGGGGATGGGGGAGACGGTTCCGAGTTCTGGACCGAGACCCGGATACACAAGCACTGCATCGCCAGCATGATCGGCCTGCAATGCGACAATGTCTGTCCATCCGTCATCGGTCATGTCCCGTTGTTCGAACTCCTCGGCTGCAGGTAGCGTTAACTGCTGTACGCGGCCGAATGCGCCCTCGCCATTTTTCTGGAAGAGTGAGAGGCTCGCGATGGGATTCGGATTGGCGGGTACTCCGCGGTCCTCCCAAAAGTTGTAAACCACGAGTGGGAAGCCGAAGACCTCATTCGTCATCACCTCGTCACCGCCGAAGCGGACCGCTTTCGGACCTCCAACCCAGGTTTCTCCCGGCGGTACGGTGCCGTCGACATCGGTGACCGTGGGGCCCGGCTTGAAGGTGCCATCGCCCGCCCCCAGGAGAATCGTGAGTGTGTTGTCGGCGCGGTTGGGGATGATGAGGTCTAGAACTCCATCTTCGTCAGAATTAGAGCCTCCGAGATCGCCCAGGCTCCCGTCGCCGGGCTCGTCACCCGTTGGGTACTGGTTGGGTGTCGAATCTTCGAAGAGGTCCTCTTCGCCGTTTCCGGTGAGAAGGGCTAGGTTCGTCTCGTTGTTTTCGGCGGGAGTGTTGGAGCCAGAGAGGGTGTCTTCAAACCAGACCAGCACGGCATCTTCGAGGTTATCTCCAGGAACAGTGAAGTCATCAAGCAGAGCACTGACACCTTTACCCGAATAGGCTGTGCCGATTTCCAGCGGATCCAAGTTGCCGGCGCCATCGTTTAGCAGGACCGTGATGACCAGAGGAGGTTCCTGATCCGCGAAAGCGTCAATGGGGTAGGCAATGTTCGGTGCGCTCGTGTAGACCGCATCGAGCAGCATGTCGCCATTGACGTCTCCAAGAGCTCCGTAAGTTGGGTGAATGCCCCCGGGGTCTGGTGTGGCATAGGGCACGAAGGTTCCGGAGAGAGCGAATCCGCCGGCATTGTTGCCCAAGTACAGACTGATGAGGCCCTGCGGTTCGCCCCCAGGGCCTGCATCAAATTGGTGTGGTGTCAAAAGCACATCAAGGCCACTTGCTTGGTCTAGATCGCCGACCAAGACGCTGGCGATGGCCTCTCCATCTGCAAAGATGCCCGCGTTGGCAAGAGTGCCGTCACCGTTGCCGAGAAGCACCGTTGCGAAGCCACTCTCAAGACCTGGTCCTGCGGCGAGGGCTCCAGAAGCAGACACAACATCCAGGAAGAGGTCGTTGTTTACGAACCCGAGCGAGAGGTCGGTGAGGTCTTCTACAGGCGAAAAGGTCTGCAGTGAAAATCCGCCGAGCCCATCTCCAAGAAGTACGGACACGCCAGCGGCTCCAGCAACTGCGAGGTCATCCAGGAGGTCATTGTTAAAGTCTCCGGTCTGCAGTGCGAGTGGGCGAACGTCATGGACCAAGAGGGTATCCGGCGTCAGCGCAAAAGTGCCGTCGGATTGGCCCAGGAGCACGGTGACCGAGTCACTGCCGAAGTTGGCCGTGGCGACATCAGAGAGCGCGGCCTCGCTTCCTCCAAGGAAAGTGGGGGCAAGTGAGTCAAAGTTTCCTGTGCTGGCTTGTGCAGGTGAGTCGCCGGTGGGGTAGGTGCCCTGGTCGCTAAATGAACTCTCTCCCTCTGAGTTTGCAGTGACTCTTTGCACTTGCACCAATTTGCCTTTGCTCTTGGGCACGATGATGACGGGTGTTCCGATGAAGTCGAACGGTGTCGGGAAATCTTCTTCGGAAGGGGGCAGCACAACAAGCGAGGCTCGCCCGGGGCGCCCGGGGAGAGTTGTCACAGCGCCTTCGTAAGGCAGGGTTTCATCATCACCACCACTCGAGGTGGCGAGTTCCATGTTGTAGGCGGCTCCGCCACCCGTGAAAAAAGGGACACCAGCAAGAAGCGACAAGATGCCGTTTCCGTCGAAATCTGAAACCATGAGCGACGTACCGAAAGCGTCGCTATCGCTCAGCGAAAGCGGAACACCTTCTTGAGAGTCGCTAATTTTTACAAAGCTTGATGTGTTGCCTGTCGACTCCATGAAGAGAACCCAGACGGCTCCCTTGTTGATGCTGGTTTGAGAGGCGGACGCGTCATCGTCTCCGGGAGCGCCTACGGCTAAGTCAAAGACTCCATTCTGATCGAGATCATCGAGGAGAGTGATTGCAGACCCGAACAGGTCGAAAGAGTCGAGTGCTCCCGTAAAACCGCCGGTCGAATCGCCGATTTTGTTCGAATTGAGCACGAACGGAGTGGAATCGAGACCCAGGTGGATGATCCAAACGGCACCTTGGTCGCCAGAGCCGTTGCGGCTGCTGCTGCTCCCGTCGGTGAGGAAGCCTAGGTCATCGCCAGTGGCGCCGACGGCGATGTCATTGACGCCATTGTTGTCAACGTCCCGTATGTTCGCGACGGCAGCGCCGAAGCGATCTCCAGGGGCGAGCCCGCCTTGCAATCCTGCGTTGCCGATGGAGTCGAAAAGAATGACCTGGCCGCTCGCGCTCAGGTAGAGGAAGTAGACCAAGCCTTCTGCCTGAGTGGAACTGGTTGCGGACGCCCTGTCTGCTCCTACTGCAACGTCAGTGATGCCGTCACCATTCATGTCGCCCATGTTGGCGATGGAGCAGCCGAATCCATCAGAGAACCCGAGGCCACTTGGTGTTGCATTGATGGCCGATTTGACTCTGCCGCTTGGGTCGAGAAGCAGTATCCAAACAGCTGAGCCCTGTTGGGTTGTGATGGCCATATCGAGACCAACCATGATGTCTTCGGCACCGTCCCCATCGAAGTCGCCGAGGCCTGCTACGGACCGTCCCAGTCGGTGACCGTCTTCTAACCCGATGGGCAAGGCACCCGTTGTGTCACTAATCTTGGTTGACGAGCCCACGGTCCCGTCATCTTCCATGAAGAGAATCCAGAGCGCCCCGCGTTGAAACCCACCGTCGCTTGTGCCGGGTGCTCCAACAACGATGTCCTGAATGCCGTCATCGTTCAGGTCACCGATCGCGGCCATGCTGGCGCCAAATTCGTCGCCTGAAGTGATCTGGTTGATGTCAAATCCACCAGAGCCAGAGGCAATCGTTGTCAGTGAAGCGACTTCACCGGTGTCGTCTTGAGCTCTCAGCGATGTGGTCAAAACCGCGATGCTTAGGAGCGCGCAGAGAAGGCTTTTGCAACGTGACTCAAGTCGAGTGTTCAGGTGAAGGCTCAACGCGTGCATGGTGTGTCTTTTCTTGCTCGGGATTATGGACCGCATCTCGGGTGACCGATCCATCAAAAGATGATGTAGGGAGGCCGCCTAGCCTTACTTAAAGGGAGAGGAAGGGGAGGGCTCGAGCGACTCGCTGAAGTTTATCAGCAAATGCTCGCTTCGGGGCGAAAGGCAGCGTTCGCCGTGGATGGCTTACTTCAGGTATCCAAGAGCCTTCAGGCGCTCCAGATGGGCCTTATCCATGGCCTTTGGCGTGGCGCGGCGTGTGGGTCGCGCGACACCTTTTTTCCATCTACGAAGCCAGCGTGCCATCGAACTCGTAACAGCTTCGTGATCGGAGGCGAGATTGTGTTGCTCTGCAGGGTCTGCTCGCAGGTCGTAGAGTTGCTCGTCTGCGATGTCGTCTTCAAGGGGTTGATCTCCCTCGGCGATCGAGACGATGTACTTGAAGTTTCCATCGCGCAATGACATTCGATGGGGGCCCGCCTGAGTTTGTCCACTGACGGCAAAGCGTGCGCCAGAATCATGTCCATTCATGAGCGGAACGAGACTGCTGCCGTTGGTGTCGCCGCGCGCTGGGACACCGAGTAAATCTGCGATTGTGGGAAGAACATCAAGTGTGCGCACCTGGTCGGTCACCACATGAACAGGCCAGGATCGAGTGGGGTCATTGATGATGAGCGGAACCAGTAGCAAATTGTCTTTCAGTGAGTGCCCATGATCAAAAGCAAAGCGCTCGGAGTGCTCTCCAAGCTCTTCGCCGTGATCGGATGTGAGAGCAACGACAACTTTGTCGCGAAGGCCTAATTCATTGAGAAATTCCAGAAAGCGTCCCACATGTCGGTCCGTGGCACGAATGCCTCCGTCATAGAGGTCGATGACGTGTGCGCGCTCTTGATCAGTGAGTTCGATCTCCCCGGTTTGCATGGGCTTCAGCATGCGAATGTCGAATGACTTTCCGATGCGCCCGCCGTCACCTTTGGCGAAGCGCGGCCTGGTGTAAGGCGTGTGCACCTCGTAAGTGTGAATCACGAGGAAGAAGGGCGCCTCGCTGTTTTGCTCTAACCATTGACGTGCGAGGTTGAAGGTATTCCCAATGCCTCCGGTGAGCGGCGCCTCGCTGTTGAGGCGCTCTCCAGCCATCGTTGCGTGAAAAGAACTTTCCTCTTCGACAAAAGTTTCAAAGCCGAGGTCCATGCCGAAGTGCCGTGAGACGAATGCACCCTCGGTGAATGCAGCTGTCTTGATGCCCGCCTCGCTGAAATCTTCGACAACCGAAGACAAAAGCTTCCAGTCCGTATCGAAGGCGAGCTCAGGCTCGTTGGCTGAAAGCAATGCGCCGACACTGGGCATCGTCCATGGGGCGGAACTCACGACGTGTTCGAAGAGGACTCCTGTTTCAGCAAGCGAGTCTATGGCAGGACTCGTGGGCCGCTCGTGGCCATAGCATCCGAGCCGGTCGGGGCGAAGTGTGTCTACGAGAATCAGCACGGCCCCCCGAGGAGTGGGCCGGGGCGTTTCGCCACAGGCCGTGCCCAAGGTCAGAGCCAGTATCGAGTACACGATGGACCGGCATGTTTTCTGGTGATTGGGTGTTTGCATGAGATGGGTGGCGATCACGTCATAAGAAGTTCGTGTCGATGGGCGCTAGCTTCCTCGCTCTCTTGGCCGTTGACAAGTTGTTGAATGAGGCAATTTCGATGAGGGGGAGCCGCACTGGCTCTTGGGAATAGGACTGGGCGAGGAGGGACCTGCTGAAGTGAGAGCAAAATCGATTTAAGAGGCATGCATCTGCCGCGATTCTTCGATGCTGGAGTGAATAAATCGATCTCGCGGATTCGTTCTTCTGCGTATGACACGGACGTGACAATTCTGAGGTGTTTCTGTCCTAGAATGAGGCCCTCATGCAACGGATAGCGATTGCAGGACTGACGCTGCACGACACCGACGTCTCCGGTCTGGAGTCTGTCCGTCGTCCAGACCCCGGCCGAGAGAACGCTTTTTTGCGCGGCCTGAGCGACGAGTTGGGCGCTTCAGAGTTGGTGTACCTGGCGACCTGCAACCGGGTGGAAGTCATCTACGCCCGTGAAGAAGGAGAGTTGCCGGACGCATCTGACTTGGCTTTGCTCAGCGAGTTTCTCATTGAGAGTGAGGCCGAGCCGGGATTCGTCCTGCGCACAGGCCGAGATGCCATCTCGCATCTTTTCCGCGTGGCGTGCTCGCTAGATTCTCTGGTGTTAGGTGAAGATCAGATTATTGCGCAGGTTCGCCAAGCGTACGGAAAGTCAGCCGACATTGGATTAACGGGAAATCTGCTCGGCCCTCTGTTCCACAATGCTTTGCAGATTGGCAAGAAAGTGCGAGCCGAAACAGAGCTTGCGCGCCGCCCGATCTCGGTGGTGAACTTGGCGGTTCAGCGTTTGGTTGGCATGCCAGATGCGCAGTCACTTGTCATTGCACTGGTCGGTGCAGGCGAGATGGGTAGCTTGCTCGCACGAACTCTGACAGCGAGCTCTTTGCGACCCCACTTCGTGGTGAACCGCACCTTTGATTCGGCCAGGAAGTTGGCGAATGACATTGGGTCGCGGGCGGTGCCTTTCGAGTCTTTTTTGTCAGGAGAGTTCCCGGTCGACGTCTTGATCACTGCAACCGGATCTCCGTCGGTGCTTATTGAGCCTGGCGTGCTCGAAGACATGGCGGGCTCTAGTCCTGGGGCGCACGGGCTTCTGGGAGTCGACCTCTCTGTCCCACGTAACCTTCCGCCCATGAAGGGTTCCTACGGAAATGCGGGCAGTGTAGAGGTCATGGACCTCGACGCCTTGCGCTCTATTGCTGATAGAAACCGATCGTTTCGGGCTGATGCTGCGCTGGAGGCAGAAGCGCTTGTCGAAAGCAAGCTCGAGCGCTTCGTGCGTCGTTATCGAGAGGATGCCGCGGCGCCCGTTGTTACGGAGTTGAAGCAGGCAGCAGACGAAATACTGACACGTGAACTGCGAGGCCTTCTGAGTGGTCGCCTGGCACATTTGGATGATGCTGAGCGCTCTGCCATCGAGCGCTGGGCGCGTGCAACATTTGGGCGACTTATGCATCCCTCTGTGAGTGCTCTGAAGCGCATGGCTGCAGAGAACGGAGGGAGTTCTCCGGATGACGGCCCGGAGGATGACGCAGCATGAAGATACGCATCGGAACACGAGGTTCTGACCTTGCCCTGTGGCAAGCGAATTACGTCAAAGCGTGTTTGGAGCCTGGCGCAGAGGTTGAGATTATTGTCATCGAGACGCGAGGCGATGCCATTGACGATGTGCCGCTTCAGAGCGTGGAGGGGAAGGCCTTTTTCACGGCAGAGATTGAAAAAGCTTTGCTCGATGGTGATATCGACTTGGCAGTACACAGTCATAAAGATCTCGCAACCAGTTCGCCTGGCGGGCTTGTGATCGGTGCGGTTCCCGAACGGGGGCCTGTGGAAGAAGTTTTGCTGATTCGGTCGGAATCACATGACCTCGGCGCCCCCATGATTCCGTTGAAGGCAGAGGCGCGAGTCGGGACCAGTGCTCCACGTCGCCGAGCGCAGTTGTTGACACTTCGGCCTGACCTGAATGTTGCAGACCTGCGTGGCAATGTACCGACGCGTGTTCGGCGTTGTCAGTCGGGTACTTATGATGCCGTGATTCTCGCAGCTGCGGGTGTGCAGCGGTTAGATCTCAATACGGACGGTCTCGTGCGAGTTTCTTTGCCAGTCGATATTTTTGTGCCTGCCCCTGCTCAAGGCGCACTGGCAATCCAGATTCGCGAAGAAGACCAAGAGCTTTCGAAGTTGTGTTCTTCGGCGCTTCACCATGAGCAGACCGCTTCTTCGGTGCGTGCGGAGCGTTTGTTGCTCGAACGTCTGGGCGGCGGTTGCTCTTTGCCCTTGGGTGTTCACGTGCACTCTCAAGCAGAAGGCTTTCGGGCTCGCGCCTTTTTGGGCTCTGGCTGTCCTTCTGAGGCGGATGGAGCGCGATGGGGAGATGCAAGCGGCACGACTCCGCTCGAGGCGGCAGATGCCGTCTGCACTCAGTTGCTTGAGGGGGAGGAAACCGAAGCCGGACCACTTGCTTCCGTGACGGTTGCTCTGGTGGGCTCCTCTACAGATGGGACGTCTCTTGGAGAACGGTTGCGAGAGTTGGGTGCACGCGTGAAACATGAATCCGTGCTGGGTTTCGAAGATGTGGGAGCGCCAGATCTTTCTGGCAAATTGGCAAGGCTCACGTCTGGCGATGCTCTCGCGGTGACAAGTCAAGAAGCTGCGCGAAGGCTCTCAGATGTTCGCGTCCCCGCGGGGGTCACGGTGGCCGCTGTGGGGCCAGCAACCGCTCGTGCTCTGTCTGCTGTTGGCCTTCGTGCTACCTATGTTGGCAAGGGCGGAGCAGCCGAGCTTGCGCGGAATCTTCCGGTAGGTGAGGGGGGGCGCGTTCTCTTCCCTTGCGCCGAGGCGAGCCGGAAAGAAATGGCCGAAGGCCTGGCTCAGCGAGGCGTGCCTCTAGAAAAGGTCGTTGTGTATCGAACCGTACAAAAAGCAGCTGGAGAGCATCACGAGGGGGCCGACGTGCGTGTGTACATGAGTCCTTCGGCCGTGACTTCATCTGTCGCACTCGGTCGAGAAAGCGAACAAGACCATTTAATCCGAGTTGGTCTTGGTGGAGCCACGTGCGACGCACTTCAAGACGAAAGTCTCGAACACCACCGTCCTTCTGGGTCTGGCCCTGAGGCTGCGTTGGCACTCATAGCGCATTTATCAGCGAAGCAGAGAAAGGGTGGTGCGTGACGGCTGCCATGGAAAAAATCAGGAGCATCAAAAGATGACCATTCGACTCAGGCGTTTACGTACGACAGCTCGTATGCGTGAAGCGGTCGCCGAAACACATGTGGCTCCGCAAAGCCTTGTGCAGCCGCATTTTGTCATGGACGGCGATGGTGCCGACGTTCCCATCGAGTCCATGCCGGGTGTGGCACGCATGAGCATTCCGAGTTTGGTCGACCGTGTGAAGTCAGACCATGCGAGTGGTGTGGCGAACGTGTTGTTGTTTGGCGTTACCGAGAAAAAAGACGAGCAAGCGAGTGCAGCCACGGATCCTGACGGTTTGATCCCTCGGGCTGTCCGTGCTTTGCGAGATGCGCTCGGAGACGATGTGCTTCTCATGACAGATGTCTGTCTTTGCGGTGCCACGAGTCACGGGCACTGCGGTGTTTTAAGCGACGGAGTCGTGCAGAATGACGAGACACTGGCGTTGCTTGCCGAGGCCTCGTACGCGCATGCACGTGCTGGAGCCGATGTCGTGGCCCCTTCTGACATGATGGACCTGCGTGTGTCTGCGATCAGAGATCGGTTGGATGAAGAGGGCTATATCAACACGGCCATCTTGTCCTACTCGACCAAGTTCGCTTCGGCGTTCTATGGCCCGTTCCGCGATGCCGCGTCGAGTTCTCCGCAGCACGGTGATCGCAAGAGTTATCAGATGGACCCGCGCAATCGTCGCGAAGCTCTTCGTGAGAGCCTTCTCGATGAGGAAGAGGGTGCCGACATGCTCATGGTGAAGCCGGCACTGAGTTACCTGGACGTCATCGCCGATATCGCAGAGGCCGCCTTGGCGCCAGTCGCCGCCTACAATGTGTCTGGGGAATACAGCATGGTGAAGGCTGCCGCAGAGCGTGGATGGGTAGACGAAGGCCGCCTTGTCTCCGAAATCCTTACGTCGATTACGCGTGCTGGTGCAGATCTCATCATCAGTTACCACACGCGTGATGCCGTGGAGAAGGGTTGGCTCGGATGATCGCGAGCAGTGAAGAACTGCTCGATCGCGCGAGGGCGTGCATGCCGGGTGGGGTTTCTAGCCCCGTGCGCGCATTCGGAGCTGTCGATGGAGAGCCACCATTTCTCGCGCGTGGGGTCGGTGCCAAAGTTTGGGACAGAGATGGCCGAGAATATGTAGATCTGGTCGGGAGCTGGGGGCCCATGATCCTCGGGCATGGACACCCAACTGTGCTTGAGGCCGTTGAGCGCGCCATGGTCGATGGGCTAACTTTTGGCGCGACTTGCGAAGCCGAAGTCGAACTTGCCGAGCGTATCTTGTGCCGCTTTCCATGCGCGGAGCGAGTGCGTTTCACAAGCAGTGGTACGGAAGCCACCATGAGCGCGGTTCGTTTGGCGCGTGGAGTGACGGGTCGCGCACGCATCGTCAAGTTTGACGGCTGTTATCACGGGCACCACGACTCTGTGCTCGTGAAAGGTGGCTCTGGCTTGGCGACCTTCGGGACGCCCTCGTCTGCAGGGGTTCCTGTGGAATGCACGTCACTGACTGAAGTGTTGCCGCTTGATGATGAGGAGGCTGCAAGCCAACTCTTTGCTGATAAAGGTGAAGAAATCGCGCTGGTGATCATTGAGCCGATGCCAGCCAACGCTGGTTTGCTGCTGCAGCGTCAGGCATTTCTCGAGCATCTTGCCAAGCTCTGCAAGGATCACGGCGCTTTGTTGATGTTTGACGAAGTCATTTCTGGCTTTCGTGTTGCGCCTGGTGGAATGACGGAACTTACGGGCATCGCTCCAGATCTTGTGGCCGTCGGCAAGATTGTCGGCGGCGGAATGCCAGTGGGTGCATTTCTCGGGCCGGCGAAGATCATGGATCAGCTCGCACCCTTGGGGCCTGTCTATCACGCAGGCACACTCTCGGGAAATCCGCTGGCGATGGCTGCCGGCTGCGCCACGCTCGATGAGTTGGAAAAGCCTGGCACGTACGAACGCTTAGATGCACTGGGTCATCGACTTGCCCTGGGCTGGGAAGGTGCGCTGAGGGCGGCAAATGTGCCGGGGAGCATTGCGCGTATGGGATCTGTGCTGTGGGTTTGCCTGCAAGACGGCCCGACCCCACGTGCATTTCACCTTGTCGGGGCCGAGGGAGCTGAGTTCTACGGTCACTTGCATGGGGAGGTCTTGGCGCGCGGGACCTGGATGGCGCCTTCCGGTTATGAAGTCGCGTTTGTGTCCACCGCTCATGACGAGACACTCATCGATTCTGCGGTCGAAAGTTTTGCCAGAGGTCTGCTGGCATCAAGGAGCCGGTCAGCGTGAGTGTGCGGCCGTCGATCTCTGAGCAGGTGAGCAAGCGGCCGCTGCGTTTGTATGTAGTAATCGTTGCGTTTTATGGGCTCTTGCTGGCTTGGTGGATCTACTTCTTTGCCTCTCTTGACGACAGGCTTGCAGAGCGGATGAGGCTGGCGGGAGCGCCGCTTGGCGAATCGCAACGTCAGGCTCTCGAAAAAGCAGGCGAAGAGACCATGCGCATGCTGATGTTTGAGGGCGGATTTTTAGGATTGCTCGTTCTCGTAAGCGTGTTTTTTGTGATGCGCTCAGTCGAGAGGGAAACCACGCTGGCACGGCGACAGAGGAATTTTGTGTCAGCGGTGACACATGAATTGCGCAGCCCGCTTGCGTCCGCACGACTCTATCTCGACAGCATCCTTATGGGGCGAACAGATGAAGCCAAGACGGGTCGTTATCTCAAGCATGCTCGAGAAGACCTCGACCGACTTGGCGATATGGTGGAAGACATCCTTCTTACTCGGCGTATGAGTGACCGGAAGGTTGAGGTTGAGACACAAGTCGTCGACCTTGCGCAACAAACTGAATCAGAGATGGAGCGGCTGCGTACATTGCATGCCACTCACGGCATCACGCTCGAGTTGAAAACGTCAGGCCCGACATTTGCGGCGCTAGATCTGATCGCCTTTTCTCAGATTCTCGATAACCTGGTGTCGAATGCCGTGAAGTACGGCGGCGAGAGTGGTCCAGTCGAGTTGGCGGTAGAATCTGCAAGTGGCCGTTCGGTGTTGACCGTTCGAGATCACGGTCCTGGGTTGGGCGGTGCTGACCCCAAGATGCTCGTGGAGCCCTTTGTGCGAGGCGGTGACGAGCAAGTTCGTACGAGTCCCGGGGTTGGCCTCGGTCTCTACATCGTGCGTGAGTTTGTGCAGGCGCACGGAGGGAAGTTGTCGTTGGAAGATGAACTTTCTGGCGGGGGAACTCGGGTGAGCGTGAGCTTTCCGGCGGTTTCTCAGCAAATGCGCGATGGCATGGGGTCGGAGGCCTCGGCATGACCGGTGAACGGCTGATGGTCGTTGAAGACGAGGCTCATCTGGCAGAAGTCATCGCGGACAACCTCAAGCTCGAAGGTTGGGCCGTAGATGTGATTGCTAATGGTGAGCAAGCGTTGAATGCAATTCGCGACTGCCCTCCGGACCTGGTCCTTCTAGACGTCATGCTTCCGGGAATGGACGGTTTTACGGTGTGCGAGACATTGCGGGCCGAGCAATGCCACGTACCCATCTTATTTCTTACCGCAAAGAGCGGTCGGGATGATCGCGTGCATGGACTTCAACTGGGTGGCGATGATTATCTGGGGAAGCCGTTTGACCTTGAAGAGCTCATACTGCGTGTTCGTGCAATCCTTCGCCGTGGTGAGTGGTACCGCGCGCCATCGAGTGCCGGAAATGCGCTTGTGCTAGGAGAGGTTTCTATCGATTTCTCTACCTTCATGGTGACGCGCACTGACGACTCCGTTGAATTGTCACAGAAAGAGACAATGATTCTCCGGTGTCTCGCAGAACAAGCGGGTGCTGTTGTTTCGCGAGCCGAGATCGTTAAGCACGTCTGGGGATATGACGCTTTTCCCACATTGCGCACGATCGACAATTTCATCGTGCGTCTACGCCGCCTTATTGAGCCGGATCCACGTAACCCTCGGTATATCCATACGGTGCGCGGTACCGGCTATCGGCTGACTCCATAACTCCTGAACTTCGACCCTTTCGCGAACCACCATGACGACTTCTGACACGCTCCTGCTCAAGGCATTGCGTCGCGAACCCGTTCCACGTCCTCCGGTATGGCTCATGCGCCAGGCTGGGCGATATCTGCCCGAGTACCAGGAAGTGCGCCGCAAGGCTGGAGGCTTTCTGGCGATGTGTCACGC
>Ga0315339_1002606_pt1 | contig 13514 bp, 11 predicted proteins | sample ASW17metaG_FD_204514 | JGI IMG/M metagenome (GOLD analysis project Ga0315339, IMG submission 204514) | Ammonia-oxidizing marine archaeal communities from Pacific Ocean, United States - ASW #17 | ecosystem: Environmental > Aquatic > Marine > Oceanic | place: USA: California | collected 2016-12-05
ACTACTAAACGAATAGGGCTGGGGAAACCATTGAGTTGCGACTGCTATAATCGATGTACGTGACCATTAGCTCTCGGGATCAACCCCACGCGCACAAGTCAGGTCATCGAAGCATGAACGCCCCCAACTCGCAAAACGCACCTCAAGGGCAACAGCTCGTCATTCGAGTCGCCCGAAAAGCTGGAATTGTTGCCCTATTTGTCGTTGTAGCGCTCCTCGGTGCGCTGAGCGGCGTGCTCTTCGCTTACGCGGACGATCTTCCAGAAATCAGTGCGCTGGATGAATATCAACCGAACACAATCACCAGATTGTTCGCACGGGACGGTGAGATCATTGGCGAATTCGCCATCGAGAGGCGGGTCGTGATCGACTACGACGACATCGCCCCTGTGTTGCGCCAAGCGATCCTCGCGAGTGAGGACGCGGGCTTCGAACAACACTTCGGCCTCAGCATATCGCGCATCGTCATCACTGCCGCGCGGGACGTGCTTTACCAGCAGCGGGCAGGTGCCAGCACCATCACCCAACAGGTGGCTCGAATGCTGTTTCTCTCTGGCTATATGCGTGGCGGTGTGTTCGAGCGCTCGTTCGAGCGAAAAATCAGAGAGGCCATCGTCGCAGTTCAGCTTGAAAAGCGCTACACCAAGCGCGAGATCCTTACCTTTTATGCAAACCACGTCACGATGGGCCACGGCGCGTATGGTGTCGAGGCGGGTGCACAGCTGTATTTCTCTAAGTCCGCCCTAGACGTGACGCTGGAAGAAGCGGCCACACTCGCTGGCATCGTCCAGACACCGGCGCGCCTTAGTCCATACGTCAACCACGATCAGGCACTCGCCCGCCGCAATAATTACGTCCTCCAGAGAATGGCGGACGAGGGCTTTATCTCTCACCAAGAAGCAAAGGAAGCCGCCGCACGTCCGCTGGTGGTACGAGGTCAACCGGCCAGAACCCCCTCCATGGCTCCCTATTTCGGAGAAGAGATTCGTAAGGTGCTCGAGCGGGACTACGGCGCGGATGCCCTGTATGAGGCTGGCCTCCGGGTGCAAACGACACTCGACTTTGGACTGCAACAGGCGGCCAACCAAGCGCTTGACCAAGGCTTGAGACAAATCGACAAGCGTCGAAATGGATACCGGAAGCCAGAACGCAATCTCCTTGCAGAAGGACTCGACATCCATAGCTTCACAGTGCCTCGCTGGGCTCTCCCGATACAGAGCGGAAACGTCGTGCCAGCGGTCGTTGTGAACGTTCCGCCACGCGGCACAAGTGCAGCGCGTGTCCGTATCGGATCACATGAATTGGAATTACCGGCCAGCGCCTTCTCATGGACGAGACGGACCACAGCGGCCGACCTCTTCGAAGTGGGCGACCTGATTGACGTCGCCATACGTACGATGCGCGATGGTGCCCCTGAGACCGTAACGCTCGAACAGACGCCGCAGTTGGAGGGTGCTCTCGTCGCCATCGACAACCACAGCGGCGAAATTCGAGCAATGGTCGGCGGATTCAGCTTCGAGCGAAGCAAATTCAATCGAGCAACGCAAGCGCGCCGACAGCTCGGCTCTATCTTCAAGCCAATCGTTTACACCACCGCTATCGATCGCGGTTTCACGCCGATTTCTGTCTTCCTTGACGAGGCCGTCTCCATCGAAGTCGCACCAGATCAGCCTCCTTACGAACCAATGAACTATGACCGCGAGTTCGTCGGACCTGTCACGCTCAGGCGAGCGCTAGAACAATCTCGCAACATTCCCGCAGTCAAAGCCATGATAGAAATTGGACCACAGCAAGTGGTCGATTACGCCAGTCGGTTCGGCATGCGAGGCAACTTTCAGCCGTTCCTGTCACTGGCGCTGGGCGCGGCTGAGACAACGCTGGTAGATGCCACCGCCGCCTACTCAGTATTTCCGAACCATGGCGTGCGCATGACACCATACTCGGTGGTTAGCATTACCGATCGTGAAGGCAATATCCTTGAGCAAAACCGGCCCCAGGCGCGAGAAGCCATCCGCGCCGACACCGCCTATGTGATGACCAACCTGCTGCATGGGGTCATTCAGCACGGAACAGGCATCGGTGCCGCAGTACTTGACTGGCCACTGGGCGGCAAGACAGGCACGGTAGACGACTACACAGATGCCTGGTTCATCGGCTTCGACCCGGACATCACCGTGGGGGTATGGGTCGGCCACGACGAAAAAATACCGATCGGCGGAAGTAGTAACGGTGAGACCGGCGCATCGGCGGCCCTACCAATCTGGCGAGACTTCATGGACGCGTATATCAGCGCTTACGGCGACCGGGATAACCCACCAGCCTTTGAAGCGCCCGGGAACATTGCATTCGTGGCACTCGATTCTGGTGAGACTGAGGCGTTTATCAGCGGTACACAGCCGCAGCCCGATTACCCGGGCTATTTCGTCCCCGTCACAGAATAAACTGCGCCCTTTCGCAACAGCTCCGCCCTAGAACAAGCCCCTCGAACGGGAACCTTAGTCCTCGTCGGTGCCCACAGTCGCGCCAAGGGTCCCGCTTGCCCTTTTCAAGAGATAAGTTTTGATGAAGCTGTCAAGATCACCGTCAAGAATGCGGTGCACATCGCCGACCTCTACCCTCGTTCGATGGTCCTTGATCATTTGATACGGCTGCAGGACGTAGCTCCGGATCTGGCTACCGAAACCAATATCCATTTTTACGCCGGCGATCTGAGCCAACCTTGCCTCCTGCTCTCTCAACTTCAAATCAAACAATCGCGACCGCAGGACCTTCATCGCAGACGAGCGATTCTTATGCTGCGACCGTTCATTCTGGCAGGATACGACAACCCCAGTCGGGATATGGGTAACCCGCACTGCCGAATCGGTCACATTTACGTGCTGACCACCCGCACCGCTCGACCGGTACGTGTCGATTCTGAGATCCTTTTCGTCGATCTCTACCTCGACGTCCTCCGGTAATTCCGGCCACACAAATACGGATGCAAAGGACGTGTGACGCCTAGCCGCCTGATCAAAGGGAGAGATACGCACGAGCCGATGTACACCTGCTTCGGCCGTCATCAACCCATATGCGTAATCGCCAATAAGCATGACCGTTACGCTCTTGATACCTGCCTCGTCGCCAGGCTGGTAATCAATTACCTCACGCTTGAACCCGCGACGCTCTGCCCACTTCAAGTACATGCGCAGCAACATCTCGGCCCAGTCCTGCGACTCGGTACCACCAGCACCAGGATGAATCGTCACGATCGCATTGGCTCGATCGTGGTCACCCGAGAGCATTTTCTTGGTTTCAGCCGCCTCAACTTCGTCCCGGAGCTCGCCTAGTCCTTGCGCAAGGTCCGCACTCACGTCCTCACCCGCATTCGCCCATTCGATGAGCACACTGAGATCCTCGGCACGACGGTTCAGTGACTGCAGTAGGTCCTGGTCTTCCTCCAGCCGCCGGCGCTTCTGCATCACCTGCTGCGCGTCGGCCTGATCGCTCCAGAAATCGGGCTCGGCCGCTCTCCGTTCGATATTCGCTAGCTGCTCGTCAAGCCTCGCGCCCTCAAAGATGCCTCCGGAGTTCTGCCGCGCGGAGTCTGAGGTCGTCGTACTGACGGATAAGGTCTTCGAACACAAGTGTCACAACTTTCTCCTCTAGGGTCGGCGCGCGCACCTCCCCATGTTTCAGCGTATAAAGCACGCCCTCAACTTCGCCTAATAATTCGCCAGTTCGTTGCGACCAGCATGCCGACCGTCAGCATAATCGACAGGTAGGCAACAACATCGCCAATCACGGAATAAATCGTGCGACTCGTCAGAAGGCGAACTTCAGCGACGATGCCAGCCTCTTGAAAGATACCCGACCGGCTCACCACTTGTCCGTAAGGATCGACGACACCGCTAATGCCAGTGTTCGCCGCCCGTGCAAGATATCGACCTTGTTCGATCGCGCGCATCGAGGCCATCTCGAAGTGTTGGTGAGGTGCTGACGACTGCCCGTACCAGGCGTCATTCGTGATCGTCGTCAGGAGCTGACTTCCACCCGCCACGGCCTGTCTGACAAGAGCTGGGTACACGACTTCGTAGCAAATCGCCGTACTCACGGTGCTCGATCCGAGCGGTAGCGTGACCACAGAGGAACCAGGCGCAAACTCGGCGAGATGCTCGACCAGCGGCGACACAAAATACAGCCACTCCTTAAGCGGCACGTACTCGCCGAACGGAACAAGGTGCACCTTTCTATAGACAGCCGCCGTCTCACCCGCTGGATTCAGCATGAAGGCCGCATTGAATAATCTGATGGCATCCCCAGTTCGATCGACCTGATCGCTACCGAACAGTAACGGCACCCCCAGCTCACGCGTGAGGGCGCGCAACTCTCCACCACCCACCGCATCTTCCTCGAACATAAACGGGGTTGATGATTCTGGCCAGATAACGAAATCGGCGCCGCGACGCACCGCATCGCGTGTCATCGCGATGTAGGTCGTGAAGATGCGCCGCGCCTCATCAGGATTCCATTTGTCTTCCTGGGCGATGTTCCCCTGGATAAGGCCAACCCGGAGCAAAGCACCATTTCTCGTCAATGATCCATCTGCCACGCGAAGCGCACCCCAACTACTGATTCCAGCGAGCACCACGCCGGTCATGACAACCGTCACCACTCTTGTCCGCCCCTCCGAAAGCAAAGCGTACGCAAGTGCAGCATTGACCGATGCGACAAGAGCGGAGAGACCATATACGCCGACAACGCTAGCCAACTGAGCCACCGGCAGTACGGTCACCTGCGAATTGCCCAGTGGCACCCATGGAAATCCACCGAAAAAATAGCCGCGTGAAAATTCCGTCGCCACCCACGTCGCCGGCAACACCAATAGTCCGATCGCACCAACGCGGCTAATCACACGCGCGGTTAGCAACGCCGCGACCGCAGGAAATAGGGCCAAATATGACGCAAGTAACAACATCGCCATCAATGCCACAGGCCACGCAAGTCCGCCGAACGTACTAACGACCGTACCAGTCCAGTAGATCGTACCGACGAAATACAATGCCCCAGCTGTCAGTCCCAAGAAGAACGCCCGAAGCGGAGGCTGGCCCGGTAATCGCTCGACTCTGCCACGCCAGCCGCTCAGTGCAATCATGAGCGGAACGAGCGAGATCCAGGCGAACGCCGGGTGTCCGAACCGAGGAAAACTAGCTGCGAGCAACGCGCCAGACAGAAGAGCGAAAGGGAAGGCCAAGGAAGTCAGGCTACAACACTTACTGGGGGACCGTTAAGCTGATGCACGATCTCTCACCTGGGTCCGAACGACGAGCATCATCTCCGTGTACCTACTAACGGCCTAGACACGAGCTGAAGACTTCGCACCGGCCGTGTCCGGCTACTATCGCACGATAGTCACTACTGCGTAATCCAGGATTTAAAGCGCTCTTCCTGCTCGAGCCTACCAGCCACAGACTCCGCCTCACGACGGTCGGCGTATTTCCCAACGCGCACGCGAAAATTGAGCCCTGACACCGTCACAAACGCCGGGTAGCCCTTAGCGTTCAGCCCGTCCGCGATCGCGTTCGCCTGGGCGCGCTGGCGCACGGCAGCTACCTGCACCACAAAACCCGAACCCAGGGGTTCAGCAAGTGTAGTAGTCGACTCGACAACTGCTGGCACGGTGGCCGGTATGTCCACCGCCTGCGCGGGTCCCGGTACGATGGTCGACTGAGGCTGCAATGAAACTGAGGAAAGAGACTCCAAGACAACAGGTTCGAACACAACCGTCGAGGGCTCTGCCGCTGGTTCGAGCGATGCCGCCAGCGGTTCGGGATTTTCCAGAAGGGACGAGTAGGTCAGCGTCTCCTGGGCCGTGATAGGAGCGTTGCGATCCACGGAGGCCGGCCGCGCTGGCGATAGACTGCGCTCGGGAGCGCCTGGATAAAAACTGGCTTGTTCAACGGATCCGCTCACCGACCCTTGAACACCTCGGCCGACCATGACGCCACACAGAAACACTACGACGGCCACAACCGTAGCGGCCATGAACAGGAAAACTAGCTGCTTACCCTTTAGCTGAATCTCCCGAAATCCCTCATCTGCCATAGTTTAGCTATTGCACAGTTTAGCACGACTCGATCTCTCCTTCCAGACGACATCACACCGCGTCCTAATTGCCGATTGTCTCGTCTGGTCGGACACTTACCTGCATCAGGCAATCCTCACCACCCGTCCCCAGGCAACGTTCGATTTCCACCTCCGCAGTTAGCGAGAAGAGCGACATCAATCGGCGAATCATCGACGCATAATATTCGCAAAGGGGTGCCTCAACGATGTCCCGCACCCCACAAAAGATTGAGGCCCGGATACGCACCTCTCCCCCCCCCTTGCGCCACCTAACGTTGGCTCCGCTCGTCTGACAGGTACGGCGTACCACCGAACGCGCCACGAGCATCACCAATCGGGCGCGAATGGGCAGAGGCGCTGCCCTGATCACGCCGCGTGAGAATGCCGACATGTCGGCGAACGCCCACTCGGCGCCGTAATTGCCGGCTCTCGCGGATACAAGCTGATAGGCCTTCTCGCGACGCAAGAAGCTGAGCGCTGCGCCTAGGCCCGCCAACCCGGTCCAACCGTCGCGCAGACTAGCCAAGCTCAGCCACTCCTCGTAAAATTCGAGCCGCGTCGGCAGGAGATCCGCAACCGCCTGGTGCAGGCTCGCAACAAGCAATCTCCCGATAGTGGTCTCGTTCATGCTTTAATGGGGTATCCCTTGGACAGCGGCCATCCTGGCGGGCGGACAGGCCCGGCGACTCGGTGGCATCGACAAAAGTGCCTTACTCGTCGGCACTAGTTCGATCCTCGAGCGGCAGTTGTCACTGCTGCGCGGCCTCACTCCAAACATCCTGATCGTCGCGAGCGACCGATCGCGAAGTCGGGTCAAAGACGCCCGGATTGTAGTTGATCGGATCGCCGGGGCCGGAGCGCTGGGCGGTCTCTACACGGCGCTCATGGACGCGCCGACGGAACAAGTACTGGTGATGGGCTGTGATATGCCGTTCTTGAATGCGCCATTTTTGACATTTCTCTCGGAGGAGGGCCGCAATGCCGATGTCGTAGTGCCCCGGGACAAGTATGGTCGTCATCCGCTTTGCGCGTCGTACACACGACAGGTCGCCGGACATCTGCACGACAGGATCATCGCCGGCGACCTACGCATCAATGAGGCGCTTTTGAATCTTGAGGTAAGGGAACTGGGATCAGCGCAATTAGCACCGTACAATCGTGACGGCCGCCTGCTCCTCAATGTCAACACGCTAGACGACTATACACATGCGCGCGCACGATGAGCTGATGTTCATGCACCACGTGAAGAGCGTACTGCAGGAAAACTTCAATCGCAAACACGCGACACCCATATCCCCATGATCTTGCCCGTCCAAGAACGTATTCGTACGCACGTCACTGGTCTGTTGGTTCGTCTCTATTCACTCGAACCGCCAGACGCTGTCATCGTAGCGTTAGAATTTTCGCCAAATCGTAAGATCGGAGACCTTGGCACACCGATAGCGTTTGAACTAGCTCGGCGGCTACAGAAAGCACCGCGCACTATCGCGCAGGAAATCGCGGAGTCGTTCGGGACGCTGGACGGTGTAACGCGCGTCATAGCAGCGCCCAACGGCTACCTAAACTTCTTTCTCGCACGACGCGAGTTTCTGCTAGACCGGCTAGCACCTGGCGCCAACGTCGTCCCGTCTGGGACTAGCAAAGCAATCGTCGAGCATACGGCGATCAATCCCAATAAGGCGGCACACATCGGCCACCTGCGAAACTCTGCTCTCGGAGACACTCTGGTCCGAGTACTTCGATTCCGCGGCGTCCCCGTCGAAGTACAGAACTACATCGACGACACGGGCGTCCAGGTTGCCGATGTCGTCGTCGGCTTCCGAGTCCTCCAGAAGAAGACCCTGGATCAGATTCGTGCGATTGCCGATTCGACGCGTTTTGATTATTACTGCTGGGATCTTTACGCACAGGTCACCGAGTGGTACGACGGAAACCAAGAGCGGATTGCGCACCGTGCGGCAACGCTCCACGACATTGAACGCGGCGACGGCGACGCAGCGGCCATCGCCGAATTAATCGCCGACCGTATCGTCCGCTGTCACCTGAAGACAATGACCCGGATGAACGTGGACTACGACTTATTGACTTGGGAAGGCGACATCCTCAGGCTGAAGTTCTGGGCTCAAGCATTCGAGGTGCTCAAAGCCAGCGGAGCAGTTTACTTGCAGACCCAAGGCCGACTCTCGGGATGTTGGGTTATGGCCATTGAGGATGGCGAGGAATCAGCGCCCAGAGCCTCGCGCCAGGAACCCGGCGTTCGGGATGCCCCTCACCCAGAACACGATTCCGAGAACTCGCCGGAACGGGAGAAGGTAATCGTTCGGTCAAACGGCGTCGTCACCTACGTCGGCAAAGACATTGCGTACCAGTTTTGGAAGCTTGGACTACTCGGCAGGGATTTTCAATATCGCTTGTTCGTTGACGATCCTGGCAACTCGCTCTGGGAAACCTGTTCGTCTGGCGGCGAAACTGAGCACCCGTCGTTTGGACGTGCGGCCCACGTATACAACGTGATCGATGTTCGACAATCGTATCTGCAAAAACTCCTGAAACAAGCGCTCGTGGCTGCCGGGCATCCAGCTGGCGCGGAACACTCGCATCACTTTTCGTATGAGATGGTCGCGTTATCGCACGCAACCGCCCGTGAGCTCGGATATGCACCTGACCCCGACTCAGCGGACGCCAGACGTCCTTTCGTTGAAGTCTCTGGACGCAAAGGACTAGGCGTCAAGGCCGATGATCTACTGGACACGCTGATGCGCAACGCAAGACGGGAAGTCGCGGCACGCAACCCCGAGCTAAACAGCAACGAGAGCGAACGCATCGGCCGCATGATTGGCATCGCAGCAGTCCGCTACTTTCTAATCAAGTTTTCTCGAGGCAAGATTATCGCTTTTGATCTCGAAGAAGCTCTGAGCTTCGAGGGCGAGAGCGGACCCTACATTCAATATGCAGTTGTGCGCGCAAACAACATCTTCCAGAAGCTCTTAGAACGAGACGGGCTGAACGAACAGGCGCTCTTGACATCGCTCAAGGATTTGCCCGCCGCGGAAATCTCTGGCGAAAATGGCAGTCATGAAATCTGGGCGTTGGTGCTAGAGGCATCGCGTCTGGACGAGATCGTGGAACAAGTAATCCGCACGCTGGAATTTTCAGTGTTGGCCAAGTACGCGTTCTCACTCGCCCAAGCTTTCAACGCTTTCTACCATCGCTCCCAGATTCTGAACGAAGAGCGCGACGACATTCGGAGATGGCGTGCAGGCGCTGTGATTTACCTTCGTAACCAGCTAACACGTGCGCTTGACTTGATGGGAATCTCAGTCCCGCCACGGATGTAACACAACACCGGCGAAGCACTTTACCTAGGACGACCACGCGAAGCTGGTTACTGTCTCAACTTGGGCCGTGTTGGGAAACAGATCGACACCAGTAACGCCATCGAGCGCATAACCACTATCGAGCAAGGTGCGTGTGTCACGCGAAAGGGTCGCAATGTCGCACGACACATAGACAATGTGAACCGGCCGTGCCCGCACGAGTCTCTGTAGTGCCGCCTTTGACATTCCTGTGCGCGGCGGATCGACGATGACCGTGGACGCATGGACGGCAGGGGTTGTCCCAGGGGTGTCACCCGACGCCGACACATCCGCCTCAAGTAGATACCTCTCGACGCTGCGCTTATCCACTCTGACCCTAGCTCCAAACGGCGCCGCGTTTGACGCCAAATCGTCACCGCTGACCGGGTCGCCCTCCACCAACGTAACAACATCGCGGCCCGATGCCGCCAACGCCAGCCCGAACAGCCCGACACCGGCGTACAAGTCCAGAACCGGCCCTGGCTGGACTAGTCCAACAACGTGTCGGACGAGCGGCTCCAGCAAAAAACGATTGCCCTGGAAGAACGCTCGAACATCGTGACGAAGTTGTACGGTCAACTCCACCCCTACTCCCTGCGTTGTAAGGACATCGCTCACATGCGGGACGCCCATCAGCTGCTCAACGCCCTCGCGATCGGCCCGTTCGGCTGAAAGCCCGGTAAGCAAACCGCCGTCCGCCAACCTGGAAAACGGTGTAGCATCGATGCCTTCGGCTAGATGGAGATGACAGACTCGCTGGTCACCATTCACATTTTCAGCAACCTCGACGCCCACGAGACCGCCCAGGTTTCCCTGCGCCATGATCTTCTCGGATTCGGAGATCCACGAGAGGGTACCCGGCAAAAATTGACTCGTCGTTCTCGCGTCGCACAACTGATGTGTACCTTCCCGCAGAAACCCCAGTCTCCGATCACGCGCGTGCAAACGCGCGCGCATCCTGTAGCCGCGTTCTGGTGAGATCATCACCACGGGCAGCGTTGACAACCACACGTGCCCGATCCGTCCAAACGTTTCTCGAATGATCTCGGCTTTGAGTTTCGTCTGGCGTTCATAACCGATATGCGCAAACACATTGCCACCGCATCGCCAATCGACTCCCGTTTCGCGGCGATCCACTGAAGGCGTTAGCACCTCTAATGTCTCGGCAAACAACACGCCCGGTCGGACTCGTTCGATACAAACTCGAACACGCTCGCCAGGAATAGTGCCCCGAACGAGCATTACCTGCCCCTCGTGTCGCGCCAACATCCTCCCGCCAGTCGCCGGCTTTTCGATCTCGACGATGAGCTCCGATCCTGGTTGAACGGACATAAGGACTATTCGAACGCGACCGTCGGTAGATGAAAGCGCTCGCGAATGAGGCGATCGACGCACGCCCGCTGTGATTGCTCGTAAACCTCCTCAGACATCCGATCGCGGAACGTGGCAAGCAACGCATCCGCCTCCTTGGCGACACCATTCAGAGTCGAAGCGTCGCAGTAGTCGCGTACCGCTTGAAGCAAGCGCCCATCGAGAACGCGTAACTGTTCTAACACTGACTCACGGGCCGCCCCGCGAAGCACCTTGGCTCCGCTCCTCAGCGTGTCGATTTCCTCCACAAGATCGCCGAGCAAAGTATTCAGCGAGCGGTCCTCACCCGAGCGAAGCACCGTCAGCCGTGCCACCACCCGGTCCAGGTGCGCCGGCAGGCTCTCCCGTTTCTTCGCAGCAGCACCCTTATCTGAGAATTTGTCAACGGCCGACGCGACGGCACCAACGCCGACGACGCGTTTCCACTCGTCGAAAACATCTAGAATATCCGCTTCGCAAAATTCCACGCGGGCAGGCCTTCGACGTGATCCTTTTGCGTAGTACCGCTCAAAATACCGATCGATACCGCGGAACACGAGCGAGAGAGCAATTCCACGTGCCGCCCATCCACACACCTGCTCGAAGACCGGACCGACGATACGAATCAGGTGCCCATCATTTTTGCGGCACAGGTAGGTTTCGACCGCGCGGCAGTAGGAGCCGGAGTCCTCCTTCACAGCCATCGAACTTCCCCTGCTGTAACTCTTGCAGGACCAGCATCAGTACGTACGACCAGCGCCCCGGAATCATCGATCCCCTCTGCCGTCCCCTCACGAATCCCACCAACCTCGCTCCACTGCACGCACCGTCCAGTCATCGCCACCGCACGACCGCGCCACGCATCAAGCACCTCGCCACGTTGGCCGTCAGTAAGCTGCTGATATCGCTGCGCTAGACCGCAAAGACATTCGGCAAGCACATTCCCACGGGCTACCGAAACACCAGCTTCCCGCTCAAGGCTCGTTGCAAGGTCGGCAATCTCGCGTGGATAGACCGCGGCCGACACGTTGATCCCGAATCCCAGCACCACGCATATTCCGGTCTGAGAAGAAGTAGCTTCTGCCAGCACTCCGGCGACCTTTCGCCCATTGATGAATACATCGTTAGGCCACTTCAGATCGGAGACAAGTCCAGTGGCGGTTTGAATGCCCTCCGCCAAAGCCACCCCCGCCGCAATCGTCAACAGTGGAATTACGGGTCCAGTTGGCCGCACTACCGTCGACACGTATAACCCAGCACCAGCGGGCGACGTCCAAACTCTTCCTTGGCGCCCTCGACCAGCCGACTGGCTGTTGGCCACCACGGTGCAGCCTTCACCCGCACCACGCTCGGCCCACGCCGCCGCGATGTCGTTCGTAGAAGCTACGGTCGGATACCACCGCACCTTATGCCCGAAAACGCCCAGCCTGTTCACAACGCGCCCAAGCGGCACGGCGAAATTTTCCGGTAACGGTTGTGGACGTGGGTCTGACATCGGCACGCCGAAACGAATGCTCTTTCAGACGGGTTCTATCTCGAGGCTCAGGTCGACGGCTGGCGAAGAGTGCGTCAGCGCCCCAATCGAGATGTAGTCAGCACCAGTTGCCGCCAGCTCGGCCATGCGTAATAACGTCACGCCGCCAGAAATTTCGGTCTTTGCACGCCCCTGACATCGCGTTACAGCATCAACGATATCTGGAGTTGACATGTTATCGAGGAGTACAATTTTTGCGCCCGCCTGAAGAGCTTCATCTACCTCTTCCAGTGTTTGCGCTTCGACCTCAGTGGGCATTTCGACGTCGGCCGCACGCATACGCACCACAGCACTCCTCACTCCGCCGGCAAGGCGCACGTGGTTATCTTTAATTAGAATACCGGCGTCTAGACCCGCGCGGTGATTCACGCCGCCCCCGACCCGTACCGAGTATTTCTCAAGCACACGAAGCAGAGGCGTCGTCTTACGAGTATCGAGCACGACCGTCCGACCGTCAGCAGCGTCCACAAACTGGCGCGTGCACGTGGCAATCCCTGACAATCGCTGGACGAAATTGAGCGCCGTGCGTTCAGCCGTGAGTAAGGCGCCAGCTCTTCCGCGATATTCCGCCACGACCGTCCCCGGCCTGCAGCGATCACCGTCCGTGCTCCGCGTCGCGACCAAAACCTTCGGATCCAGCTGACGGAACGCCTCCGTTGCAATGTCAAGACCGGCAATCACGCACGACGACTTCGAAAGCATCACCGCTCGTGCTTGCTGACCACGCTCGATCACCGCATCGGTCGTCACATCACCGTGGCCTACATCTTCCGCCAGTGCCCCTCTTACAATCTCCCGATAAACGTCTGGATTGAGCGCCGCACACGGCACTCCCTTCATGTGACCGGCTCCTCGGCGAACCTGAGCTCGGACTCGGCGACGTCGGCAAAGACCAAGTCCAGGATATGCGCTGCGGCTTTGAGATCCCTCGCGGCTGGGCTGAGACCCTCCAAAGCAATTGGGAGAACCGCCTGCTCGATAACGGCTTTGACCGGTTTCTTCGCGGCCGCCTTAATACGTCGGATATCCGCCAACGCGAGCTGGCTTTGGAAAAACACGGTGACTGTCGAGCTGTCGGCTCCACCAATCGGCGCGACGACTTCGTCGCTGGTCGGCCACGGCTCCTGGTGGATCGACCCTGGACGCCACCAGGACCAGACCTCCTCGGT
>Ga0315339_1002608_pt1 | contig 13501 bp, 13 predicted proteins | sample ASW17metaG_FD_204514 | JGI IMG/M metagenome (GOLD analysis project Ga0315339, IMG submission 204514) | Ammonia-oxidizing marine archaeal communities from Pacific Ocean, United States - ASW #17 | ecosystem: Environmental > Aquatic > Marine > Oceanic | place: USA: California | collected 2016-12-05
CTGTTGCATCTTTATCTTTGTAATAACCCTTCATAACAATATTTCCTCTTATCATGATTTCACCCATAGTTTTTCCATCATGTGGAAGTGGCTTCATTGTTTCAGGATCCATCACAACCGCAGCTTCTGTATTTGGATATATCACGCCTTGCCTTGCTTTAATCTCATTTTGTTTATCCTGAGCTAGACTATCCCATTTATCATTCCATGCACATTGTAACATATGCCCATAAGTTTCTGTTAGCCCATAAACATGCATTACTTCAAAACCTAAATTTTTCATTTTTTCAAATATTATACTTGGAGGTGGTGCACCAGCAGTTAATACAAAAATTTTTCTTTTTAATTTTTTTTGATGCTCTTTGGGTGAATTAGCTATCATATTCAATACTATTGGAGCTCCACCAAAATGAGTGACATCATATTTATCAATCAATTCAAACATTTTTTTTACATCAATGTTTCTTAAACAAATTACTCTTCCGTGCAACATGGATAATGTCCATGGGTAACACCAACCGTTACAATGAAACATTGGCACAACACACAAAAAATTTAACTTATTGGGCATATCCCAGGCTGTTGCACTACCTGTGGCCATTAAATACGATCCTCGGTGATGATAAACAACACCTTTTGGATTTCCTGTTGTCCCAGAAGTATAACCTAATGAAATTGCCTGCCATTCATCTTTTGGTTTTTTCCATTCATAATTTTCATCACCTGTATCTAAAAAACTTTCATATTCAAGGTCACCAATTTTTTTAAAATTACTTGTATCAATATCTTTGTCATCAATATCAATTATTCTAATTTTATTTTTAATAGTTTCTAGAGCTTTACTAATCACGTCATGAAATTGCCTATCAACAATTAAAACTTTTGCGTCACTATGATCTAAAATATAGCTAATTGTTTTTGGATCAAGTCTTGTATTAATTGCATTAATTACAGCACCAACCATTGGAATAGAATAATGTGCTTCAAATATTTCTGGTGTATTAAAAGCCATTACAGAAACTGTATCGCCATTTTTAATTCCAATTTTTTCTAATGCACTGGCAAATTTTATGCATCTTTTATAAACTTCACTCCATGTATACGATCTACTTTCATAAACTATAGCTTCATAATTTGGATAAATATTTTTTGTTCTTTCTAAAAATGAAAGTGGAGATAGTGGAACATAGTTTGCAGCATTTTTATCAAGATTTGTATCGTAATGGTTCATATTAATTAAAATTAAAATTCATTATGTACTCACTACCAGTTTTTGCTATTTTAAAATGACTTTCAGCTCTAGTTAAAACTCTTTTAAAGTAAAAATTAGCTGTTTGTATTTTATCTTCATAAAATTTTTCATTATTATTATAATCTTTAAAACTTACCTCTAAAATTTTTATCCAAGAATACCCTATAGATACAAAGCCTAGTGCTTTTAAATAATCATTACAAGCTGCACTGGCATCATCTTTTGAATTTTTTAATTTTTCTTTAATCCAAGAAGTAAAATCTGTCATAATTTCCAAGTGATAATTTAATTCTTCAATAAAGGGAATAATTTTTTCATCCTTAGCATTACAGTCTTTTTTTATCATATCTAAGTATTTATCAATTATATCTCCGTTTTTATTTATTAACTTTCTAAAAACTAGATCTGCGGCCTGAACTGAATTTGTTCCTTCATAAATTGGTGTAATTCTATTATCTCTATATAACTGTTCAATTCCTTGGTCTTTAGTAAATCCATATCCTCCATGAATTTGTATTGCATCACTTGTTATTTCCATCCCCATGTCAGTAAAAAATGACTTAACCACTGGTGTCATTAAAGAAACAAAATCTGATGCTTCTTGTTTTTTTTTTTCATCGCTATGATAAAGACTTACTTCTGTTTGTTGTGATAACCAAAAACATAATGCTCTTTCACCTTCAATAATTGATTTCATATTGAGTAAAGACCTTCTTATATCTGCATGCTCAATTATATAGTCAGCTCCACCATTAGAAGATTTAGAATTATTAGCTTTTCCTTGTTTTCTTTCTTTGGCGTAACTTAACGAATTTTGATAAGCAATTTCAGAAATTCCTAGTCCTTGTATACCTACAACAATTCTTTCTAAATTCATCATTGTAAACATTGAGTTAAGTCCCTTATTTTTTGGTCCAACCATGTATCCTACCGCATCATCAAAGTTTAAAACACATGTTGCTGAGCCCTTAATACCCATTTTGTCCTCTATAGATCCTGTAGATACTCCATTTCTTGTTCCAACAGATCCATCTTCTTTAACTATAAATTTTGGAACAAGAAATAAACTTATACCTTTGGTTCCAGATGGTGAGTCTGACACTCTTGCAATAACCAAATGAATAATATTTTCAGTAAGATCATGATCTCCTGAAGTAATAAATATTTTCTGTCCACTTAATTTATAAGTTCCGTCTGATTGTTCTACAGCCTTAGTTTTTAACATTCCTAAATCTGTTCCACATACAGGTTCTGTAAGACACATTGTGCCACTCCACTTTCCTTCAACCATTTTAGGAAGATATTTTTTTTTTACTTCATCAGTTGCATGATGAGAAATACAATTATATGCACCAATAGTTAGTTCACTATAAAGTTTAAATGAAAGACAAGCAGAGGACATCATTTCATCAAAAAATGCACTCACTGTTTTTGGCATACCTTGCCCACCATATTTTGGGTCACATGATAAGGATGTCCATCCATCTTCAATAAATTTGTTATATGCTTCTTTATAGCCTGGCGAAGTTCTTACTATTCCATTTTCTAAAATAGTTGGAGTTTCATCTCCAGATTTTGCTAAAGGCAATATAATATTTTGATTTATTTTTGCTGCTTCTTCTAAAATATCTTTTACTAATTCTGGAGTAACTTCTTTATACTTTTCTATTTCATTATAATTTTTATTATTTCTTAACTTTTCAAAAAGAAACATCATGTCTTTAACTGGAGCAATATAAGTTGGCATTAAAGTACTTTAGAATAATTAGATAATTATTTCAATTTTGAAATTATAGCATCACCCATCTCAGAAGTAGATACCTCTTTCGTTCCTTTAGATATTATATCTTTGGTTCTAAGACCTTCATCTAGTACATCCTGAACTGCTTTTTCTAGCTGATCAGCTTCCTTATCTAAATCTAAAGAATATCTTAGTGCCATAGCAAAACTTAAGATAGTAGCTATAGGATTAGCAATGCCTTTTCCTGTTATATCAGGTGCAGACCCATGAATAGGTTCATACATGGCTCTCATCTCACCATTTTTATTTTTAGCACCAAGTGAAGCAGAAGGTAAAAGACCTAATGAACCAGTAAGCATAGAGGCTTGATCTGACAGCATATCCCCAAATAAATTATCAGTTACAATTACATCAAATTGCTTTGGATTTCTTAATAGCTGCATTGCACAATTGTCTGCAAGCATATGACTTAGTTCTACTTCTTTATATTCTTTATCATGTAATGCTTGAACTTCTTCTTTCCATAATTGACCAGCTTCCATAACATTTGATTTTTCACAGGAAGTTACCTTGTTAGATCTTTTTTTAGCTAAATCGAAAGCAACCTTCGCAACTCTTATAATTTCACTTGAAGTATAACTGTGAGTATTAATTCCTTTTCTTTCTCCATTATCTATTGGCTTAATTCCTCTAGGTTCACCAAAATAAATTCCTCCTGTAAGTTCTCTAACAATCATAAGGTCTAAGCCAGAAACTATTTCAGGTTTCAGGGTTGATGCATCAACTAATTGTTTAAAGCATATTGCTGGTCTTAAATTTGCAAATAACTTTAACTCTTTTCTTAATTTTAATAATGCTCTTTCAGGTTTTTTTGAAAAATCAAGATTATCCCATTTAGGTCCACCAACAGCACCTAGCATAACAACTTCACATTCTAAGGCTTTATAAAAAACTTCATCTGTAATTGGGATTCCATATTTATCATAGGAAGCCCCTCCTGCTAAATCTTGATCAATTGCAAAGTCTAAAGATTTATTTGAATTAAACCATTGGATAATTTTTTTTACTTCCCCGACAACCTCAGGGCCAATACCATCTCCTGGCAAAAGTAATATCTTTCTTTTTTTAACTTTAATCATTAAATATCCATGGTTTTTGTTTTTTTAAACTTTCTTCAAAAAAAGAAATTTTTTTTAATTTTTCTAAAGAAAGAGCAATATCATCAAGACCTTCTAATAAACATTTTTTCTTAAATAGATCAATTTCAAATTTAATTTCATTATTTCCAAAAATAATTTTTTCATCTTTCAAACTAATAAATATTTCTTCTTTTCTTTTTGAATACTCTGAAAGTTCTTTAATTTTTTCTTCTTTTAAAATAATTGGCAAAATTCCATTTTTAAAACAATTACTATAAAAAATATCTGCATAACTTGAGCTTATTACACATGTAATTCCAAAATCTAATAAAGCCCAAGGAGCATGTTCTCTTGATGAACCACAACCAAAATTTTTTCCTGTAATCAATATTTTTGAATTATTATGAGGTTTTTGGTTTAGAATAAAATCTTTTATTTTATTACCATCATTATCATATCTCATTTCAAAAAATAAATTTTTTCCTAGACCTGTTCTTTTGATTGTTTTTAAAAATTGCTTAGGAATAATCATGTCTGTATCAATATTTACAATAGGTAAATAAGCAGGAATACTTTTAAGTGAGCTAAATTTTTTCATTTAATTTTGATACTTTCTTACATCATCAAGATTACCAGAAATAGCCGCAGCCGCAGCCATACCTGGGCTTACTAAATGAGTTCTTCCTCCTCTACCCTGTCTTCCTTCAAAATTTCGATTTGATGTAGATGCACATCTTTCTTCAGGTTTTAATTTATCTGCATTCATTGCTAAACACATTGAACATCCTGGTTCTCTCCACTCAAATCCTGATTCTATAAAAATTTTATCTAAACCTTCTTGTTCTGCCTGCTCTTTAACTAAACCAGAGCCTGGAACAACTATTGCATGAACATGGGATGCTTTCTTTTTGTTGTTTAATATTTTTGCCGCTTCTCTTAAATCTTCAATTCTTCCATTGGTACAACTTCCTATAAACACTTTGTCTATCTTTATATCTTTTGCAAGAGTATCAGGTTTTAATCCCATATATTTTAAAGATCTTTCAATAGAATTTTTTTTATCTGAATCTTGTTCAGTTTCTGGATTTGGAACTTTTCCCTCTATAGTAATTACATCTTGTGGAGACGTTCCCCATGTAACCATAGGCATAATTTCTTCGGCAGTTAAATTTATCTCTTTATCAAATATAGCATCTTCATCTGTTTTTAAATTTTTCCAATATTCAAGTGCCTTGTCCCAATTTTCTTTTTTTGGTGACATTGGTTTATTTTTCAAATAATTAAAAATTTTTTGATCTGGTTGGATAAGACCAGCTCTTGCACCACCTTCAATTGTCATATTGCAAATTGTCATTCTTTGTTCAACACTTAAAGATGATATTAGACTACCGGCATATTCAATGACACAACCTGTTCCACCAGCTGTTCCAATTTTTCCAATTATTTGTAAAATTACGTCTTTAGAAGTAACCCCAATAGGTAATTTTCCATTAACATTAATTCTAAAATTTTTTTCTTTTTTTTGAACTAATGTTTGAGTTGCTAAAACGTGCTCTACTTCTGAGGTTCCAATTCCAAATGCCAATGCACCAAATGCACCATGAGTAGCCGTATGGCTATCACCACATACAATTACTGTTCCAGGTTGAGTAAAACCTTGCTCTGGCCCAATTATGTGGACAATACCCTGTCGTTTATCATCCATACCAAATAATCGAATACCAAATTCTTTACAGTTAGATTCTAACGTATCTACTTGTATTTTTGACTCTTTATCAGCTATTCCTTTTGATCTATCAGTAGTTGGAACATTATGATCAGCAACAGCAAGGGCTAAACTAGGCTGTCTTACTTTTCTATTAGAATTTCTTAACCCCTCAAATGCTTGTGGGCTTGTTACTTCATGAATTAAATGTCTATCAACAAACAATAATGCCATTCCATCTTCCTGTTGATGAACTAAGTGTTCATTCCAAATTTTATCGTAAAGTGTTAATGGCATTGAAAAAAAAATTATTTTTTTTCTTCAGAACTTTCTTTTTTAGGTTCTGCTTTAACTTCTGTTTTATTTTTTGCTTGAATTTTTATTTCTTTTTCTCCCTCGGGTACAGCTAGTTCTACACTTTCTTCCATAACTGTTTCTAATTCTATTCCTATTTTTTTCTTAATTTTTTCAGCAATCCTCGCTGATTTTCCTGTTCTATCTCTTAAATAATATAGTTTGGCTCTTCTAACTTTTCCTGATCTGATTAACTTAATTGAGTCGATTATAGTGCTATATAATGCAAATGTTCTCTCTACACCTTCTCCAAATGAAATTTTCCTAACTGTAAATGACGAATTAATATCTCTATTTTTTTTAGCAATACATACACCTTCAAAATATTGAATTCTAGCTCTTTTACCCTCTGTAATTCTTACACCAACTTTAACGATATCTCCTGGAAAAAATTCTGGTATCTTTTTTTCAGATAATATTTTTTTTACATTAGCTTGGTTAATTTCTTCTATGTTTTTCATGTTAAGGTTTATCAAATTAATTTTTTTTATATTTTTGCCATAAGTCTGGCCTTCGGTCGCGTGTTATAGCCTCAGATTGAGATAAACGCCAGTCTTTAATTTTAGCGTGATCTCCAGATAATAGCACATCTGGAACGTTTTTTTTCTCCCAAATTTGAGGTTTTGTATATTGAGGGTATTCTAATAATCCTTTTTCAAAACTTTCATCATCTTTTGATTGATCATTACCTAAAACTCCAGGCAACAATCTTAAAATACTGTCAATAACTACAAAAGCTGCCGTTTCTCCTCCAGATAAAACAAAATCTCCAATACTAATTTCTTCTATATTTCTTGTTTTCAATATTCGTTCATCTACTCCTTCAAAATGTCCACAAATTAAACTTATAGATTTTTCTTTTGAAAGTTCTTTGGCAATTTTTTGATTAAATTTTTTTCCTTTAGGAGTAAGATAAAAAATTCTCTCACCAATTTTTAAATTTTTATCAATTGAATCTCCTAAAATATCAGGTTTCAAAACCATTCCAGATCCTCCACCAAAAGGAGTGTCATCGACCGTTTTATGTTTATCTTTTGCAAAATCTCTAATATTAACAACTTTTAAATTCCATAATTTTTTTAATAATGCTTTTCCAAAAAGTCCTTTATTTAAAGGACCAGGGAAAATTTCTGGATAAAGTGTATATACCTGAGCTTGCCACATATGTTTAGTTATTTAGTTTCTACTTTAGGAGCTTCTTCTTTTTTAGTTTCTACTTTAGGAGCTTCTTCTTTTTTAGTTTCTACTTTAGGAGCTTCTTCTTTTTTAGTTTCTACTTTAGGAGCTTCTTCTTTTTTAGTTTCTACTTTAGGAGCTTCTTCACCTTCTTTTTTTCTATCCTTTTTAGGAATAGCTTTTTTAGGATTGTTACTTTGTGCTGGCATTGGCATTAATTCATTTTCACCAAGAATTCTCGCAACTCTAGTTGTTGGTTGAGCACCTTGACCTATCCAATACTTAATTCTATCAGTTTCTAGTCCTACTCTTTCTTTTCTATCCTTTGGAAGTAACGGATTAAAGAAACCTAACTTTTCTATAAATCTTCCATCTCTTGCAAAACGACTGTCAGCTACTACAATTTTATAAACAGGTCTCTTTTTTGTTCCACCCATTGATAATCTTAATTTTAACATTTCTTCTCCTTTTTATTTAAGTTGATTTAAAAGCTCTGGAGGTATTCCTTTATCAGACATACCCTTCAGATTTCCTTTTGACATCTTTTTCATCATTTCAGACATCAATTTAAATTGCTTTAGCAATTTATTGATAGTGGCCGCATCTGTTCCAGAGCCATTAGCAATTCTTTTTTTTCTAGAACCATCTATAATTTTTGGGTTCTCTCTTTCTTTTTTAGTCATTGATAAAATTATTGCTTCATTTTGGATTATAATTTTTTCATCTACTCCAGCTGCATCCATTTGAGATTTTATTTTTGATACTCCTGGCATAAAGGACATAATTCCCTCTATACCTCCCATTTTTTTCATTTGTCTTAATTGAATTAAATAATCTTGCATAGAAAATTGACCTTTTTTTAAATTTTCTTCTGCTTTTTTTATATTTTCTTCTCCAAGATCTGATGCTGCTTTCTCCACTAGAGAAATAATATCCCCCATTCCAAGAATTCGGTTTGCTATTCTATCTGGATGAAAAACTTCAATGTTGTCTATCTTTTCACCTATTCCTAAAAATTTAATCGGCACTTGAGAAACATACTTCATACTAACAGCCGCTCCACCTCTTGCATCACCATCCGCTCTTGTTAAAATAATTCCTGTCAGATTTACTGTATTTTTAAATTCTTTTGCAACTTCTGCTGCCACTTGTCCTGTTAAAGAATCGGCAACTAAAAATATTTCAGTAGGATTAATTATACTTTCAATTTGTTTAATTTCACTCATCATCTGAAGGTCTATTTGAGTTCTGCCTGCTGTATCAAACAATATAATTTCTGCTCCATTAAGATTTGCCGCACTTATGGCTCTTCTACAAATATCTATTGGTGGTTGCCCTTCAATTATTGGTAGGGTTAGAATATTATTTTGTTCACCTAGTGATCTTAATTGTTCTTGCGCGGCTGATCTGTAAACATCAAGACTGACCATCATGATTTTTTTTTTTTTATTTTTTTCTAAATATTTTGCTAGTTTAGCAGTGGTAGTTGTTTTACCAGATCCTTGTAAACCTACTAACATCATCGGTACTGGAGGTACTGCATTTAGGTTTATTTCTGAGTTACTTTCTCCTAAAAGGTTAACTAGTTCATCGTAAACAATTTTTACCACCATATCCCCTGGAGAAGTAGATCGAACGATCTCTTGTCCTAAAGCCTTTGGTTTAACTTTAGCAACAAATTCTTTAGCAACATCTAAAGATACATCGGCTTCTAAAAGAGCCTGTCTAATACCCCTTAAACCCTCATCCACTTGTTTTTCATCAAGTGAAGGAGATTTTTTTAAAGAAGAAAAAATTTCTTCGAATTTATTTGTCAAATTCTCAAACATAATTATTACGCACAGCGATAATCGCACTAGTGGGCGAACCCTCGCTGACTAGTGTCGATCTCTTTGTTTCCAAAGACACCGCAAATTTAACGTTTTTGCGGAAACGGCAACAAACTATAATAGAGGTTCAAAAAGTCAATAAATAAGTTAAATATCTATATATGGATATTAAAGCTTTTAAAATGGATGGTTTAGGAAATGACTTTGTGATCATTGATCAAAGAAGCAATAATATAGATTTAAGCAAGGATCAAATAATCAAGATATGTGATCGAAACTACATAGGGTGTGATCAGTTAATTTTAATTAAAAAAAATAAAGAAATAGATGCAGGTTTAGAATTTTATAATGCAGATGGAAGTGAATCTGGTGCATGTGGAAATGGTACAAGATGTGTAGCATATTTTTTATCTAAAGAAAATAATAAAGAAGAAATAGAATTATGGACATCATCTGGAATTATAAAATCTAAAATTTTAAACAATAATATTGTAGAGTCAGAAATAGGTGTTGCAAAAACAAAGTGGGATGAAATACCAATAAATAAAAATTTAGATACGATAAACCTTAATATTAAAATTTTTGATAAAAATAATAAAGAATTTTCTGGAGGTACAGCTATTAATGTTGGAAATCCTCATGTTATTTTTTGTGTAAAAAATCTTGAAGATTTTAATATAAAAAAAATTGGTCCAGAAATTGAAAAACATAATCTATTTCCAAAAAAATGTAATGTAACAATTGCACAAGTAATTAATAAAAACTTAATTAAAGTCAAAGTATGGGAAAGAGGAGTGGGATTAACTAAAGCTTGTGGTACAGCAGCATGTGCTACTGCTGTAGCAAGTAAAATAAATGGATTAACAGAATCAAGTACGGATATAGAATTTGCTTTGGGAAAAATTTCAATTTTTATAGATGAAAAAAATAGTATTCATATGAAAGGACCTGTTTCCAATATTCAAGATATTAATATTAAATTATAATGGGAATTTTTGATAAATTTAAACTTGGATTTAAAAAAAGTGCATCTACCTTTACAGCTGGTTTAAAAGACATAATTGTAAAAAAAGAAATAGACGACAAAACATTAGATCAAATTGAAGAATACTTAATACAATCAGATGTTGGTATAGCAGCAGCCTCTGAAATAAGAAATATTATTGCACAGGAAAAAATTGATCCAAAGAAAGATACCATGAATGAAGTAAATATAATTCTAAAAAATTATATATTGTTTTTAATGACACCTTTAGAAAAAAAAAATTTTTTTAATAAAAAAGATAAACTTAATACTATTCTTATTTCTGGTGTTAATGGAGTTGGAAAAACAACAACTATTGGAAAAATAGGAAAAATTTTAAAATCAAATGGCAGTAAGGTTATGTTTTCTGCGTGCGATACCTTCAGAGCTGCAGCCATAGAACAACTAGAAACTTGGGCTAAAAAAATAAATGTTGAGATTACAAAGTCTGTACAAGGTTCAGACCCTGCCTCAGTTGCTTACAAGGCTATAGATGAAGCCCTAAAAAATAACTTTAATCATGTATTAATAGATACAGCAGGCAGGCTCCAAAATAAAAAAAATTTAATGGAAGAATATAAAAAAATTGCAAACGTAACTAAAAAAATTGATCCTGACGCACCTCATGATGTTATATTAGTTCTTGATGCCACATCAGGTCAAAATGTTATTAATCAAGTAGAAGAGTTTAATAAAATTATCCCTATCACAGGACTAGTAATGACAAAATTAGATGGAACTGCAAAAGGTGGTATTTTATTGGCACTTGCCAAAAAATATAAACTCCCAATAATTGCTCTTGGTTTGGGTGAAAAAGAAGATGATCTGCAAATTTTTAGTGCTCAAAAATTTGCCGAAGCTTTTATTGAAATTAATTAATTAAATTTTTTGATATTAAGGGTTTATAATAGTTACACTTATAGGTATCATTCATCGAAGCAAAACTGCAATCTTTTGCTATTGATGAAATTATAAAATCTAATTTTCCTTTAGTTTGATATTTTTTTAATTTATTTGTCGATATATCAAATTTAAAACTTTGATTTATATTTTTAATAGCACTAATCATAATTAAAGTTTTGTTATCTTTCATTAAATAATAAGCAAAATCTTCAGGGAAAACTGGAAAATCATAGTGAGATAAATAAAATTTTGCATACTTTGGAAACCAATCGTAAGTTATTAAAGGACTACTTTTTTTTGTCTTTATGTCATAGATATATAAGTCTTGAGGATAATCTGTAACATAATTGTAATTTTCACCTCTAGCTAAAATAGCTTTTTCTCTTGTTTTGAAAAAAAGTGTAAAATTTTTATTATAAGAATCCATTTTTCCAATGTAAAAAATATCATCTAATTCTTTAGTATTACCGTGTTCACAAAACAAAAATAAAATTAATAAAATTAATATTTTTTTTTTTATCATTAAAAAAATTTAAAAAAAAAATTTGTAATTTCTTTGTTTAAAATGTGACCTAATTTAAGCTATAAATAAATTTTTGAAGTTCATTTAAAAGTTTATTATTATATTCCATCATATGATTGTCATATTTTGAAAAATAAGAATACTTAGGTTCATTAGCTAATTCATACATTTTTTCCCCCATCCAAAATGGAACTAATTTATCAACTTCACCGTGCATAATTAATATTGGAGATTTTATGTTTTTTATTTTTTTATCACTTTCATATTTATCTTTAAGTAATAATTTTATTGGAAAAAAAGGATATTTGTTTTTGGCTGCATCAACCATCGATGTAAAAGGAGACTCTAGAATTATGCCAGCAAAATTTTTATTTTGAGCAAGTTCAACTGCCACTCCTGTACCAAGTGACTCTCCATAAATAACAATATTTTCTTCTATTACTCCCTCGCTATTAAGCCATCTAACTGCACTCTTTGCATCTTCATAAATTCCTTTTTCAGTTGGGTATCCATTATTTCCACTAAACCCTCTCCAAGCAAGAAGAAGGAAATTTACACTCATATCTTTAAAATGATTAATTTTATGTATTCTATTTTCTAAAGATCCAGCATTGCCATGTAAAAAAAGAATAGTTTTATAATCATTAACATTTTTTTCATGATACCAAGATAAAAGTTCAATATTATCTTGTGTTTTTATTTTAACTTTTTCAATTGGAACAGTTAGATGATTTCCAGAATAATTATTTTCTGATGGATAATATAATAAATTTCTTTGAAAAAAATAAAGAGAAAGCGTAATAACTAAATATAAGGCAAAAACAAAAATTAAAGTATAATAAATTTTATTCATTTCTTTCATTAAAGATAAAATATAAAAAAAATTATTTTATATTTATTTTTTTATCGCTTTATAGGAATCATAAAAAAGTAAAAATATACAAAAAATCACTATTATCCAAAAAGGAATACTTCTTGCAAAACCAGCTAAACCAGTGCTGATGCTCCATGCTAAACCTGTTACGAATACAACAAACATTGTAGCGCCAATTATTATTGCAATTTTTTCACTTATTTTCATTATTTTATTTTTCCTGTTAACCAAGTTGCATTTCTAAATAATCTTTCATCGTCATAAAGAGAAGAAACTAATTGTATTCCTATTGGAAGTTTATTTTTTCCCTGCAATAATGGTAAGCTAATTGATGGCATTCCACAATAAGTCCAGATTGTACAAAATATTGGATTACCAGTAGTTTTCAAGTCTTTGGGTGCTTCACCACATGCAGATGGTGTTAATATAGCATCATAATGATGAAAAAATTCATCAAAGTATGCATTAACTTCATTTATTTTTAGACAAGCCTCGTTATATTCAACAGCTTTATATTTTTGTCCCCTCTCTATTGTTTCAACTATTTGGTCACTTAATAAATTTTTAAATTTTTGATAATCAGTTGAAAAAGACTTTGCCATGTCTGACTCTGCGATTACCTTATGCCACTTTGGAATTTCAGAAAATGCTTTTGGAAATTCAACATCTTTTATTTGTCCTTTTAATTCATCTTTTACTTCACCAAATGCTTCTTTTGCATCTGCTTCTAATTCATTCATAAAAGGTAAGTTAATATAAGCTAACAATGGTTCCATCGGTGGTTTTTCTTTGCTTGCAGCTAACAATTTAGGTTTTGCTCTTAAAGTTGAATCTGGATCCAATTTATCATATCCAAAAAGCTGTTCACTAATTAATGCAGCATCTTCGATTGAATTTGAAAAAACTCCAATTTGATCTAATACTTGAGAAACTTGCATTACCAAATGTCTAGAGATTAATCCTTTACTCGGTTTATACCCA
>Ga0315339_1002609_pt1 | contig 13494 bp, 10 predicted proteins | sample ASW17metaG_FD_204514 | JGI IMG/M metagenome (GOLD analysis project Ga0315339, IMG submission 204514) | Ammonia-oxidizing marine archaeal communities from Pacific Ocean, United States - ASW #17 | ecosystem: Environmental > Aquatic > Marine > Oceanic | place: USA: California | collected 2016-12-05
GGAACGGCCCCTTCCCCTCACAGAACAGCGGCCGCACATAGGCGGGCACAAAGCCGGGGAACTCGAAGGCGTCCTCGAAGCCGGCGTCCATAGCCTGGGTTCGGAGGTTGTTGCCGTAGTCCGTGGTGTGCGCACCGGCGCGCATGAGCTTCACCATCGCTTCGCAGTGGGTCCGCATGGACTGCATGGACTTGCGTACGTATTCCTTGGGATCGGATATGCGTAGGGCCTCCGCGGCCTCGAGAGACAAACCGGCCGGCACGTATCCGTTCAACGGGTCGTGAGCCGACGTCTGGTCCGTCAGGATATCGGGCACGATACCGCGCCCCGCGATCTCCGGGATCACCTCTGCGCAGTTACCGACGAGCCCGACGCTGAGCGCCTCCCCACGGTCGGCGGCACCGCGAGTCCAATCGAGCGCCTCATCGAGGTCGTCGGTCATCCGGTCACAGTACCCCGTGTCCAGCCTTCGCTTGATGCGCGCGGGATCCACCTCGACGACCAGAATGGCGCCACCGTTCATAGTAGCGGCCAGCGCCTGAGCCCCGCCCATGCCACCCATCCCCCCCGTCAGGACCCAACGGCCCTTGAGAGTGGAGCCGAAGTGCTGCTGTGCCATGGCCCCGAACGTCTCGTAGGTGCCTTGCAGAATGCCCTGGCTCCCAATGTAAATCCATGAACCGGCCGTCATCTGGCCGTACATCATCAGGCCCTTCTGCTCCAGTTCGTTGAAATGGTCCCAGTTTGCCCAGCGGCCAACCAGATTGGAGTTCGCGATCAGCACGCGCGGGGCACCCGGGTGGGTCGTAAACACTCCCACCGGCTTTCCAGACTGGACCAGCAGCGTCTCGTCGTCTTCGAGCCCCTTCAGGGTCGCGACGATCCGATCGAAGGCCTCCCAGCTGCGAGCCGCCCGGCCTGTCCCCCCGTACACGACGAGATCCTCAGGCTGTTCTGCAACATCGGGGTCCAGGTTGTTCATGAGCATCCTGAGGGCGGCTTCCTGTGTCCATCCCTTGCACGACAGCTCGTTCCCTCGGGGCGCTCGAATCGTTCTCGTGTCGGTTGTAGAATCCAAAACTCTATCCCCGTCTCACTCGACCAAGGTGGCCAGCGCACCTGTTCGTATCAGATCGCGAATCGCCTCGAAGTCGCCCGAGAGCGATCTATCACCCTCTAGGCGGGACACCCGCTCACGGATCAGAGCATGAGCCCGGTCCACACCCACCCCTGCCTTCAGGGGTCGGTGGTGCTCGATGGCCTCTGCACCCGCTGTGAGCTCCACGGCCAACACATATTCGAGACAGTCTACAATGCGGCGCGCCTTTCGCGCAGAGGCCAGTCCCATGGAGACGTGGTCCTCTTGATTTGCGCTGGTCGGCACGGAGTCTACGCTCGCCGGGTGAGAAAGCACCCGCATCTCGGACAGGAGGTCGACCGCCGTCACCTGGGCAATCATGAACCCGGACTCGAGGCCCGGTTCGCGGGACAGAAACGCCGGCAGACCAGAAAGGTCGGGGTTGATGAGGCGCTCGATCCGCCGCTCACTGATGGCGGCCAGGTCGGTCACAGCCATACACAAGAGGTCGAGTGCCTGTGAGACCACCTGAGCGTGGAAGTTTCCGGCACTCACCACCGCCTCGGCGTCGGGAAAGACGAGTGGGTTGTCGGTCGTGCTATTCGCTTCGGTGGTCAACACACCGCGGATATACGACAGGGCGTTGCGCGCGGCACCATGGACCTGAGGCATGCAGCGGAGGCAGTAGGCATCCTGTACGCGCGAATCGTCGTGACGATGGGACTCGCGAATCTCCGAGTCCGTCAAGAGTGCTCGCAAATAACGAGCCGACTCCACCTGGCCCGGATGAGGTCGAGCCTCGTGCACTTCAGCCCGAAACGCCTCAGGTGTGCCCTTGAGTCCCTCCAGACTCACGCATCCGGCGACCTCCGCTGTGTTCACCGCCCGTTCTGCCGCGAGCAGCGCCAAGATACCGAGACCGGTCGTAGCCTGGGTCCCGTTAATGAGGGCCAGCCCCTCCTTATCGCGAAGTTCAACAGCCTCGAGGGCGAGCTCGCCGAATACTTCATCCGTAGGGCGGCTTTGCCCCAGGTACTCGACGCGGCCTTCGCCAATCAGAGCCAAAGCCACGTGCGCCAGCGGAGCCAAGTCACCGCTGGCTCCGACCGAACCGACCCGGGGCACCACCGGATGGACCTCACTGTTCAGGAGCGCAAGCATCAGGTCTATAACTTCTTCTCGACATCCCGAGTTACCCCGCGCAAGCGCGTTCGCCCGGAGGACCATGATGGCTCGCACCTCCTCGGCCGCCATGGGCTCACCCACACCGGAGGCGTGGCTTCGGATCAGGTTTCGCTGAAGTTGCCCCTGTTGGTCCGGAGAAATGACCACTTCCGCGAGTCGCCCGAAGCCGGTCGTCACGCCATAGATTCTCTCTCCACGTTCGAGGAGCTCCTCGATGAATTCACGAGCGCGCCTTACTTCCGATCGGGCCGAGTCCCCCAGGGATACTGCTTCCCGGTCTGCCGCTACCGCCTCTACGGCCTCTAACGTGAGGTCATGCCCGGTGAGCTCAATCATTCATCGGCTCCTCTTCCAGCAGCTCCTCTACGCTGTTCTTCGAACTCGGGTCTGGTGAGGGTCAAGGGGCCGCGCTTCCAATCGGTCTCCAGTTCGACACCCAATCCGTCGGCCAACCGGTTCACGTAGTTGTAGTAGCAAGTCACCTGGCAGATATCGAGAACGCCCGTATCGTCAAATCCAACCTCTTTTAGTCGGACAACGTCGGCCTCGCCGAGCTCCCAAGGCGTCAGCGTCAGTTTCGCCGCATAGTCCAGCATCGCACGATCGGCCGTCTCTAGCGTCGCCTCGCGGTAGTCGCGGGCCAACGCCCGCGGCAATTCAGAGTCTTCGGTCAGCGTACGGAGTCCCGCCCCGTGATGGTTGATTCAATAGAAGCAGTCGTTAATTGCGGATACCGTGACCGCAATCATCTCCCTTTGGATCCGGCTCAAGGGGGACCTGCCCCGCATCAAGTGCGAATACAACCGCACGTGGTGTTCCAGAGACGGAGGATTCAGCGAATGGATTCTCAGGATGTTGTCCACGCCGCCGTCGGATCCCCCGTACCGCTGATACAGCTCGGCGAGTGGGCCTTCAGCATCTTCGTATGAAACGTATGGGATGTACGCCAAGGCGCCTGCAACCAGGTCTAAGTGCGTCTGTTCATGCACGTGAAGTCCGGAAACATGCCCCGGTGGCGGAGGTGGGGCAATGAGGCCTCGCTAGACATATCAGAAACGGCGAACTTACTTGCTTTTCCGCAGATCTACGGGGCAGATTCGAAGCGCGCAGCAAAGACACACCCCACCCTCCCCCTGCCCCCGTGCGAACTTGAACGTTTACGACATCTCCTTCCACAACGTCCCCGCCACCCCTCTGAACCCAAGAGTGATACCGGGGTTAGACTCCCCTAGATCCACGACCCCATGTAATCACCCGCGCGGCAAACGCGTGTACCTGGGCCCCTGAACGGTCCGCACGACATTCCATGACCAGAGACAAGAACCGCTCAGATACTGGCCCGGCTCGAGACTTCGTCCGCGCCATCATCGCCGAGGACGTAGCGGCGGGCAAGCACGGCGGAGCCGTGGTTACCCGTTTTCCACCGGAGCCAAACGGGTACCTCCACATCGGCCACGCCAAGTCAATCTGTCTCAATTTTGGTGCTGCTGCCGACCAAGGTGGAGTCACGCACCTCCGCTTCGACGACACCAATCCCGAGACTGAAGACGAACAGTACGTTCGCTCGATCCAGGAGGACGTGCGCTGGCTCGGTTTCGACTGGGGGACACACCTCTACTTCGCGTCTGACTACTTCGAGCGCCTATACGAATACGCGCTGGAGTTGATTAGGGCCGGCAAGGCTTACGTCGACAGTTCGAGCGGCGAAGAGATTCGCGAGTACCGCGGTACGGTCGGCGAACCCGGGAAGCCAAGCCCGTTTCGCAACCGCTCAGTCGAAGACAACCTGGACCTCTTCGGACGCATGCGAGCCGGCGAGTTCGCCGACGGCGAGCACGTACTACGGGCCCGAATCGACATGGCGGCCAACAACATGCTGATGCGCGACCCCGTCCTCTACCGTATTCGCCACGCGGACCACTACCGGACCGGGGGGGACTGGTGCATCTATCCCCTGTACGACTTCACGCATTGTCTCTCGGATTCGATCGAGGGAATCACACACTCGGTGTGCACGCTTGAGTTCGAGAACAACCGCGAACTCTACGATTGGGTGCTGGACAGTGTAGAGGTGCCCCAGCCACAGCCCCGTCAGTATGAGATGGCGAGGCTGAACCTCGATTACACCGTGCTGAGCAAGCGTGTGTTGCTCGCTCTAGCCACCGAAGGGCACGTGACGGGGTGGGACGACCCACGAATGCCGACGATCGCGGGCATGCGCCGACGAGGAGTACCGCCCAAGGCACTCCGCAACTTCTGTGACATGATCGGGGTGGCGAAGACGGAGAACCGCGTCGATGTCGCCAAGCTCGAGTACTCCATTCGAGACGAACTCAACCATGAGGCGTACCGCGTCATGTGCGTTCTCCGACCCTTGAAGGTGTTGCTCAGCAACTTTCCGAACGAAGGGGTTGAGCCCTTGGAGGCTCCCTACTTCCCAGAAGATGTAGGGAAGGAAGGCTCGAGGGCGATTCCGTTTACTCGAGAATTGTTCATCGAGCGGCGCGATTTCGAAGAGGATCCTCCCAAGGGGTTCAAGCGACTCGTGCCCGGCAAGGAAGTTCGTCTCCGCTATGGGTATGTGATTCGATGTGAGGAGGTGATCAAGGACGACGCCGGCAACGTCACTGAGCTCCGCTGCACCTACGACCCTGATACCCGGGGGGGCACCACACCAGAGGGCCGGAAGGTCAAGGGTACCATTCACTGGGTGTCGGCCACCGAGTCGCTGGTCGCCGAGGTGCGCCTTTACGACCGACTCTTCGTGAAGGCCGACCCGGAGGAGGTAGAGGAGGGACAGGACTTCACGTCCAACCTCAACCCCGACTCGCTGGTTGTGCTGACTGAGAGTCGCATCGAACCAAGCGTGGCCACGGACCCGCCCGATCGTGTGTATCAGTTCGAACGGACCGGGTATTTCGTAGCTGATCCCGAGTCGGCGCCCGGAGCCCTCGTGTACAACCGCACTGTCACCCTCAAGGACAGTTGGACGAAGAGTGACGTCGGGGCGGCGGGATCCGCGGGCCCCGTTGCTGGAGCTCCGGTAAAGAGGGATTCGAGTGATCTACCGGCTCTACCGCCACCGCCCCGCCAGGTGCGTCCCGAGGACCCCGACGCCGCCCACGTATTCGATCAACTCGTCGCCGATTCCGGTCTCTCTGAGGCGGAAGCCTCGGTGCTCGCTCAGGATGGCGAGCTGCTCGCCCTCTTCCGGGACGCCTTCGGACACACGGACGAAGCAGAATCCTTGGCGAAGTGGGTGGTCAACGAGGTACCCCGGATCAGGGAGGGGAGACCGATCGCACAGCTGCCTTTTGGCGGGGCGGAACTGGGCCAGCTGGTAGGTCTTGTCCGGGAGGGGGCGATTTCTGGACGGGCGGCCAAAGATGTGCTTGCGGTTCTCGCGTCCGAGGGCGGGGATCCCGCTCGTATTGTCGAGGGCCGGGGTCTAGGTCAGGTCAGCGACACCTCGGCCCTGGAGCCTTTGATCGCGACCCTCATCGAACAAAACGGTGACAAGGTGGCAGCCTACCAGGGTGGTAAGACGGGCCTGCTCGGATTCTTCGTCGGTCAAGTCATGAGTGAGACCAAGGGCGCGGCCGATCCGGAACTTACGCAGCGCATGCTACGCGAGGCGCTGGACGGGGGATAAGGTTGAAGTCTCCGCTCAGCCGGAAACGCCGAGCCCCTCGTCTCCAGAGCCGTAAACGTAGTCCTCTATGGCGCCATGAATACGCTCGACGGTCTCGGGTGTCGGCGGGGCTGTCAGTCTCGACAACACCAAACAAGCGGTGAAGTTGCTCGCTAGAGACCATATGGCGGCGTGCATTCCCAGCGGATGCGGGACCACGACCAAGGTCCAGTAGAGAGCGATCATCCCGGCCCCGATGCCGGCCAGTACTCCGGCCTTACTCAGCGGCCGGCGCGTCGGGTAACAAACCCCTAGCGTCCCGGGCAGAAGTTGTAGTGCCCCCGCCCCAGAGAGCGTCACTAGCGTGACGAGGAAGCCGTACGTATTCACCGACAAGACGTATCCGATCACAAGGAGTCCCAGAACAATCCCCCGCCCTACCCAGACGTAGTGCCCGGCGTCACGGTCAGGTGCCACGTACCGCTGATACACGTCACGAGTGAGGACCGTCATGTTCGCGTGAAGAATGGAGTCCAACGTCGACATGGCCGCCGCGGTGGCCCCCGCCAGGATCAATCCTGTGAGCCACACGGGTGCATACATGACTAGCAACTCGGGGAAAATCCGGTCGGGAATCGCCAAGTCGGGTAGAATGAGAGCTCCGCCGAGGCCTACCATCGCGGCCGGGATATACAGCGTCATCAGAAAAATGGGCGTGGTCGCACCCAACCACTTGATCACGCGTCCAGAGGTCGCCGTGTAGTAGCGAATCATCATGTGAGGCTGCAGTACAATGCCGAAGGACAAGGCGACACTCATGCCGATCCACATGCCAGGTGTGAAGAACCCCTCTGGCCCCGGCAGGCGGAGCAAGTCCGGACGCTCAGCGGCCACCCTACGCCACAAGGCAAAAGGTCCCCCAAAGAGCCGCTCGGCCAGCACGAGCGCCCCGGCCCACACCGCGACATACATCCACACGCCTTGTATCACATCGGTCCAATAAACGGCGCGCAGCCCGCCGGCCATGAGGTATCCGCCGGCAACAATCAACAGAACGAGGGTCCCTAATTCAAACGAGATTCGATCGCCCGAAGCTACGGAGATGATGTAACCGAGGCCCTGCGCCTGCACCTGGATGTACAGGATCGTAAAGAGCACCGACACCAACGCCACCACCACACGTACCGCTTCGCTCTCGTAGAAATCCGCCAACATTTCGGCCGGAGTGATGTACCTGAACCGCTTCCCAAGGGCCCAGATACGAACACCCAAGGTATACGTGATCGCCCCGACCAGAACCGTCCACGTACCGGCCTCCCAGAAGCCGATCCCGTGCGTGTAGAAGAAGCCTCCCGAACCCAAGAAAGCGAACGCGGAATGATAGCTGGCGACTACGGTGAGGTAGAGGACGACGAAGCCGGCTTGCCGACCGTAGAGGAGGAAGTCCTCCAAATCCACGGTCATGGCGCGGTTGGCTAGGAATCCCAGAACGATCGTGACCAAGATATAGGCGAATATCAGCCCTGTTGCGACGATCCAACTCTCCATGCCTCAGACCCTCTTCCAGAGAGCCCAGAGGAGAACTCCGATCAAACTGAAGTAGATGCCCCCGAGGTAGACATAGAAGGCGGGGAGGCCAAGGACCGACATTCCAGCGATTGACCGTTCGACCCAAAACGCGAGCGGGGGTTGGGCGAGGGCCATCAGGCCTAGGAATGCCACAACACTGACCCACCCAGCAGCAGTGCGGGGCACGTAGTGGCTACGGCCCACTAGAAGAAAGCCTGAAACAGGGCGACGGCTACTGCCGCGCCCACAACAGTGTTCATCACGTTGAGCACTTCCCTGTCAGATCCCTTCCTCTCCCCCATCAGGGCACCAGCAAGCGATTCGATCATCGCACCCGCCAACGCCCCTACAGATACCGCGAACGCGCCTGCAATCGTAAGAACCCCACACAACACCGCGAGAACCGCCATTGCCATGGCCGCGATCATCCCCGCCCCAGTGCCCTCGAGCGAGACGGCCCCATCGGTCCCGGCCGGAACGCTCCGGAACGTCGTAACCAGATAATGTCGACGCCCCGCCGCCTTACCGACCTCGGACGCCGTGGTGTCGAAGAGCGCCGTTGCGAACGCTGCAACCATAGCCATCGCGAAGATATCCGGAAAAGGTGTGGCCACGGCGAGAAAACCGCAGGCCACAGCCACCCCCGTATTGGCGAACGCGCTCGCGGCACCCCTACACCCGTCCCGTTCCTGCGCGATCCCGAGGGCCGTCTTATTCGACTGTCCGAAGCGGGTTGCCCCAACTCCCACCGTGACGAGAAGCGTCAGCAACGCAAAACCGGGCCAACCAGCGAGAGCGTAGGTCAGAGTCCCCACAAGTGTGCCGCCGAGCGCGCCGGATCGGTCCACCGACCTCGTGGAATATGCGAGCAGTGCGAAGGGGACCGTCACCACCAGCCCCCACAGGAAGGCGGAGAGCAGCATCGGGCCAATGGCGGCCAACTGGGCTGGGATAATCAGGGTAGAACCCGCCAGCATGAGAGCGCCGCTCAAGGGTACCAGGAAATTGTCGTCGATACTGGATTCAATCGACTCGGCGAAGGCGGCAACAAACGCGGCCGCAAAACAACTAACGACCAGGAATCCGAGTCCTCCCCCGTCCACCCCACCTCCGGGGAAGAACGACGCGCCGATCCAGGTAACGTCGATCCTCGGCCAAAGGGCGGTCGCACCACGCGAAAGCTGCGTCCAGCGAATCAAAAAGGCCGACGACATGGTGCCGAATACAATGAAGGCTACAAACCCCGCCCACCTCTTGGTGCGGTTCCATGGGAGTCGGGGACCACCCACCACCAATCCGCCCAGGGTGGCCATGCTGTCACCCATGGCCAAGAGGCCCCAGACGCCCGCCGCCAACTCCAACCGAGATGGGAAGATCAGGAAGACACCAAGAAGCGCGGTGGGATAGGCGATGACGCCCCTGGAAATCCCACTGGCCCGCTCCCCTGGCCGTAATAGTGCCTGCCCGGTAAGCCGGTGGAGGAAGAACACGTTGAGTACGAGCGCCGCCACGGCCATCAGCACGGCTTGCCAAGGGGTCAGCCAGCGCAGAAGCAAGGCGAAGCCCCCCATGCAGATGTGCATGACCTTGCGCGGCAACTCCGCCCGAAGCGTGAGTGACATCAGTCTGCTTAGGCCGCGCTCAACCGAAAACTCGCTTGAAGAGCGACCGCACGTGGCCCTCGTATTGCTTGACGACGAGTACCGAAGCTGGAGAATACCGGGCCACCTTTTCAGGAATATCCCCGAACAAGACCTGCTGGAAGATCGGCTCACGCGCCGCCCCGAGCACCACCAAGTCGAAGTCCTTGCTAGCCCTCGAGATCCCGCCGGCGATCGTCTTCCCCTCCAATACGAGGCGATCGACCTCTACGTTCGGATCCATGCGGGCCAGCGTCTTGTCGATCCAGCGCCCGGCCTGGGCACGCTCTTCGCTTGACGCTCCGGGAGCTACCACGTGGCACACGGTGACGGTCATGCCAAACACCGGTGCCAGCACATTCAGCACCTCCGCGGCCAGAAGGGCGTGCGCTCCCCCGGCCGTCGGGAACAAGCAGCGTTTCGGAAGTTTCGTGTCGGCTACCTTCAGAAGCACCAGGTCACACGGTGCGTTCCGGATCACCTGGTCCGCGACCTCGCCGAAGATGCGGTCGCTGGTGTCGGTGTACCCCTTCCAGCCCATGACCAGCATGTCGGCTCCGGTCCGACGAGCACCCGCCAGGATGCCGGAGTGCGGATGGTGCGCTACGACCAAGTCGGTCTTCAGTTCCGTCTCGGGTGCCGCCACGTGGTCACGGCCCCTCTTCAGGAGCGCCTCCCGGTGATGTGCGAAACGCAGACCCTCATGAATGGGGAGCTGCCTGGGCACATTCACCACCGAAATCGCTGTAGTCGTGAGGTCTCGAGCCGCCGCGATTGGGCGAGCGTAGTCGAGCAGGACCTCCACGTGATCAGGGTTGTGCAGCGGCACGACGACCGTCTCGTGCTTGGCGGCCACGGCGGGACGGCTCGGCTCGAGAATCTGGGGGAGCGTGACTGCTGCCTGCTTCGCGAAGTAGCCGTAGTAGAGCAACAGACCAAGGAGGATCCACCCCCCGGTGACGTACCACGCGAGCGGCTGGAACGTGAACTGATAGACGGCCAGATAGAGGTTGAGCACGATGCCGAGTATGGGCACGACCGGATAGAACGGCACTTTGTAGCGACGCTTCAGGTCAGGTGCCTTACGTCGCAGGGTGATGACCGAAAGGTTCACCATCGAGAACGTGAGCAAGAAGATCAGGCTGGCCGCAGAACCGACGGCCTCGATCGGAAGCGTAAGCGCCATCGCCAGGAGGATCACACCCGTCGCCATGATGGCGACATGGGGAGTGCGACGCTCCGGATGAATCGCCGCCATCGCGACGGGCAGGAGTCGGTCACGTCCCATCGAGAACGCGACCCGTGACGATGCCATTACGGTCGCATTGAGCGCGGACATTGTCGAAAGCAACCCGCCGAAAACAATGATGGCGACACCGAACGCGGGCATGAATCCTTCAGCCGCCCGAACGATCGCTGTTTCCCCATAGTCTCCCAGAAAACGCCATGACGGGCGGCCGTCCGGGGGTTGCACCGCAGCCAGCGACACGAAAAGGATCAACAGGTACATCACCATGGTGATGCCCAGCGAGATAAACGTCGCCCGGGGGATGTTTATCTCCGGTTCCTTGATCTCCTCGGCAACGGTAGCGATCAGGTCGTAACCCTCGAACGCGATGAAGGTGAGGCCCATCGCCACGATCACCCCCCCCATCCCCTCGGGGAAGAACGGGTTGAAACTGGCGACTGCCTGCTCTGGCGCTGCAAAGACCCGTCGAAGCCCGTAAACGATGAACACCCCGAGCACGATCAACTTGGTTACGGTCAGGAAGTTTTCAGCTTTCCCAGTAACCCCGGCCCCCCGTGCGTTCAGTCGGACAAAAGCGATTCCGACCAAAAGCGTGACCAGCAGGATCGCCCCATTCTCGCCGACGACGCCGAACGTGGCATGAGCGAGGCCGGGCAGATACTTGATGAAGAACTCCCAGAAGTAACCCGCGAAGCCGAGTGCATAGAGGCTGCAGGCCACTGTGTAGGCGAACCAGAGCATCCACCCAGCCGTGAACCCGACGGCACCGGGAAAGGCGCGGCGCACGTATGCATATCCCCCGCCCGCCTCCGGGATGGCCGTGGCGAGCTCGGCGTAGGCGAAGGCGGTCAGCAACGTCACGGCCCCGTTCAGCGCGAACGCGAGTATCGAGGCCGGCCCGGAGACGCCCGCAGCGATCCCGGTGAGCACAAAGATGCCGGCGCCGATCATGGCGCCGACTCCAATCATAGTCGCGTCGAAAAGCCCTAGGGTTCGGGCAAAGGCTGGCGCGCCTGGGGGGGCACCTTCTGCGTTCGAACTCACGCCAACGCAGGTCCCGTCTCGCGTGCTCTCAAAGTCACCGTCCTCCGAACAAGTCCACTCGCCTGGTCACCCCAATTCTCCCGGAGCGCTAGAAGCTAGTCGGTGACGCGGGATTCGCCACAGTCGCCCGAGGTAGTCCGCCCACTTCGGGAGTCACTTGCCCCGGGTCCGGGCCCAGTCGGATATTCACGTTCCGCATCTAGAGCACGGGAGAGGTCCAGTGGAATTCAAGTTCCGACACATCGTTGTTTTTTTCGGCTTGGGGATTTCTTCCCTTGGAGTCCCCGTTCAGATCCACGGCCAGGAAAGCGTCGATGCCGACATCGCGTTCGTCGTAGGCGCCTTTCACACAGCCTTGGCCGCAGGTGATTCGGTTACTGCTCTGAGTCACCTCGCAGACGATGTCGTCATCCTCGAGAGCGGTGGGGTCGAGGACAAGCAACACTACCGGTCCGGCCATTTGGCGGGCGATATGCGCTTCGCCCAGGCTGTACCCTCCGACCGCGGTGATATCGAGGTTACTGTGAGAGGTGACGTCGCTTGGGCCCACTCGACCAGCGTGAGGCAGGGTCGCATGGGCGAACGTGAGATCAACTCTCAGGGTGCCGAGCTGGTCGTGCTGGCAAGAGAAGGCAGTACCTGGAAGATCACAGCCATCCACTGGTCCTCGCGGCAGCGACGGTAACTGCCTGCGTTGACCGCGCCCGGAAAGCTAAATCAAAATGGCTGCCGGACGAGACAAACCCAAGCGGGGTTGATCTAGAGGACTCGACGAAGTGTGTGGCGGCGGCGGCGCCCGGATTGACCTCGCTTCGCTTCGCTCGTCTCGGCGTGGGGCGGTTTTGGGCCACACTGCAGGAGGACTGATCTGCGCATCGGCTCGAACCGTTGCGGTTCGAATCCGGGCGTATCACATGAGGTTCTTCTAATCTAGAGGCGCCGCCCGGATTCGAACCGGGGAATAGAGGCTTTGCAGGCCACTGCCTTACCACTTGGCTACGGCGCCTAAAAGGAAAAGGGGCTGTTCGTCCAGAGGACGCCAAGCCCCTTTTCCAAGAGCGGGAAACCGGACTCGAACCGGCGACCCCCACCTTGGCAAGGTGGTGCTCTACCAACTGAGCTATTCCCGCACGGAAAAAGGTGCTTTGGGCTACCCGCATCAGCAGGAATCGTTTCCAAAGCACCCTTAGATTGTGCGCTGGAAGCTAGACATGGCGCCAAAAAGTGTCAAGTTCCCAAGGGGTGATTTCCCCACCGGGTTACCCTTTGGTATCCGCACCTTAACTGGCCGCACCGCCGGTGAGGTTCCACGCTTTCGAGGAGTGCTTACGCCGCATGAGGGTGACTGTCCTTCGCGGTTCCATGGTTAAGCTCGGACCCCAGCGACGACACCACCTCTGGGGTGTACTGGGCCTGGCCCTGATTCACGCGCTCCACGTGGGCGTCACTCCGCACCTTGCTAGCGCTCAGGAGGTCTCGGGGCCCCTCATCCCTCCTGGACGACTCCGGATCGAAGTCAACGCACTCTATCTCTACTCGGACGCCCGGTTCGGCAAACGACTCGAAGGCGGGATGCTCATCGAGGAGCAGGAGCCGCTCGGGTTCGATTTCACGGACACCGAGGTCGGGTCCCCGATGTTTCCGGGACTAGAGGCCCTTGAACAAGCGCTGGCTGCGGCAACCGGCGGGGCAGTCGAGTCATTGGTACTTGGTTCAACAAGCGCGGTGGTGACTCGAGACGCGGTCTTCGTTCCGCTCCGCATGGACCTCGGGATCTTCGACTGGCTCAGTGTAGGCGGCATGGTGCCGTTTTCACGACGGCGTGCCGAGGTGGCGAAAATTTTCGATGGAACGGGAGCCAACACAGGGCTCTCTCCCTCCCTCAGTGACCCGACAGCGGTCGGAGTCTTTCTTCGGGGGCTCTCCATAGCAGAGGCGGGCCTTACCACTCTCGCCGACGAGCTTTGCGCTGCAGATCCAGGCACGGCGAGTTGTTCTGAGGCGTCGGTGCTCCTGGCCGAGGGTCAGGCGTTTCGGCAGGCCCTCTTAGGAGCGCTGGCCTCGCAAGGAGTCTTCCCCATGGACGGAACGGCGACAG
>Ga0315339_1002613_pt1 | contig 13486 bp, 9 predicted proteins | sample ASW17metaG_FD_204514 | JGI IMG/M metagenome (GOLD analysis project Ga0315339, IMG submission 204514) | Ammonia-oxidizing marine archaeal communities from Pacific Ocean, United States - ASW #17 | ecosystem: Environmental > Aquatic > Marine > Oceanic | place: USA: California | collected 2016-12-05
ACGAATCTAAAAGAACGAAAGGCCGAAACACTGCAACATTGGGAAAGCCTGAAAGATATAGAGGTTTTCATCCAATTCGAATGCCAGCTCCTGGACGACAGGCATTTCGAGGACTGGCTGGAGCTATACACTGAGGATTCCTATTACTGGTGTCCAACTCAACCCGATCAAGCAAGTCCGCTTGATACGCTTTCGATATTTTACGATACGCGCGAGCTTCTTGAAACACGGATAAATCGGCTACGTCATCCAAGTATTCACGTCCAGACTCCTCCCAGCCGCACGCGCCATATTGTGTCCTACATACGGCTAGAGGACGGAGTGCCGTCCGATAATGAGTTCACGGTTGCCTCGAATTTTCTCGTCCTGGAGTATCGCCAAGACAATCAACGAATTTTCGGTGGGACATTTCACCACCGTTTGCGGCGAACGGGTGCCGACTTCGCCATCGCTTGGAAAAAAATCGATCTCATAAATTGCGACTCGGTCTTTGGCGCAATCGCCGTAATGCTTTGACCGCGCGCTCGCGCGTCAACGTTTACTATTTGTCGGGAAAATAATTTTAGGGAGAGCAATCATGGCTATCACGGGCGTAATGCGGGCGGGGTCAGTTCAAATTCGTGTCACGGAGATGGGGCCAGCCTTGCACCATTATACGGAGGTTCTGGGTCTAATCAAAACCGGCGAGGGAAAAGATGGCCGGGTCTATCTGAAGGCTTGGGACGAACACGACCACCACAGCGTCGTACTTCGCGAAGCCGAAGCTGCGGGCATGGACCACATGGGTTTCAAGGTGTCCGATAACGATAGTCTCAACGATTACGAGCGGAAGCTGGAAGATTCGGGGGTCATCGTGACACGAGTTCCAGAAGGACAGGACGACGCGACGGGCGAACGTCTTCAGTTTGTTGTACCAACCGGTCATACCATCGAACTTTACGTAGAGATGGAACAAGTGGGTAACGGTATGTCTTTGGACAATCCCGAAGTTTGGCCGGATGACCTGAAAGGCATGCGGCCGAGCCGGTTTGATCACTGCCTTCTATATGGCGATGACGTCGATGGGACAGTACGTCTGTTTACTGAGGTGCTCGGTCTCAGAATGGCAGAGCAGGTCGTGACGCCGGACCGGAAGATGATGATCGGTGCGTTCCTCAGCGCGGCGACTAAACCACATGATGTAGCCTTTATCCGTTCACCGGAAAAAAACAAGTTTCATCATGCATCCTTCTTCGTCGAATCATGGCACGACATACAGTGGTGCGCAGATCTCATCACCAAACATCGGGTGCCGCTCGATATCGGTCCGACGCGGCATGGCATTACGCGCGGTGGCACAATTTACTTCTTCGATCCATCAGGAAACCGAAACGAAACATTTTGCGGCGGCTATATTTATTACCCGGACAGGCCAACGCTGACCTGGACCGAGGACGAGGTAGGTCGGGCGATTTTCTATTACGACAGGAAGTTAAATGAAAACTTTATGTCGGTCACAACGTAGTAAACGATTTAGGCTTATTGTCGAACCTATTCCAAGTAACTAAGGCAACACTTACTTAAAGGGGAGAAATAGAATGCGGTTGAACAAATTAGCTTTAATGGGAGCGAGCATATCGCTGGTGTGGATGTCGACCCCAGCAGCAGCTGAAGGGCCATACCAATTGACATTGGCCGGGGGGGCGCCAAAGGGGGTTTGGTCCCTCATAGGAAAGGGCATCAATGACGCGCTTGCGGCACAATATCCCGGCTCTTCAGTAACTTATCAGGCGTCGGCCGGTGGGGGCATTGCCAATATCCCCCTTGTAGTGGCAAACAAAGTACCCATGGCCTTGGCAACCGATGCCGCTGTAGAAAGAGCCGTTGCTGGCAAAAATCCTTTCCGCAAAAAATATTCGAAATTACGGGGATTGGCTTTTATTGCTGGCTGGCTTCCCATGCATATGATTGTTACAAAATCTTTCGCCGATAAATATAACCTCAAAAATTTCGCCGATATTGCCAGGGCAAAGCCCCCCATACGGGTAACAGTCAACCGCCGTAGTAATATGGCGGCCCATATTTCTTTGCAAATGTTCAAGGAAATAGGTGTCACTCCAAAAGATATAAAGAGCTGGGGTGGCATAGTAGTCTATCAGCCGTCTCCAGGACAACGGGACCTTATGCTGGACCGCAGGGTGGATATGGTCTCCAATCAATTACCCTTAAAACACAGGGTAATTCGCCAAATGCAGAAATCCCTAGACCTTACCCTTCTCCATATTGATAGACCCCTCGCGGTTAAATCAGCGAAAATATTTGGGTTGAAGCTCTACAAAATTCCCCAGGGAACCTACACGTGGCAAACGTCAGAAATGACTGCGCCGTCCCTCGGGTCGACACTCGTTACCGGTGCGGAACTTGATAACAAAACAGCCTATGCTATAACGAAGGCGCTCGTTGAAAAAATTGGCAAAATACATGGCGCGCATAGGTTTTTGAGGCAGCTTACAAAAGAATATTTAGCTTCCCTGAAAATAGTGCGCTATCACCCCGGTGCCGTTAAATACTATAAAGAAGCCGGCCTTATGTAGGGCAAATTTGGTACCAAGATAAACCAGGTGCAAAAAAAACGTCTGCTTGTCGACTTATTTTTTTCAGTTGGCAACAGGCGCAAACCTCAGGGGTGGATCACATGGCTGATCCCCCCTTTTGCGGCCTCAATTGCTTGCTGGGTGGTTTATGCGGCTTTGTTTGCAATCATTGATCCATGGGAACTTGCTGCGATTTTTTTATGCGGGATGCTCACGTTGGTTTTCCTTTTAATTGGAGGAACGCCAAATTCAGATCCACATAAACCAACGATTTGGGACTGGATTCTATCTGCCGCTTCACTAGGAGCGGGAATTTTTTTCTTTATTAATAGTGAAGCCCTTGTATCAAGAATACCAATGTTCGACCCGCTTAGCGGCTGGGAAATAGCGTCTGGTACAATACTTTTTCTTACCACTCTTGAGGCTGTCAGAAGAACTACCGGCGTCGGATTGACGTTAATAGTCCTTTTTTTCATAGCCTATAATTTTCTTGGGCACCATTTAACGGGCACCTTTAGACATGGGTACATTCCCTATCTGCATTTTCTAGAACTCACCGTCTTTACGACGGATGGCATTCTGGGGGTTCCGGTCAGAGTTGCCGCGACTTATGCCTTCCTTTTCGTAATGTTTGGGACGTTTCTAGGGCGAGCCGGTGGAAGTGAGTTTTTTTTCAACCTTGCAGCGATCGTCAGCGGGCACCGACCGGGAGGCCCTGCGAAAATCGCGGTAATATCTTCCGGCCTTTACGGCATGCTATCAGGCAGCCCGACTTCCGATGTGGTTACCACCGGATCTGTCACCATTCCTATGATGAAACGTGTTGGTTATCCAGCTCCTCTTGCAGGCGCTTTCGAGGTCGCGGCATCTACGGGCGGTAGTCTTTTACCGCCAGTAATGGGCTCCGCAGCGTTCATTATGGCTGAATACACCGGTATTGATTACAACCAAATCGTTGTGGCGGCCATTATACCGGCGACGCTTTATTATCTTTCCGTTTATGCGCAAGTCCATCTCAGATCATTGAAACTTGGACTTAAAGGTATGCCCCAAGATCAACTACCGAAATTGGGCAACACCTTTAAAATGGGTGGTGTATTTTTATTTCCCCTGTTGTCGCTTATTACCGCGCTACTCATGGGTTATTCGCCCAATATGGTTGCGGTTTTTGGTGTCGTTTCAGTCATTGCTGTTTCTTTATTCCGTCGCGCTACTCGATTGGGACCAAAAATAATTTATGAGACATTGGTTGAAACAACGACACGCATGGTTGCTATAACCGGTGCCTGCGCGGCTGCGGGTTTGGTGATAGGCGGCATTACGATGACGGGTTTAGGAATGAAATTCGCCGCGCTCGTAACGGTGATCACCCATGGGCATCTATTTTTCTCCCTGATTGTGGCGGCAGCGCTGACCATCATTCTTGGAATGGGGATGCCGACGCCTAGTGCCTATATTCTTGCCGCGGCGCTTGTTGGACCCTTATTGACTAAGGAATTAGGTATTCCCGTGATGGCGGCTCATTTCATGCTGCTTTATTTCGCCGTTATGTCGGCTATTACGCCTCCTGTTGCGGTCGCGGCCTACGCTGCAGCTCCCATCGCTGACGCTAACCCGCTGCACATAGCCGTTCTGGCGGTGCGGCTCGCGCTCGGCGCCTTCGTTGTTCCACTCGCCTTTGTCTACAATCAGGAACTACTCATGGTAGGGACCTGGCTTAATATAATAATCGCGTTTTTTTGTACTGGCGCGGGGCTAATTTTTCTCGCGATCGCTGTCGAGGGGTTTATCCAAGAGAGGGTCTCTTGGTGGGGACGTTTGATGATAGCGGCGGCAGGAATATGTATGATCGTTCCGGGTACAGCTACCCTGGTCGCCGGTGTTGTTCTGGCCGCGCTGGCACTTGTTTTGCATCGTTCCTTCAACAAACGCCAAGAGGCATCTGCATCCTGAATTGGGTGCAATCAAACCAAATTGTATCAGGTGCCCTTCCCTTTAATCTATCCGGAAAGAATTAGAACCCGGACCGACATTGCCATGTATCTGGCTTTTTGGTGCGGTGCGTTAACCGCTGGTCCTGATAGTGTCCTTCCCCCCGTAAAACTGGGCCATTATTTTGGTACAGAAAGGGGAATGAAGATGGCTCCCTAGGCATCGTGACCCTGGACCAAATTGCCAGCAACCTAGCCCATGAAAAGCCTAAATTTCTCTGGGTATGTGGCTCGGTCGGGTCCTTTTTGGCCAAACCTAGATAAGGCCACAATACCGAAAAAGTAAGTTTCTCCCGAAGTGGCCCCATGGTCCGTGAGGAGAGTGCGGAGTAGAGCAGCTGATGACAGGACAGTGCACACGCACCACGGCCCACGGCCCAGGGACCCCGCCCCCCGTTTCGATAACTAGATTAGCTCTCAGGCCGGACCGGCAGCCCTGGCTCAGAGGGTATGGTTCCTGGGGCTGGGGCCGAGTTTGCCTCAAAGACTCCCGCTGCCATACCTATCGTTATAGACTTCCCCAATGAAACACCTGACCGCCACTCTCTGCCTGACCATTTGGGCTAGGCTTGCCGTATGAAACACTTGACTGCCACCCTCTGCCTTACAGATGTTGGGAATCTTAATTCGGAGCAATTTTGATTTATCAATCGATGGGAAATAATTAACTTGTCCCAATACGAAGACTACTATGCTGTTCTTGGAGTTCTTCCCTCAATCGAACAAACATCTTTGTCCGCCGTCTATAAAGCACTGATGTTGAAATATCATCCTGATGTTTACGAAGGTGATAAAGCTTAGGAAGAACGGAAAGCAAAACAAATAAACGCTGCATACGAAGTCTTGGGCGACGAAACAGAACGAGCAAAATACGATAGAGACAGAAAATCAACCGAAAATGGTTCAGGAGATTACGGACAAGAAAGCTACACCAGCGAGCCAAACCAAAGTGAACAGGATGTAAAGTTAGAAAATTGGGATTTTGCTATAGACATGTATCCTGAGGCTGAGATTTATCGAATAGAGTTGAACGGTTTTCGCCGCAGTTATCTCTTTTATATCAATTTACGCTTTTGGAATTAAAGAAGTTTTCTCACAGTTCCGACCTTGCCGATGAGTTGAAGGAAGAATTTTTAACAAGATATTTTGGAAGTAATTTTGAAATATATAAGTTTGTGGAGGCTTGTCTTAGGAATAATCGGCGGGATGTCGCGCTAGGGGTTAATAAAGCAATAAAAATTGTTGGCTCACCGAGCGAAGCGGAAAAAAATTTATATCCCGAATTCGTAATAAGTTTGATTACTACGAAAACGATTATGTTTTTTCCCCAAGCGCTAGTGAACAAATCTGAGCGTGTTGAGGCGCTGTCTTTAATCGAGAAAATCAGTTTATTAAATGTCTCAAAAGACATGCTTGAAGAGCTCGCAGAGTACGAATCGCAGCTAGCCTCGGATGAATTCGAGAAAACGGATTTGATATATTTAAGTGCTCTTTATAAACGTCTTCGGGGCTAGGGCCTTGCACATCGGATACTTCAACCCAGTTACCCCCCCCTCAGACGATACGCGGTATAATGAGTTAACACCCCTTAGCTGGCCCAAACTCGGGGTCCCTTTGGGTTAGAGCCTGACTATGCTCGAAGATCACAATGTTTGGGTTTCGCCCAATACGGCACAGGATCGGAGAACGTGGGCTTAGGGAAATGTCCCACGCACACGATACCGGGGACGATGCATTCAGGACCCATCATCGCATGACCCATTTCGCTTTAAGAACATTTAGTGAAGCCGGTGCCAAGTCCGTGGTATCTGACCCTATCGTCGTTTGAGTGGAACATTCTCGAAGGAAATATCCAGGCCCCGCTATGCAAGCAGTCCTCTACATCTCGAGGGCCTAAAGTGAAGTGGGTGTAGAGTTAAAGGGCATGGTAAATAATATTCGGTGGAAGTCGATGACAACCAATCCATCTGGATCGGCAATCTCAAATTCCCGAGTAATTTCTATCTCCAAAACCGCATTATTAGCATATAATAAGTATGGGTACTTATCTGAGGAGAAATTGGCTTTGAGTACAAGTAAAAAACCAATGATCCGGATTTTACGCGAGTCTGACCTAAAACAATTGCTCGATATTCCGACCGCGATAGAAATCATAGAACGTACATATCGAAATTATGGTGCTAGTGGCAGTTATGCACTCTCTAACCCGGCGTCGTTATATGGAGGGAGTGGGAAAAACGCCGCCGCTCGATACAAAGTAAAGGGCGCAACTCTTTTGAATGAACAGGTTACCGGCATTAGATTGATTAGTGACCTTCCTGTTGAGCAAGGGTTTGATTCTTGTCATTTACTTTGGGTCTACGATGATAAAAACGCCGCGCCGGTTGGATTGTTAGACGAAACCTGGTTGCACCGCTTTAGGACCGCGCTAACCGGTGTCGTGGCATCCAAATACCTTGCTCGACCTGAAGCTAAGATCGTTGCTTTGTTGGGGGCTGGAGAAATAGCTCAACAACTATTTCCTGCGCTGTCAGACAATTTTGAACTTGAAGAAATTCGGGTAGTCGCGCGACGTTATAAAAGTTCGCAACGGTTTTGTGAAACAATAGGTGATTCGGTATCAACTAAAACAGTTCCTTATGAAAATTCTGACGAAGCGATCAAAGGTGCTGATATTATTATTACACTGACATTAGCGGATAAACCTCTTGTCAGGCCCGGTATGTTGTCCCCAGGCAGTTTTCTTTGTTCGATGGGAGAAACTGAAGAAGTTGAGTTAGGTGTGCTGTTGGAAATTGACAAGTTTGTTGTCGATGAATTCGAATATGCGACAGTTCTCGGTGATATTTCGCAATGGCTAAATAAAGGTCTTACGACGCGGGGAGATCTAGAGAAAAAGGTCGACGCGCATATCGGACAAATTGTCGGAGGCCTAGTCCCTGGCCGACAAAAGGCAACAGACCGCATTTTTGCGATCATTCAAGGAATGGCAATATGTGATCTTGCATTGGCCGATTATGCTCTTACAAAAGCTGCAGATCAGCAGGTTGGAGAACTAATAAATTTATTTGACCGAAGGTAGGGTGCGACGGCCATCCGGCGTCAAAAGTCTTCGAGCAATCGTCCGTATTCAGGGATTTTGTCCGTTAGGCCTAAGGTCCGTAGACAGTGCCAGAACGTAGCTTGATTGCTAGTAATTACAGGCTTCCCTAAATCCGCTTCCAAGCTTTTAATAACAGTTAGAGATGGAAGATTGGTGCAGCTAATAAAAACCGCATCGGCATCTGAGCGGTTAACTCTAATAGCTAGTTCATTTATGGTCTGTGGTCGAACATGCCCAATACTCGCGCGCTCTGAGGCAGTAGAACCTAGTTGTAGTCCTTCAACGGAGACAACTTTAAACCCTTTCTCTGTCAGCCATTCGGTTTCACGTTTGTTGACAAAATCTGTGCGTGGTGTCGCAAGGGCAATCCGGACGGCTCCAAGTGCTTGAAGGGCTTTAATTACCGCGTCCGAAGTTAAAAGGGCTGGTACGCCTTTGGCGTTGTCTTTCATCATCTTTATTGTTTGGCTTGCCGGTGTAAAATATGAACATGAGGTGCACCCAAAGGCAATAACGTCGACGTCTGCCGAACCGAGATCACGACTTGCCATCGCCACGTTTTCAGCGATTTGTTTATATAGTGCAGGGGCTTGTGGACCATCCTGAAATGCACGTGCTACATAAATGCTAACACCACTGGGTGCCATCATATGAAATTCAGGTTCTATGCTCGTGTTAGTGGACGGACAGATTAGTCCAATACGACCACGTAATGCGTAAGGACTGCAGTTCGGCGAGCCCTTAATAAAGCTTGTTCTCTTTATTTCGCCGTCAACAGCTGGAGTTAATTCATTATTATAGCTCATTGCGACTTTGTATCCACAATACAGGCGCAAATGCCTCCTCCTGGAGGAGCTTGATGTTCAGTGCCACCACTAACAAAAATGCGACCGGTTCCGAGCAAAGACCCAATGACACCACTTGCAGAAGCCCGCATGTGCTTGTCGGCATCAACTTCACTTTGATAGACGGTTGTGCGCTCGCCGCGGACGTGTCCGTCTGGTGCAATTCCAACTTTTAACATGACTGCCTGAAGAATTTCTTTACCAGCTAATTCACCGATTTCATCTAGGTTGCAACCTGCCTCACAAAATAAAGCCTTGAGTGACCGAGTATCAAGGATGTCATTAAGTTGGCGAGAATAAATACGAGACGTTCCGTTTGCACCTTGGCGGTTACCAAGAACTAAAATTTCACAATGTTTAACCTCCGTTCCGGAAAAGGTCATTGCCCGCGTTGCGTATTGGTGAAAATCCTTGCCAATGTTAATATCTTCGAGATTTTCTATTTCGAGCTCACCTAGTGCTACAGCAACACCCAAAGCCGCGGCCCCACGGGATAAACCGCTTATTCCTGCCCGTGCTATAACAGCTGGGTCGGCTGTAAGCGCGGCTTCGTTAGGTGTCAGGATGGGGCTCTTCACTAAAACAAGGCTTGCCTGGTCAGGCCTGAGAGACGCCTCTTTCAGTGCTAGCTCGACAGCAGTGGCTACTAGTCCAACCTGAATATCCGTGGCCAACTCTTCTGCTGCCATTATTCTTGTTTGAGCCCCTCCCATGGCAAGTTGGAGTGAGCCACCGGCTGAAATTTTTTCGTCTTTGAGAGTTGCGAGCACATAAACAGATGGGCTGATTATGCCTTCGCAGCCCGTTGAGAAAATTAACGTAGATCGGGAAAGAAGTTCAACACCTCCGAAATTAATGATTGTAGTTTCGGCTGCACCGACTGCCAGTTCACGAGAAAAGTCATTTATTGTTGCCGTCCCTTCTGTTTTGCCTAATAGAGCGAGACGCTCGATCTGATCAAGGGGTAGGTTGCCCAAAAATAGTTCCAGCCCGGCTACGTCATTTGGTCGGTCGGTGGGGTAACAATCAACAATAACACTCATTTCAAGTCCCGTTAGACTAGCGGCATTCCAAATAATTTAATTAGGAAAATAAACTGCATGTTGTTTCCCCAAAATGAAAAGGGGGCAAGATGCCCCCTTTAGAAAAGTTAATTAGCTCTTATTTTAACCCGAGTTCTTTATATGCACGCAAGGCACCTGGATGCATTTTAATTCCTGCATTTTTGAAATTGGCTATGCCCGGAGTCGGATTCCATGACTTATAAACGGTCTTCATATACTTTCGTGTGGAAGCCTTATAAGTGTATTTAATGATTTTATAAATAACATCATCCGGAACACTTGCACGGGCCATGATGGTGCTGGGGACGCCATATGACAGCGCATTACCAACAACATTATCCCCATAGGCACTACCCTTAATCACGAACGGTGCGAATGCGGGGTTTTTACCCATAACTGCCTTAAGCTCTGACTTTTGCAATGGAATAAGGCGCAGCTTGCGGGTTGCCGCTAAGGCAGTCACAACTGGGACAGGTACCGCTGATGAAACCGCAAATGCGTCAATATTACCATCACGCAAAGCATTGCCAGCCGCGCTAAAACCAAGGAACTGTGCCTTGACGCTACCGCGAATGCCAACAGTACGAAGTACAAGGTCTGCATTAGCTGCAGTTCCACTACCAGCCTTGGCTAGAGAGACACGTTTACCTTTCAAATCGGCAAAACTAGTGATGTTATGTTTTGCTAAAGTCACCCAATGAAGAGGTGAAATTGTTAGCGACATAAGAGCACGAACATTTGTGATTGGCTTTTTGCCTTTAAATTTTCCGGTTGCCGTAACGGCGTTGTAAACCGCACCAAGGTTAGCTAAGCCAAGGTCAATGCCGCCCTTTTTCTTACCCAAAATGCGCATATTAGTGGTTGATCCAGCAGTCGTCCGCGTTGAGAGACTAATCCCTTCGACATCGCGAGTTATAGCGGTTGATAGACCGCCGCCCATCAGGAAATAACTACCACCTGGTGAGCTGGTGCCAATTACAAAATTTTCCGCATACACCGTGGGAGCAAGGAGACCTATGGCTCCTAAACCTACGCAGACTGTAAAAATGTTATTTTTCATTTTCATATTTCATCTCCTTTTGCACAGCCAGATTTGGCTGAATGCGATTTTTGGCATCCCCCTGTTAAAAGACTTGAATTTTTGAGCCCAGGAGATTTAAAGCTCAGTTCTTTTATTGTTTTTGTTCATTTTTCACGTCCCGTATTTGCCAGATCCAAAAGCCGACAAAAACTATCAGTGGCAATATTGCATATAGGCCGTGTATCAGAACCAAGCTGATGCCAATAGAAATTGCCACTAACCGCATTTTTTTGTTCAAATCTGTGTAAAAAAACCCTTCTATTCCAGCCGAAAGAGACAGCCCACCGAGGGCCAGAGTCACCACGGTTAGAAAAACATTATGCGCGCCACCTTCCAGCAGTAAGCCCGGCTGATAGACAAAAAGTACCGGCAAATAAAAGATAGCCATCGCCTTAACCATTGCGACATTGCATACCGGCCATAATCGTTCTTTGGAAATCCCAGCTGCCATGTAGGCTGCCAAAGCAACTGGCGGGGTAACATTCGATGCTTGTCCCCACCACAGAACCAGTAAATGGGCTGCCATAATTGGTATTCCGAGTTGGATAAGTGCTGGAGCTGCCAGAGTTGCTAGGATGACGTATGCGGGAATTACTGAAAGTCCCATCCCAAGTATGTAGGCAATGATAAAGATAAACATCACTGTGAACGCAAGGTTGCTCTGGGCTAAATCTATAATAAGCCCAGTGACCCGTATCCCCGTACCTGGCAAGAGGACCGCACCTGCAATGATAGATACTGGACCTGCTATGGCAATGATTGGCAATGATTCTTTGGCACCTTCCGCCAAAGCTTGGATGATTTGCCGTGGGCCCATTTTTTTGTCGGTAAACCAGCTAACCGCTATCACACTGATGATTGCCAATAGACCAACTCGACTAAGCGAATAGTCCATATAAACTAATATTATAACTATCAAAATAGGGATTAGATAAACCCAACCTTTTTTAAAGGTTCCGAGGAAGGGCGGGCAATCTGATGGGGGCAGTCCTTTTAGCTTGTTGCGCCGGGCATAAAAATGGACTTGGAGGTATACATTTAGAAAATAGAGTAGAGCGGGAATGGTGGCATAGAGAACAATTTTGCCATAAGAAAATCCTGTCAAAGCTACCATTATAAAAGCAGACGCCCCCATCACAGGAGGCATGACAGTTCCACCGGTTGATGCGGCGGCTTCAATACCGGCGGCGACCGCCGGCCGGTATCCTGTGCGGATCATTATTGGGATAGTGATGTTGCCTGTTATAGCAACATTAGCTGATGCAGAACCGGAAATACTTGCGGTAATAAAACTGGACCCTACTGCTGCCTTTGCACCACCCCCAGCTCGTGTCCCAAGAAGAGATAGGCATATATTCGTAAAGAATTCAGATGCGCCTGATCGGATCAGAAACACACCAAACACTAAAAATAAGAATAAATTTGATGCCAATACATAGGTGATAGAGCCATAAAGCCCGTCGGTTTGAGCATAAAGCGAAGTTGCAATTTCTCTGAGATTAAAGCCGCCATGCGTGAAAGGCCAAGGGACACTGGATCCAAAATAAAGAAAAGCAAGAAATGAAGCAGAGATGATAGCCATAGCAAGCCCAAGAGATCGACGGCCTGCTTCTATTACCCCGAGGATCATAATCCACCCCATCACCATGTCGAAATTGCCGATATCGTAACCTTCATTTTCAGCAAAAACTAAATAATGATCATTAAACCGGTAAGTTGCGATCGTTACTGCAACAAAAAAAACGGCATCAAAAACCCTTACTGCAAGGGAACTTGCGAGTGGAAAATAACAAATGGCTAGGGCTACACCGACGAAGATAAAAAGGCTGCGGTCGAGAGCTGGGCTGAAGGTTCCGAATGCCCCGACATACATAAAATAAAGGGTTGTTGTAAGGCCAATTGCAAAGCCAAGTTTGTTCCAATTACCGCAAAACCGCTTCGCCCAACTAGTGTCTGTATTTTCTGAATCGCTAGTCATTGGGTTAATAGCTTTCACCTTAACAAACACCGACGAATTTCAAATTTCTGCCATCTTGCCGTTTAGATCTATGGCATAAATAAACTAGGGATAACCAAACCTTCGTGTCAACGGTACGATCAGATGTATAACTTACCAAACGGCATTCGAGAGCGGGCCTAAAAACCATCAACCGGATGACCGCGGGCTACGAGTTTCCGATATTTCAATAACTCTCCCGAGACGGCTGCCATTCGTAGCGCGCTTGCGAACCAGAATTACCGTATCTACGCCACCGGCTCGTTTTGTTCGCATCAGGGGACGTGGGTCCCTTTGCGAGATATCCCGATTATGCCTAGGGACTGCGAGGATAAGTGTTCGCCTAAACCACCCGGTATTTGTGAGAAGTGTTCCAAGGACAGTGTCCCGCGCACACGATACCGGGGACGATGCATTCAGGACCCATCATCGCGCACCATGACACCCCGGATCACGCACCACGGCCCAGGGACCCCGGCCCCCGTTTCAATAACTGATTAGCTCTCAGGCCGGACCGGCAGCCCTGGCTCAGAGGGCATGGTTCCTGAGGCTGGGGCTTGGGCCGGGTTTGTCTCATGGGCTCCCGCTGCCAGACCTATCGTTATAGACTTTCTCTATGAAACGCCTGACCGTCATCATCTGCCTGACCCTTGCCGTGCTTCTTGGAAGTAGGTGGGGCTAATTAAATGGGCGGCTTTTTCTATGTGATGAGCAATCCCTCATTTGTTGGTGACCTAGACCCGTTCGCGGGCAAGCCGCGCGCCTTCGGCCATCGCCGACAGTTTTCGGCGAGCCACGTCCAGCGACAGGGGGACGAGACCGCAATCGGGCGC